>Ga0182016_10003309_pt1 | contig 18501 bp, 15 predicted proteins | sample 712S2MmetaG_FD_120491 | JGI IMG/M metagenome (GOLD analysis project Ga0182016, IMG submission 120491) | Permafrost microbial communities from Stordalen Mire, Sweden - 712S2M metaG | ecosystem: Environmental > Terrestrial > Soil > Wetlands > Permafrost | place: Sweden: Stordalen | collected...
CCCAGCTGGCGGTCCTGCCGGCCGACCACGCCGGGACCGGATCGGTCGGTGACGGCGGGCACCCGAAGACGTGGGCGGCGACCCACGGGGTCGTCGGCATGGGGGTCTTCGGCCACGCGGACTGGCTGGTCGACGGCATCAACACGGCCGGCCTCAGCGCCCATCTGCTCTACATGCCGGGTGGCTACTGCACGTTCCCGGAGCCCAGGGGGGACGGATCCGACCTCTCCGAGCTCGATCTGGTGGCCTACCTGCTCGGTACCTGCGGGAGCATCGACGAGGTGAAGGCGGCGGTGGCGGTGACCAACATCATCGGACGGGACCCCGGAATGGGCTTCGAGCCGCCGATCCACTGCCTCGTCCACGACACCTCGGGCTCGGTCGCCATCGAGTTCCACCCGCAGGGGACCCGGGTCGTCGACAACCCCGTGGGGATCGCCACCAATGCGCCCTACCTCGAGTGGCACCTGACCAACCTCGGCAACTACCTGGGCGTCTCGGCCCGGAACCCGGCCGACGAAGTCGTCGGAGGCCTCACCTTGTCGGCACCCGGCCAGGGGGAGGGCCTGCGCGGCATTCCCTCGGACTACACCCCTTCGGCCCGGTTCGTGCGCCTCTTCAGCGTCCTCCGACTCATCGACCGGGCGGCCGACGCCCATGAGGCCGAACAGCTGGCGCTGCACGTGTGCAACGCCTTCGACATCCCCGCGGGCGTCATCAAGGAGGTCATGGGCAAGGCCGTCGTGCCCGAGGTGACCGTCTGGGACACCGTGCTGAACCTGAGCACCCCCCGCTACGCCTACCGGACCATCGGCAACCCCGAGACCTACGTGGTGGATCTGGCGTCGGTGGACTTCGCCACGCCGGCCCGGCTGCAGGACCTGCAGTGGTCGGGCGACTTCACGCCCGTCTCCGTCTGACTCGGGCCGCGGCCGAGTGGACCGCGCCCGAAACCCGGTGAGGACCTGGGGTGGGGGCGTGACCGGTGGACCGCCCGAGTTGCCGGCGCTCCCCGGCACGTTCTCAGCGGACGGGGACGGCAGGCCACGGCCCGGGGGATCGGCGCCGTCGGCGCCTGCTGCCCACGCCGAGCGAGTGGTGCCGCGTTCCGGCCGTTGCGGTGGTCGGCTGGATAACCTGACGGCATGGCGGATGGCGTTTCCGGGGAAGCAGGGGAACCGGAGTCCGAACAAGGTCCCGGGTCCCCTCCGAGCGATCAGGTTCCGAGTCAGGTTGACGGACGTGTGGTCCTGACCGGACTGGGCTACCGGATCAATGCGTGGTTCGTCACGATCTTCTTCGTCGCCGGCGCGATCGGCTGCCTCGCCCTGGTGCCGCTGGCCGTGCGCAGCCTTCACAAGCGTGCTGATTCGAGGAGCAACTCCATCGGTCTGATCGTCGTCTGCGTCCTCGGCGTCATCCTGTGTTCGTTCATTGCCTGGATCTGCTCCCGGAAGATGATGGGGAAGACCTCGTTCGATTCCACCGGCATCCGGGGCCTGGCGGTTGCCGGACGACCCCGGAATCTCTTCGAGAAGCATGTTCCGAACGTGGACAGACTGACGAGGACGACCCCCTGGGGGGATGTCGACCATGTCGAGCGGGTCTACAACCCCGGGGCCGAGGGTGGTGGAACCTTCGGCCTCAACGTGCATCTCAAGGATGGTCGAATAGGAAGCGCCTACGTGTGGTCCGCACGCGAATCGACCATGTCCGACGTCGTGAGCCGCCTGGAGGACGTGAGGAAGGGCGCCAGTCGTCGGGTCGGTGCTGCTCCTGGCCCCGTCGACGGTGAGGTCTAGGAGAAGCCCGGAAGGCGAGCGCGGCAAGCGTGCCGGTCCGGGCCCACGGACACGTCGTCCCCGGACGATCCGAAGCGGAACCCGCGGAGATTCCCGGCACCTGGCCGACCAGGAGGGCGACGGGGGCGGACTGCCGGCTCAGCGCAGGATCCCCATGTGCGGTTCCGGCTCAGACGGCAACTCTGAACGTGTGGTCGGTCCCGACGGTCGTTGCGACCTGGTTCACGGCGACAAGGGTGAAGTGCCATGTGGAGCCCGGGGGCAACCCGGTGATCAGGGTCGACACCGGGACGGCGGTCAACCCGGTCCCGGCATCCCCGGCGGTGACCGGACTCTCCGAGCCGTAGGCGGAGGTCGGGCCGAACTCGAAGTACCACCGGGTGTCCAGGCGATGGGGTGTCACGGTGCCCTGGAGCGCGACCGAGCCGAGGGACACCGACGAGACGATGCCGCCCAGGCTGGGTGCGGATCCGGTGGTCGTGAAGCTCTTGGTGCCACCGGCGGTGCCGGCGGCCGCGTTGGTCGCCACGATGCGCCAGTAGAACCGGGTTCCCGGCTGCAGACCGGTCACGGTGTCCGACACCCTGACCCCCGAGCTCCCGGCCCCGATGCCTGTCGGTGGCGAGGTCTGGCCGAAGGCGGTGGTCGTACCCCATTCGAATTGGACGGTGGTGGGCAGGCTGTCCGGGGTGACCGATCCGTTGAGCGTGACGGTGGTCGGGTCCACCACCGTCGACCACCCGGTGGTGACCGTGGGAGGCGGATACCCGTGCACCACCAGCGGCGTCGTGTCCTGCTGACCGCTGGCGTCGCTCACGGTCAGCGCGGCCGTGAAGGTGCCCGCGCCATAGACATGGTCGACCGACGTGGGCGGCGCGCCCACTCCGGACACCGGGGGCGATCCGTCACCGAACCCCAGCTGCCAGGAGGTCAGCGGCCGGAGCAGGTCGAGGCTGCCCGCACCGTCGAAGCTCACCGTGAGAGGAGCCGCACCGTCGGCCGTGCTGGACGTGAGGACGGCCCGGGGTCGGGGATTGAAGAACGGCTGTGCGCCCATGGCGGCGAAGGCCTGCTCGGCCGAGGGGGACGAGCTGAGGGCGAAGTCACACCCCTGCTGAACGCCCCCGTCGTCGAAGTACAGGGACGCCTTCACCTGCGGCCAGCCTCCGAGGGCCTGGGCGGCGGCGGCGATCCACGCCGCCTTCTCCCCCGGGACGCCGGGATTCTCGACCGAGGCCCACTCCGCGATCATCGCCGGCTTCCCATGGAGGACGGCGAAGTCCTCGAGCGGCGAGAAGAGCGTGCTGAAGTCGACCCACTGGGCCGGACTCCCGTTGCACCCGAACCGGTTGTACCCGTCGGCGCCGACCCAGTCGACATAGGAATCACCCGGATACCACTGCTGCACCGATGCCGACCCGTAGGTGTCCGCCTCCAGGATCAGGGCGAACGACACGTTGGTCGCTCCCTGGTCGCGAAAGACGTCCACGTAGTGCTGCCACGCGGCGACGAAGTCGGCCGGGGATCCGTTCCGGGGGTCGGACTCCGGTTCGTGGTTGAAGGTGAGGATGACGGGTGCCCCGACGGCGGCCAGGGCGTCGGCCTGGGCGACGATGGTCGAGTCGTAGGATCCCGCGGCGATCTGGGACCAGGGGATCACGGTCCCGGCGGTCGTCGTCGCCTTGATCGACAGCACCGGGACGATGTCGTTGGCGATATCCCATTTCACCTCCGCATCCGGCTGGACCGTGTCCCAGGCCGAGTACACCCGGTCCATGTCCAGATGGCGTCCGATCTCGGCCTCGAGCGAGCTGAGGATGATCTGACCACCCTTCGGATTGGCGAACGCACCGAACAGCGTTCCCGTGGGCGGTATCGCCAGCGGGGGACCGGAGGCGGCCGTGGTCGCGCCCGTGGACGGTGCCGCGAGGACTCCACCGGCGGTGAGGAGGATGGCGAGGCATCCGACGAGGAGCACGGGTCGACACCGGGCGTGGTGGCGTCGCCCCCGCCCTGTTCGCCGGCTTCCGCCGGTGGTAAGCCATTCGCCCATCCCTCCCGCTGTCGGCAGGGTGCGGAGGCGCCTTGATGACCGGAGGCCGGGAACCGGTCGGCGACCCCCGTCCGCCGGCCCCGTCCACCGGCCGGATGGAGCCCCCTAGCATCGGCAAGGACATCCGATCCCACCCCGTCGAGGCCGAACGTGAACGACTACCCGAAGCCCATCGTCGCCGCGAACCACGTCGAGCCGGTCCCGAGGCGGATCCGGGCGACCCTGCAGGGCTCGGTGGTCGTCGATTCGAGCAACGCCCTCTACGTGTGGGAGTGGCCCTTCTACCCGCAGTACTACATCCCCCTCGCCGACATCGACCCGGAGCTCCTGGTCGACGAGGGACACGAAGAGCATCTGCGGCGCGGCACGGCACGGCGGCTCGGCGTGCGGGTGGGGTCCGAAGAGCGTCCGGGTGTCGCTCATCACTACATCGCGTCGGATGTCGAAGGGATCGCCGGGACGGTCCGCTTCGATTGGGCGGCCCTGGACAGCTGGTTCGAGGAGGACGAAGAGGTCTTCGTCCATCCCCGGAATCCCTACACCCGGGTGGATGCCCTGCGCTCCGACCGTCTCGTCACCGTCGAGCTCGGGGGCGTCGTGCTCGCCGAGTCGTCCCGTACGGTGATGGTCTTCGAGACCGGATTGCCGACCAGGTACTACTTCGACCGACTCGACGTCGACTTCCGCCACCTCCGGGCGAGTGACACGGTGACCGCGTGTCCCTACAAGGGGACGACCAGTTCCTACTGGTCGGTCGACCTCGACGGGACCGTGTCCCCCGATCTCGCCTGGGCGTACGACTTCCCGACCCGGCAGCTCCTGCCGATCGCCGGGTTGATCTCCTTCTACAACGAGAAGGTCGACATCACCGTCGACGGCACCCGCCTGGATCGACCGGACACCCACTTCTCGTAGTCGGCGCCCGGCGTGGGTCCGGCAACCGGAGCCCCCGACCCCACCGGAGCTCAGCCCGGGCGCGCCACCGCTGCGCAGCGGATGCAGGTCCGAGTGGCCGGCAACGCCTCGAGGCGGGCCGGAGCGATCTCCCGTCCGCAGACCTCGCATTGCGCATAGGTGCCGGCCGACAACTTCGCCAGGGCCCGCTCGAGGTCCTCCAGCGTGGACTCGGCATCGGCCAGGAGCGCGGCCACCCGGGCACGCTCGAACGCCAGTGTCGAGCCCTCCGGGTCGTGCTCGTCGTCACCGTTCGCATCCTCCGAGTCGCCGGCGAGCCAGGCGAACTCGGTCGTGAGCGCGCCGACCCGCTCCGACGCCGACGCCCGTGCCGCCTCGAGGTGGGTGCGGGCGGACGACTCGTGCATCCCCCATTCGTAGCGCGCGGTGACGGGGGGGACCTGCCCGTGCCCTACAGGCTGAATGTCGTGCCGCCCAGCAGCGTCAGCTTGCCGGACTTCGACGCGCAGGTGGTGCCGTAGATCGGGTCCCCGGCCGTCGTGTACGACGACGTGCCGCCGGCCACGGTGCCCGAGAAGTCGTACTCGACATGTCCCTTCGCACACGCCCCCTGACCCGGGGACGTCGGCGCGCCGAGCGACACGGTCGTGGTGCGGCCACTCTTCGACCAGGTGAAGAACGTGCCGGTCGGGTCGAGCACCGCCTTGGCGTACCCCGCGGTGCCCGGCGAGCAGCCGGAGACGGTGATCGATCCACCCAACGTGCCCGACAGCTTCGAGCACGCGATCGGCGCGCGATAGGTGAACTGGTCCGCCCGGCTCCGGGCACTGGTCCCCCCGATCGTGGTCACGCTCAGGTCCACCGCTTCGAGGGACTCGCCGGCCGGAGAGGTGACCGTCATCGACGTGTCGCTGGTCGGCACCCCGTAGACGGTGATCTCCCCGAACGACACCGACGTGGCCCCGGTCAGTCCGGTTCCGGTGATGGTCACGGGCGTGCCCCCGGTCAGTGGACCGATGTCGGGACTGACGGAGGTGATGACGGGAGCCACGACGTACGTGTACTGATCCGCCGACGACGGCGCGCCGGTGCCGGCCGCCGAGGTGACCGACACGTCGACCGTGTCGTCCCCGAGGGAGATCGGGTCAGCCGGTGTCGTGACCGTGATGGTCGTGTCGTCCACCACGGTGAAGGACGAGGCGGCGAGGGGACCGAAGTCGACCGACGTGGCCCCGAGGAACCCGACGCCGGTGACCGTCTCCGACGTCCCTCCGACGGCCGGCCCGGCGGTCACGGACAGACCCGTGATCGTCGGCAGGGAGTAGGTGAACTGGTCGGCGGCCGAGGTCGCGCTCGTGCCCTCGGACGAGGCGACGGTCACGTCGACCGCGGTGTCGGCGGTGACCGCGTCGGGTGGGGTCGTGACGGTGATCGTGGTGTCGTCCACCACGGTGAAGGCCACGGGCGTCGACCCGAACTGGACGCGGCCGGCGTTGGTGAAGCCGGATCCGGAGATGGTCTCGGACTCGCCGCCGACCGTCGAGCCCGAGGTGACCGACAGGCCGGTGACCCGGGGCACCGGGACGAACCCCGTGGCCCACTGGAAGTAGGTGGTGGTCCCGGACTGGTACTCCTCGTTGCCGTAGGCGTCGAAGGCGGTGAAGCCGGGGCCGGCGCCCGGGGTCGAGGTGAGCGCACCGAGCGTGAGGAGGTGTCCGGCGTCGTCCCAGACGGCACCGGTGCTGGCCGTGTAGGTGGCATGCCCGCCACCGCCCTTGCCGCTGCCGCTGCACGTGGTCGCGACGGTGACGTCGGCGGCCGGAAACCCGGTCGTCGGGTCGAATCCCTCCGCGGTCACGTTCTCCTGGACCGGGGTGCAACTGTGGCCGAGCAGCCCGTAGGCCACGCTCGAGGGGATCGTCAGGGCGATCGCCGGGGCCGCCGCCCCGGCGACGTGGGCCGGAGCGGCGAGGGTGGCGCCCCCGGTGACGACGGCAACGGCGAGCAGGCGTCGAATCATGGTGGTCCTCCGGGGTTGCGAGCGCGGGGTGCTGCCCCTGTGCCCCACCCATCGACGATGTCGGGCCTCCGTTACAGCCGAGTCCCGACGCACCTGGTCAACTGTCGGGCGGAGGGGACGAACTCCCGCCAGGTGCGCACCTGCACCCACCTCGACGAGCCGCTGACCAGGCAATCTATGAAAATCGGAACGGAACGGTTGCGTTCCGTTGCGACCCGCCGTACAATGATCGGGACGGAACCGTTCCGTTCCATTCGTCGGAGAGCACACCATGGTCGTCACCGAGACGGAGATCATCGAGTCGGAGGAGCGCCCGTCCGGTACGCGTGCCGCCCGGCGTCAGGCGATCCTCGACGCCGCCCTCGCCCTCCTGATGGAGGTCGGCTACGACCGCATGAGCATGGATGCGCTGGCCGAGCGGGCCCGGGCCGGCAAGGCCACGATCTACCGCCACTGGGCCGGTAAGGCCGAGGTCGTGGTCGAGGCCATCCGCTGCCGGAAGTGCGACGAGTTCTCGGCGCCGGAGGACACCGGCTCGCTGCGCGGCGACCTGCTGGCTGCGCTGGACCACAGCCGCGAGTCCTTCACCGAGGAGGACTCGGCCCTCCTGATCGGCCTGGTCTCGGCCATGCACCACGACCAGGAACTCGCCGGCCTCATGCGCAACCAGATGTCCGAGATGAAGCAGGGTCTCTACGAGGAGATCGTCGCCCGGGCCGTCGCCCGGGGTGAGCCCGTCTCGATGCACGGTGCCGCGGTCGCCAACGAGGTGAGCTCGGCGCTGTTCTTCAACCACGTCGCCATGGGCGGTGGGGTCATCGACTCCGACTTCGTGCTGCACGTGGTCGACGACGTCATCCTGCCGCTCCTGCGCTGCTGAACCGCATCACCCACACTCCTGACGGGTAGTCGGTCCCCCGGCCCTTCCCGTCGCGCGCCGTATCGCACCATCCGTTGTTCCCGCATGTCCGAAATCCCCCCGTAATCGCCCACCCTCCACCCCCCAAGGAGATCCCATGACCACCGTGACCGACGCAACCGGACCACCCGTCCACCTCAACCCACGGGAGGCGGACCCCAAGCGCTGGTTGGCACTGGCCGTCATCGCCGTCGCCCAGCTGATGGTGGTGCTCGACGCCTCGATCGTCACCATCGCCCTCCCGTCGGCCCAGAAGTCGCTGCACATCTCCACCGACAACCGTCAGTGGATGGTGACGGCGTACACCCTGGCCTTCGGCGGACTGCTGCTGCTCGGCGGTCGCATCGCCGACTACGCCGGCCGCAAGCGCATGTTCATCATCGGCCTGCTGGGCTTCGCCGGCGCCTCGGCACTCGGTGGGGCGGCCATCAACGCCCCGATGCTGTTCGGTGCCCGGGCCCTGCAGGGGGCCATGGCCGCGCTGCTCGCCCCGGCCGCCCTGTCCCTGATCACCGTGACGTTCACGGAGGTGAAGGAGCGGGCCACCGCCTTCGGCGTCTACGGCGCCATCGCCGGCGGCGGTGCCGCCATCGGCCTGATCATGGGCGGCGTCCTCACCCAGTACGCCTCGTGGCGCTGGTGCCTCTACGTCAACGTGCCGATCGCCATCGTCACCGCACTCGTCGCCGTCCCGATCGTCCGGGAGTCCAAGGCCCACGGCAACACCAGCTACGACATCCCCGGGGCCGTGACCGTCACCGGCGGACTCGCCTCCCTGGTCTACGGATTCACCCAGGCCGCCCAGAACGGCTGGACCGCCGCCAGCACCCTCGGGTACCTGGGCGCGGCCGCCGTCCTGCTGACCGCTTTCGTGGTCATCGAGCTGCGGACCAAGAACCCGCTCCTGCCCATGCGCGTCGTCCTCGACCGCACCCGGGGCGGCTCGTTCCTGAGCTCGCTGATGGTGGGGTCGGGTCTGATGGGGATGTTCCTGTTCCTCACCTACTACTTCCAGGAGAACCTGGGGTACTCGGCCCTCAAGACCGGCTTCGCCTTCCTGCCCTTCTCGGCCGGCATCATCCTGGCGGCGGGTGCATCGTCGAAGATCATCCCCCGGACCGGTCCGAAGCCGGTGATGGTGGGCGGGTTCAGCGCGGCCACGCTGGGCATGCTGTGGCTCACGCAGATCGGGGCCCACACCTCGTTCACGGCCCACGTGCTGCCCGCCGAGATCCTCATCAGCATCGGCATGGGACTCGCCTTCGTGCCCATGAGCAGCACCGCCCTGTTCGGTGTGCCCTCCCATGACGCGGGCGTGGCCAGTGCCACCCTCAACACCACCCAGCAGATCGGTGGCTCCCTCGGGACCGCGCTGCTCAACACGGTGTTCGCCTCGACCACCGCCGCCTACCTGGCCACACGGGTCGGGACCCCGGCGGTGCGTGAGGCGGCCCAGATCCACGGCTACACCGTGGGCTTCCTGATCGGGGCGGTGTTCCTGGGTGTGGCCGCCCTGTCGGCCGGCTTCCTCATCAAGGCGACCCGGGACGACATGGCCGCCATGGACACGATGGCGACGGCGCCGGTCTGAGGGGTGGGGCACCCGGTCGCAGGCGCTGACCGTGGGGCGGGGGCAACGACATCCGGTCCTCCGCCCCACGGTCGATCGCCGGTGACGGTTGCGCAGGCTCTACGGAGTGTCTGCCACCTCAGGCGTCGTCGGACCAGCCGAGCTCGTCGGCCATCAGCAGCAGCACCTTGTTGGGCAGGCGCTCGCCACGCTCCAGCAGCTTGAGGCAGCCCTGGACGTAGACCTTGCGGGCCTCGACGAGGCCACGGGGCTGCACCAGGGTGGGCACCGGCGGACGGATGCCGATGATGTCGGCCATGTCGTCCGAGCGCTCGGTCGTCTCCGGCTCGTCGACCAGGACCTCGAGGGTGCGGACCATGTGCCGGCTCGGGGGTGAGCCCTGTTCCCAACGGGCGACGGACTGCTGGGTGACACCCAGCTGGTCGGCGAGCTCGCGTTGGGTCATGCCGTGCCGATGTCGGTAGGCACGGATCCTTCCGTCGAGCCCGCCAGGGGGCTCCGGTGCGTACTCATGTGTATCCACCACTTGTCAACGGTAGACCCACCGATGGTGCCGGTACAAGGGGCAATCCTCCGGGCGCACACGCCGATGGTCGAACTACAAGAGTGATGTTCACACGCTGTGGGTATGTGTGCGCCCGCGAGCCCAGCCGATCAGTCGTGGCGACCCGGGTCGACGAACATCGGGATCGATGCGCAGACGAACGCCACGGTCAGGAGCGGCAGCGTGATGATCCAGTCCATGGGCTTCCGAGCAGCGGTCGTACGGTCTGCTCGCCTCCACCGTCCACGGTACGGAGCGAGTCCAAGAGCCGGATAAGAACGGGCGAAGCGAAGGGTAGGAATCCGGTTGCAATTCCGTGTCAGCCGGCCCGGTGGGGGAAACGACGCCCGTCCGCCGGTGACTCAGTCGAGCGCCGTGGCCAGCAGTCGGTGCAGCTCGACCCGTTCGTCCCGGGTGAGTTGCGCCAGGACGTCGTCCTCGACGCTCTCGATCCCCTTCTCGGCCGTGGCGAACGCCCGCAGTCCCTCGTCGGTGATCTCGACGAGGTGGCGGCGACGATCGGCGGGGTCCCGACGGCGGAAGGCGAACTCCCGTGCCTCGAGATCGTTCAGCAGCAGCACGAGGTTGTTGGCGTCGACGCACAGCATCTCGCCGAGCTCCTGCTGGGGGATCGGGCTGTGCTCGCGCAGCACGGCGAGCGTGGAGAACTCCTTCACCCGCATGCCCAACAACTCCTCGGAGGCACGTCGGTAGATGAGCTTCGTCAGCTGGGTCAACAGGACCGTCGCTCCGGGCGTGGCGCTCTTCGACATCGCCGTCAGCATATCGTCGATTCACTCCGGAAACTACGATTACCACGGAGGCTTGACACTCATTACTACAGTGACTATCAATACGTGAGGAATCTCTCCGCCCCGAGCCCGAGGAAGCCTGCATGCCGTCCATCCGTGGCTTCGTCCACGAGCGCCGTCGCTGGGTCGCACTGATCGTCGTCTGTTTCGCGATGTTGATGAACACGCTCGACCAGACGATCGTGAACGTCGCGCTCCCGACCATCCAGCGCGACCTGCACTTCACCCAGGCGTCGCTGGCTTGGGTCATCGACGCGTACCTGATCACCTTCGCGGGGGCCCTCCTCCTGGCCGGACGACTCGGCGACCTCATCGGCCGGAAGAAGGTCTTCCTGGTCGGTGTCGCGCTCTTCACGCTGGCCTCGGTCGCCTGTGGCGCCGCCGACACCCAGGCCCTCCTCATCGGCGCCCGCTTCGCCCAGGGCCTGGGGGCGGCGCTGTCGTCGTCGGTCATCCTGGCCATCATCGTCGCCGACTTCCCCGTGCCGGCCGAGCGGGCCAAGGCGATGAGCGCCTACATCATCGTGGCGGTCGGGGGCGGGTCACTGGGTCTCCTGGTCGGAGGATGGGTGACCCAGGCGCTGAGCTGGCACTGGATCTTCTTCATCAACATCCCGATCGGCATCGCCACCTTCGTGGTCGGGACGATGCTGATCGACGACAACGTCGGACTCGGGATCCGGTCGGGACTCGACGTGGGCGGGGCCGTCCTGAGCACCGCGGGCCTGATGCTCGCCGTCTACGCCATCGTCAGCTCGACCGAGTACGGATGGGATTCCGCCCACACCCTGGTGTGCGGGGGCGCGGCCGTCGTCGTGCTCGCCGCGTTCCTCGTGCTCGAGAGCCGGCTCGCCCATCCGATGATGCCCCTGGACGTGATGAGGTCCCCGGGACTGCTCACCTCGAGCCTGGTCCGGGGCCTGATGGTGGTGGGCATGTACAGCACGTTCTTCATCGGTGTGCTCTATTTCCAGCACGTGCTGGGCTTCGACCCGATCACCACGGGTCTCGCCTTCCTGCCCCAGACGCTCATGGTGGCCGTCATGTCCGCCGGGCTGACCGCCCGGATCATGGCCAGGCTCGGACCCCGGACCACGGCGCTCGGCGGACTGGTGATCGTGGCCGCCGGGCTCGGGCTGTTCGTCGCATCCGGCCCCGGCACCGCCTACTTCCCGCAGATCTTCGCGGCCGTGCTGCTGATCGGCTTCGGCGCGGCCACCGCGTTCACGCCCCTGCTGACCATCGCCCTCGCCGGGGTGCCGGCCAAGGACGCCGGCATCGGGTCGGGGATCGTCAACGTGTCCCAGCAGGTGTCCGGCGTCCTGTCGGTGGCGATCCTGGGCGCGGTGTCGGCCAGTCGCACGGCGGCGCTGCTCGCCTCGGGAAGCTCAGCCGTCGACGCGCTCGACGGTGGCTACCGTCTGGCCTTCGTGGTCGCGTTGGCGAGCGTCCTGGTGGCGATCGTCCTCGGGGCGATCCTCCTGAAGCGGGTCGGTGGCGGACCGGAGGCCGAACCTGCCGGCGACCATGCGTTCGAGGCCGAATCGGAGACGATGATCGCCGAGATCATGTGACCGACGCGGGGCGGTGCACCGGCAGCCGTGGTCCGGCGTCGGCGTGGGTCCGACCCGGTCGCGCCCGCTCCGGTCACCCGTGCCCCGGTGGTCCGGACCGGTCGTCCGTCCCGGATGCGTACACGCGGAGCGTCCGGGCCCGCTTCCCGGCGAGGGACAGCGACCGCACGGTCTGGGGCGCGTAGCCGTCGAGGAGCGTGGCCAGGGCGATGAACACCTGGGCGGTGGTGAGCGCGTCGCCGAGTGCGTGGTGCGGACGGTGCACCGGGAGCCCGAGGCTGCGGGCCAGCCCGGTGAGGGACGGCGCGGCGGACGGCACCCCCCGCTCCAACGCCAGCAGCTGTCCGAGGTCCCGCGTGTCGAGGATCGGCCCCCGGAGTCGCGTCCCGTGGCGGCGCAGGACAGGGTCGAGGAACGACCGCTCGATCCACGCGGCGTGGGCCACGAGGACGCGGCCGGTCATGACGGTGAGCAGCGGCCCGATCGCCTCGTCGAGCGGGGGTGCGTCGGCCAGGTCCACGGTGCGGATCCCGTGGACGAGGACCGACTCCTCCGGCAGGGGACGGGTGTTCCTGGACAGCCCGTAGACGGCGTTGCCGGCGACGACCCGACCGGCGTCGACCGGCACCGCCGCGAACGAGATGATCTCGTCGTGCTTCGGGTCGAGTCCGCTCAGCTCCAGGTCGACGACGCAGAAGTGGGCGAGGCGCCAGGGGGTCCGGCCCCGGTTGCCGCCTCGCCCGAGGTCGCCCACGGCGTCCGTCGGTGCGCCTGACCGGGCGCGGAAGGCGGGGCTCACCGGAGGGGGAGGCCCAGGTCGGAGGCGATATGGCGCTGCACCGAGGCCACGGCGCGGAATGCCTCCTTCAGATAGTTGCGGCTGAGCGGGTTCAGCTGGTCGGGGTCGAGGTGGTCGTCCGGGGCGACACCGTCCCGGAGCTGCGCGACCTGGTGGTCGAGGCGCAGCTGGCACACCAGGTCGAAGGCCTCCTGGAGCGTGACGGCGTCGAACGGGGACAGTGTGCCGGAGGTGCCGGCCACCCCGAGCCGGGAGATGGTCGAGGCGGAGGTCACCCCCGATGCCAGACCCGCCCAGCGGGCGATGTCGACGATCGGCACGATCCCGCCGTTCTTCAGGTCGAGCCGCCGGCGGTGCTCACCCGTGGACTCGACGACGAGTCCGCGGAGGAACCCGGTCGGCGGCCGGTGGACGAGGGCGAACTCGGCCAGCAGGCGCAGCAGGCGGGGGCGCGCGCTGGCCAGGCGGAACGTCTCGGCGAGGAGGGGCTCGGGCACGTCCCCCCACACGGCGCGGCTGTCGACGAGCACGGACACCAGGATCAGCGCCTTGTCCTGGGTGGGGTGCTCGAGGAAGGACTGCGCCGAGCCCCGCCACGACGAGAAGGACCGGACGAACAGGGGATCGGCCGCGCTCACGCGGTGCTCGTCCGGGTGGAAGCCGCAACGCTGCAGCACGTGGGTGGCGCGGGTGGCGACGTCACCGAGGTAGCGCCGGACGATGTCGGGGTCGGCGTCGTCGTCGTCGAACCAGGCGATGGCGCTGTCGAGGTCGGAACTCGGTACCGCCTCGCGCCGGGCCTGGCTGCCGAGCGTCAGCCAGGTGAAGCGGACCGGGGGATCCCCCGCGTCGGCGACGATCAGGTCGAGCGCCTTCCGGGTCAGTGCGTCGGCGACCACGGAGAAGACCGACATGACCTCGGCCGCCGGCACCCCGCCCTGGCTCATGGCGATCACCGTGGGCCGCAGCTTGGTGGACGCCTCGACGAGCTCGTCGATCGTGCCGGCCCTCGAGATGGCGCGGCGGAGGAAGAACGACGAGCTCCGCTCCACGGCCAGGAGATCGTGGTCCTCGATGATCCCCACCACCCGACCCTCGGCGGACACCACGGGGAAGTGCCGGATGCCCCGGTCGAGCATGTCGACGAGGACCTCGCTGCCCGACCGTTCGCTCGGCACCGTGAAGGCGGGCGCCGTCATGACCGCCGACACGGGTGAGTCACCGGGCAGGCCTCCGGCGACCACCCTCGACCGCAGGTCGCTGTCGGTCACGATGCCGACGGACCCACCGAGGTCGACGACGAGGGCGGTCGCACCGGCATCGGTCAGGAGCCGGGCCGCCTCGCGCACCGGGGTGCCGGGCGTACAGATCACCGGCGCGGACCGGATGGCCGCGCTGACCGGTTGGCGAAGCTGGTCGCGGGCGGGCTCGGCCCCGGGGTCGGCCTGCAGCTCGTGCAGGTCCTCGAGGAGTGAGCGGGTCAGGTAGCGCAGTCCCTGCGGCTGGGCGAGGGCCTCGGCCGCCGCATCGGCCGGGATCCGGTAGGTGAGGGTGTCCTCCGACGCACGGGTGCCGAAGTCGGTGGGGAGTCCGGACAGCAACGAGGCGAAGCCGAACATCTCGCCCGGTCCCATCAGGTCGAGCACGTGGCCGTCGTCGACGACCTCCACCGCCCCGGCGCGGATGATGCGGAGGTACTCGAGCGCCTCGGCACCCTTCGGAAAGATGGTCGCCCCCGCCGGGTGGAACTCGACCTCCACGGCCTCCGCCAGGCGTTCGACCATGCCGGGGTCGAACGCATCGAAGGGTGGGCACTGCAGCAGGAACTCGACGATGTCAGGTACGGCCGTCACCGCCGTCCAGCCAACCACACCCGAGGACGGTCCCGACCACCCGTGGCGCCCCCGGTCGGACCCGCCGCGGGCCGGGGCACCGCCCGGACCGTTACGGCCTCCCGGCTTCCTCCGCCCGCTGGACCTTCACGCCGGCGAAGTCGGGGTCCTCGCGCCAGCGCTCCAGGTAGCCGACGTAGTCGAGGAGGCTGCCGGTGTAGGTGAGGTTCCGGGCCGCCCGGCTGTCGATCGCCTGCTGTTCACTGTTGTAGAAGCTGGGCGTGCAGGCCATGAAGTAGCGGGCGCCACCCATGCCTGCGGCGAGGAGCACCGACAGCCACTCCTCCTCGGCCGCCTCCTCCGGCTCGATGACGACGATCCCCTCCTCGATGCAGGCCTCCAGGATGTGGGCCACGTGTTTGGCCGACTCGGACAGGAGGTGGGAGAAGTTCGTCCCGAAGCCGCCCTGGACCAGGCTGATCAGGAGCATGTTGGGGAAGCCGCTGGCCAGCACCCCGTGCAGGGTGTGGGCACCCTCGGCCCACCGCTCGGACAGCTTCACTCCGCCGCTCCCCGTCGGGTCGAAGCCGAGCCGGTGGTGGAGGTCCGTGGTGACCTCGAAGCCGGAGGCGTAGATGAGCAGGTCGACCGGGTACTCGACGCCGTCCACCACGGGGCCGCGCGACGTCATCTCGGTGACACCCCGCCCGTTCGTGTCCACGAGGTGCACGTTGGGCCGGTTGAAGGCCGGCAGGTAGTCGTCGTGGAAGCACACCCGCTTGCAGTGCTTGCCCCAGTAGGGCTTGAGCTTGTCGGCCGTCTCCGGGTCCTCCACGATCTCGTCGATCCGCTGCCGGATGGTCTCCATGGCCTCGAAGTCGATCCGCTCGAGCTCCGCGGCCTCCTCCGCGCTCGAGGACTTCTGGGTGTCGATCCACAGCAGCTCGGTCCAGCCGTCGTTGACCATGTTCACCGCGGGCTGGGCACCGGTCACGGCCTGCGTGAAGTTGACGATCCGCTCGTGCTGCCAGCCGGGCTCCAGGCTACTGAACCACTCGACGTCGGTCGGCTGCTGGTTGCGCACGCCCACCGCCCCCGGTGTCCGCTGGAAGACGAACAGCTCCTCGGCCACGGCCGCGACCTGGGGCACCACCTGCACCGCGGTGGCGCCCGTGCCGATGATGCCGACCCGCTTGCCGGCCAGCTTGTCCATCGGCTCGGTGGGGCTGCCCCCGGTGAAGCCGTAGTCCCACCGGCTGGTGTGGAACGCCTTGCCCTCGAACGTCTCGATGCCGGTGATCCCCGGCAGCTTGGCCTTGTGCAGGATCCCCCCGGCGAGCACCAGGAAGCGGGCCGAGAGCCGGTCGCCCCGGCTGGTGGTCACCTGCCACCGCAGCGCCTGCTCGTCCCAGTCGGCCCCGGTCACGTCGGTCTGGAAGAGGGCGAGCGGGTAGAGGTCGAACTGCCGGGCCAGCAACTTCGAATACTCGAAGATCTCCGTGGCACTGGCGTAGTGCTCGGTCGGCATGAAGCCGGTCTCCTCGAGGAGCGGCAGGTAGACGTAGGACTCGACGTCACACATGCAGCCCGGGTACCGGTTCCAGTACCAGGTGCCACCGAAGTCCCCCGCCTTCTCGACGATCCGGACGTCGGTGATGCCGTGCCTGCCGAGATCGATCGCCGTGAGCATCCCGGCGAACCCGCCTCCCACGATGACCACGGTGGTGTCCTCGACCACCGGCTCCCGGGTGAACCCCGGCTCGACGAACGGGTCCCGGTCCAGCTCCTCGCTGAGCTCACGGAACTGGGCCATGCCTTCGGGCCGGAGGCGCTTCTGCTGCTCCTGGCGGTACTTCTCCCGCAGCCCGTCGATCGACGGGCCGGCTCCGCTCGAGTCCTGCTCCATTGCTGTCGTCCTTCCCGTGGGGACCCACCCGTGGCACCGGTCGGCCCTGGCGCCGTCGATCCTGTCACGCCGGGTGGCCGATCCACATATCCGGGACCCGACCGGGCGCCGAGGCACCCCGGGCCGATGCCGGGGGGCGACCCGACCCACGTGCCGGCGGGCCTGTACAGTCGTCCATCAGCCGATCCGAACACGCTGCACCCCTCCGGGGTCTCGAATTCTCGGATCATCCGGACGGCCGCACCGCCTCGCTGCTGCGCCTGCCCCACCCGATGAGCGTGCTGCGCCACGCGGTCCCCGTCATCCTGGAGAGCGTGGTGGCACCGGTGGCCGCCTACTACCTCGTGCTGGTGGTCGCCGGGTTCCGCGGTGCGTTGATCGGGGCTCTGACCTGGTCGTACTTCCTGATCGGCCGTCGCCTGTGGCGCCACGAGCGGGTCTCCACGCTGCTCTGGCTGGGAACGTTGCTGCTCACCCTCCGGACCGCCATCTCGTTCGTCACGGGGAGCGCCTTCCTCTACTTCATCCAGCCCACGGCCAGCGCCTTCCTGGCCTCGTTGCTGCTCGTCCTGAGCGCCGTGGTCGGCCGACCCTTCACCCAGCGGTTCACCCACGACTTCTGCCCGCTCACCCCACAGCTCCTGGCCCGCCCCAGCGTGCAGCGCTTCTTCGTGCGGGTGTCCTTCCTGTGGGCCGTCGCCATGTTCCTGAACGGAGCCATCGTCCTGACCCTGCTCCTGACGGCATCGACGGGCACGTTCCCCCTCGCCCGGCTCGGCGCCTCGACGACGTTGACCGCAGGCGCCATCGCGCTGTCGATCACCTGGTTCGCCCGGAGCATGCGGCGTGACGGGGTCACGGTCCGGTTCGGCGGCCCTCCGGCGGAGGCCGTCTGATGGCCCCCACGGCCACGGCCACGGTGGAGGGGGACGGGGACGGAGCGCCCACGGCGGGCGCGGCGCGGCGCGGGGAGTTCGCCGAGCTGTCGCGGCGGGTGCGTGACCGGGGCCTGCTCGCCCGTCGTGGCGGCTACTACGCCGTGAAGATCCCGATCGTGGTGGCCGGCCTGGCCGCCGTGGTCGCCACCGTCATCGTCGTCGGCGACAGCTGGTGGAGCCTGCTGGCGGCGGTCGGCCTCGCCTTCGTGCTGGCCCAGATCGGCTTCCTCGGCCACGATGCGGGCCATCGCCAGATCTGGGCCCGCCGCCGGGCCAACGACACGGTCGGTCTGATGCTGACCAACCTGCTCAGCGGGTTCAGCTTCGGGTGGTGGCTCGCCAAGCACAGCCGCCACCACGCCCACACGAACTCGGAGGACCGGGATCCCGACATCGCCGCGGGCGCCCTGGTGTTCACCCCCGGGCAGGCACGTGCGTGCGGTCGGTTCGGCAGGTGGTTCGCCGGGATCCAGACGCTCATGTTGGTGCCCCTGCTGTTCCTCGAGGCCCTGAACCTCCACGTGGCCAGCGTGCGGGCACTGGCGCACCGTCGTGACCGGGCCGCCCTGGTGGAGTCGGGACTGCTGGTGCTGCACGCCGGCATCTTCTTCGTCTCGCCGTTCCTCGTGCTGTCGCCGCTGCGGGCCGTCGCCTTCATCGTCGTCTCCCAGGCCCTGTTCGGCTTCTACCTCGGTGCCAGCTTCCTCCCCAACCACGTGGGCATGCCCACCTCCGACCGGGACGACCGCCTGGGCTTCCTGCGCCGACAGGTCCAGAGCTCACGCAACCTGGCCGG
>Ga0182016_10003312_pt1 | contig 18493 bp, 18 predicted proteins | sample 712S2MmetaG_FD_120491 | JGI IMG/M metagenome (GOLD analysis project Ga0182016, IMG submission 120491) | Permafrost microbial communities from Stordalen Mire, Sweden - 712S2M metaG | ecosystem: Environmental > Terrestrial > Soil > Wetlands > Permafrost | place: Sweden: Stordalen | collected...
CTGAAACTGGCGCGTGAGATTGCGGCTGGCCGTGGTGCCGTCCTGATCGTAGACCAGCGTCTGAATATGATCGACATCGAGCGAAAGCGCGTACCCATAGAGCAGCAGCATCATCATGGGCATGGCGAGCGCCATGGCTAGACTGCGCGAATCGCGCGTCACGTGGTGCAGTTCCTTGATGAACATGGCCCGCAGGCGTCGATAACTCATGCGGCCTTCCTTTCTTCCGCTTCGATCAGCGCGACGAAAACATCTTCCATCGATGGCGTGATGCGCTCCAAACTCTCCACCGCTATGTTCTTGCCGGCCAGTGTTTCGCGAATGCGGGCGCTGGTGGCATCCAGTTCGTCGACCATCACGTGCAGCCCGCGTCCGAAAATGGCGACGTCGAGCACACCGGGCAGACTCTCCACCGCGCGCATGGTTTCCAGGGGCTCGGCGGAATTCAAATTCAGCAGGAAGTGCGTGTCCAGCCCATGCTTCAGCTCGGCCGGAGTTCCCAGGGCGATCACTTTTCCGCGATACATCAGGGCGATGCGATGGCAGTATTCGGCTTCGTCCATGTAGTGCGTGCTGACGAAGACGGTGTGTCCGGTAGCGGAAAGATCGTGGATGAGGCCCCAAAATGCGCGGCGGGCGATGGGGTCGACGCCGGAGGTGGGCTCGTCGAGGAAGAGAATCGGCGGATCGTGCAGGATGGCGCAGCCCAGCGCCAGCCGTTGTTTCCAGCCGCCGGAGAGAGTGCGCGTCAACGCGTCGTGCCGGCCCGTAAGGTTCGCCATTTCGAGCACGTATTGCTTGCGTTGGGCGCGCACCTCGCGTGCAACGCCATACATGCCGGCGAAGAAATCGATATTCTCGTCCACCGTCAGATCGTCGTAAAGCGAGAATTTCTGCGACATGTAGCCAATATTCTTGCGGATCTCTTCCGGCTGAGTGGCCACGTCGAGACCATTCACCGAGGCCGTCCCCGAGGTAGGAGTGAGCAGGCCGCAGAGCATGCGGATGGTAGTGGATTTGCCTGCGCCGTTGGGCCCGAGGAAACCGAAGATTTCGCCCTTCGGCACCTGCAGCGAAACATGATCGACGGCCACAAACGACCCGAAAGTCTTCACCAGATCGTGGATTTCCACTCCCCAACCGTTGCCGTTCATGTCCGTGCCGCCTCTGCTTCCACCGTTTCGATGGTCTTAATGAACGCGCCTTCCAGATTGGCCGACCCGGTCTCCTGCTTCATGATTTCGGGCGCCGAGCAGCGGATGAGCTTGCCCTTGTGCATCAGCCCGACGCGATTGCAGCGCTCGGCCTCATCCAGATAGGCGGTGGTCATGAAGATGGTGATGCCGTCCTTGAGAAGTTGGTAAAGAATGGCCCAGAAATCGCGGCGCGACACGGGGTCGACTCCGTTGGTCGGCTCGTCGAGAAACAGAATCTGCGGGTGGTGCAGCAGGGTGCACATGAGCGCCAGTTTCTGTTTCATTCCGCCGGAGAGGCGGCCCGCCTGGCGCCCGCGGAATTCCTCCATGCGGGTCATACGCAGCAGGTCCACCGTCAGCCGCTGACGTTCCGCGCCCATGATGCCGAACAGATCGGCGTAGAAATTCATGTTCTCCTGCACGGTGAGGTCGCCATAAAGACCGAAGCGCTGCGCCATGTAGCCAATCTGGTCCTTCACCGACTGCGACTCGCGCGCCACGTCGAAACCGGCCACGCGCGCGCTGCCTTCGGTAGGATCGAGCAGGCCGCACAGCATGCGCAGAGTGGTGGTCTTGCCGGCGCCATCGGGACCCACGAGCCCGAAAATCTCGCCGCGCGGCACCGTGAGATTCAGATGGTCGACGGCGACGATAGGGCCGAAGCGCCGGGTGAGCTCGCGAGTCTCGATGATGGGTTCCATGTCAAGAATCAAAAACAACTTTTAGCCGCAGATGAACACAGATAAAACAGGATCCCGATCTTCTTCATCTGTGTTTATCTGTGTTCATCTGTGGCTAAATTAGTTCAAAACGATCTCGCCGTCCGCCGGCATGTTCGATTTCAACTCCCGGCTGGAATTATCCAGGTCGATCTTGATGCGATACACCAGTTTCACCCGCTCCTGCTGGGTCTGAATCTGCTTGGGAGTGAACTCGGCCTCCGAAGAGATGAAGCTCACGTGCCCGGTGTACGACTTTCCTTTGTACGAATCGGTAGTCACATGCACCACTGAGCCGAGCTTCACTTTTCCGAGATCGCTCTCGTCGATGTAACCGCGCAGCCAGGGGTGTTCGATATCGCCAACTGTGACGACCGTAGTGCCGGCCGAAAGCACCTCTCCAGGGTCGGCCGATTTCACCAGCACCACGCCATCGACCGGCGAAGTGGCGATGGTATCGGAAAGCTGCGAATCGATCAGCGCGACCGACGCCCGAGAGCGGGCGATTTCAGCCCCGCGAGTAGTCAACTCCTGCTCGCGGCGCTTCATTTCGAGCGCGTTGGCCTGCGCCATCTTGAGAGCGCCACGCATGCGTTCCACCATCGCCTCCTGGGCATTGATCACTTCCACGCGCGGACCGGCCAGCACCAGATTCTGCCGCTCTTTGGCCGAATTGAGCGCCGCCGCGGCCGTCTCCCAGCGATTGCGATACTGATCGAATTGCGCCGTCGAGATGTCGTCGTCGCGGTGCAGTACCTGAGCGCGGTCCCAGTCTTTCTTGGAGCGCTCCACTTCCGATTGCGCCGAATCGACGGCCGCCTGAGCGTCCAGTTTTTCCTGCGGCCGGGCGCCATTCTTGAGTTCAGCCATCCGCGCTTCGTTGGAATGAAGATCGGCGGTCCGCTGTTCGATATCGGCGGCGAGCGTGTCTTTCTCCCATTCGAGCGAGGTTTTCGCCTGCGCCAGCTGCGATTCGGCCGATTCCAGCCCGGCCACTTCGCGTTCGCGCTGCGCCACCAGCTGGTCGCGATCGAGCCGCGCGATGACCTGCCCCTTCTTCACGGTGTCACCCTCGTCCACGGTGCGCTCGATGAGCTTGCCGGCGGTCTTGAAGGCGATATTCACCTCGGTGAGCTCGATATTGCCGGAGACCACGATGCGGTTTGCCGGAGTTCTATTCGCGCCGCGATACGTATAGACCCCAGCCACGGCGACGGCGACTAAGGCAAGAATAATGAAGATTCGCTTTTTCATGTTCGACTCCGCTTACTGCACCGTTGCCCGGACTTACTGTAGCGTGCTGCGCACGCGACCCATCGCCTGCGCCAGATCGAGCCGCGCCAGATTGTAGTTGTAAAGCGCGTCGGTGGTATTATCGCGCGCGCGCTCCAGGCGCGTCTGCGCGTCGGTCACTTCTACGCTCACGGCTACGCCGGCATCGTATCGGCGGCGCGCCTGTGTGAGCTCGCTATTCGCCAGGTCCAGGCCCTCCTGCGCGACCTTGACTTGCTGGTCGGCGGATTGCAAACTGTCGAGCGCGAGGCGCACGTCGAGCTCGATCTGCTCCTTGAGATCGTTGGTACGTACCGATTCCGCCCGGTATTGCGATGCCGACTCTTCACGCCGCGCATCGCGCCGGCCGCCATCGAAAAGCGGCACCCTCACCTGGATCCCCACGGTGCGGGTAGGCACCGAATTCGTGAGCGAGGTGCCGATATCGCCATAGTCGCCGAACGCCGCGAGAGATGGCAACCGTTCGAGCTTTGTGGCGCTGGCGGAAAGCCGCGCATTCGATTCGCGATCCTGCTGCGCTTTGAGGTCGGGCCGCTGTTTCAGCGCCTGCGCCTTGGCGGCGTCCATGGTGAGCGCGTCCACCGGCGTGTACTGCAGCTTATCGGTCAGCTGCAGTTCGACGTCGAGGCGCATATTCATCGCTCGCAAAAGCTGCAAATGCGCGCTGTGACGGGCATTCTGCGCTACCAGCAGGCGCTGCCGATCGTTGGCCAATTGCACTTTGGCGCGCGTGATCTCGATTCCCGTTCCAGTGCCGGCTTCCTTTTCGTTTTCCGACTGCTTCAGCAGCGCTTCCGAAAGCGTGACGTTAGCTTGCGCCGTCTCCACATCGGCATCGCCCCTCACGGCGGCCAGATATGCACGCGCCACTTGCGAGGCTACCTGCTCCTGCGTGGCATCGGCGTCGGAGCGGGCTGCGGTAACACCCACTTTGGAAGCCTGATACCGGCGGATGATGCTGAAGTCGAAAACGTTCTGCGTGCCGGTGACGCGCGCATCCACGGTGGTGAACGGTCCCACGAAAGTATTGAAGCTGAAACCGGGGATGGGTATCGCGCTGAAGATGGCGGGATTGAATCCCAGAGCGGCGAGGTTCTCGGTGCGGCTCTGGTCGCTGAACGAAGCATCGACGTTCGGCAGGAGCGCGGCGCGCTGTTCGAGCGCACGGGCTTGCGCCTGCTTCAGAGCCTCATCGGCTAGCTGAATGCGGGCGCTGCCCTCCGGCGAAACGGCCACGTCAACCGCCCGCTTGAGACTTAATTGCACCGGTTCAACAGCCAACGCCAGCGACGCAGTGAGCAACAACAGGTTGGTTATTCTCATCTAATTTCCTCGGTGTTTTCGCCCAGTACGGCGGGGGCGCCCAGGCCGCCAACGATGAAGGCCACCAGTTCGCGGATCAGCAGATTGGCGTCAATCGAGAATTGCTGGCAGGCGAACAACATAGTGTGGGCCATCGCTCCGATCATGAATTGCAGGCGTAGGGCGACTTCCCGCTCGCTCAATTGCGGAAGAGCGCGACGGAACGCTGCGGTAAAACGGCTCTTCACGGTCTGGAAATGCCGCTCCGCGATCATGGGCATCAGCCCTTCGCCATAAAGACGACCAATCAACCTCCCCAAGTCCGGATTCTCTTTAATGCGTAGGAGCGGCGGCTCCAGGAAGGCTCTCAGCAGTTTGTCCAGCGGCACGGGCGAAGATCCAGCATCACGCTCGAGCCGATCCAGCAGGGCCAGCCGCTCTTCATTGACCGGGCTCACCTTGCGCATCACCAGCCGATCGAGCAGTTCTTCCTTATTGCCGAAATGATAATGAATGGCGGCCAGGTTTACGCCCGCTTCGGCGATAATCTGCCGCAACGAGGTTCCGGCATATCCGTGCTCTCCGAAGAGACGTTCGGCCGTATCCAGAATCTTGCCTTGCGTTTCAAACATTCGAGTGATTCAATCATACGTTTGAATCATTGCCGAGTCAATAGCCTTCTCACGGAAAAATCTTCGGTACTGAAATTGCCCATAAGAATTGCGGGGCAGGGGAAGTCTTATGTGGAACCGAATTGCCGATTTGTGGTGCAGGAAGATGCACACCGAAGCGATGTGGCCGATTCACGGGAAGTATGTCTGCAAACGGTGCAGGCGGGAGCATCCGGTGGAATGGGAGGGGCGCCTCGCCACAGCCCGGGAAACCAGTGTGCCGGGGGACACAACGGTGTGGTTGGGGGGACCCCGATAGTTGTCGATTGGTAGTATGTAAATCTGCGGCTGGGTATTCATCTTTACACATTCGGATCGCTCAAAAGGGCAGCGTCACGGGCGGCGGAGATCGGCGCCGACACGCTGCAGATCTTTACCGCCAGCCCGCGCATGTGGCGCGCAGGCACCCCCGATCCCCTGGAAATCGAGGCACTCCGGACCATCCGCCGGGAACACGGCATCGAGCCGCTGGTGGTCCACGTAAATTACCTCGTGAATCTGGCTTCCCGCGATCCCCAGATTCGCGCCAAATCCATCGCTACTTTTCGCGGCGAGCTCGACCGTGCGGCAAATGTCGGTGCGGAATTCCTGGTGGTGCACCCCGGCAGCTACAAAGGGCAGACCGTGGATGACGCTATTTCGACATGTGCCTACGGATTGTGCCAGGCCGCCGAAGGCTTCACCGGAGCGGTGACGGTGCTCATCGAAAACACCGCCGGCTGCGGATGCAATTTAGGCAGCACCTTCGAGGAACTGCGCGCCGTCCGCAATTTGACAGTTCCGTTCGCGGAGGTTCCCATCGGCTTTTGTCTTGACACCTGCCATCTGTTGGCCGCCGGTTTCGACATTACGACGAGGGATGGTCTGCGAAGCACCGTCCGCCAGGCTGACGACATCCTGGGGCTGGAGAACGTGCCGGTGTTTCACGCCAACGATTCCAAAACGCCTTTAGGATCGCGTGTCGACCGGCACGCCCGCATCGGCAAGGGATACATCGGCCGCGAGCCGTTCCGCCGGTTGCTGGCCCACCCGAAACTGCGAGGCAAGACGTTCATTTCAGAGACGCCGGTGGAAGTAGAGGGCGACGATCGCCGGAATATGGCGACTCTGCGATCGCTCGCGCCGGCTATGTGGCGCAGGCACTCTGGCCTGCAGGGTCGAGACTCATCTCGACCCGTCGCGCCGAGATGAGTCAGTCTCGGCGCTGCAGACTGAAGGTCTGCGCCACATCGTCAATCCGCCCGCAGCGCCTTTACAGGATCGACGCGCACTGCGCGGATGACGGCGGGAACCGCCGCCACCGCTGCCGCCGCGAGAATGGTGAGCGAAGGCAGCGTCAGCCGGACCCAATCGTTAGCGCGCACCTGGAACAACAAGTTCTCGATGTACCGCGCCGATGTCATGCCAAGCGCCAGTCCCGCCACTGCGCCCGCCGCCACCATCGCGAAGACATCGCGCGTCACACTGCGCGCGATGGTCGCCGCAGGCGCGCCAATCGCCATGCGGATGCCGATTTCGCGCCGCTGCAATTGCACGGAATAGTCCAAGACGCCGTACAGTCCTACACCCGCCAAAGCCAGCGCCACCACTGCGAAGAACAGCGCCAGCATCGCCAGCATGCGCTCGCGAACAGTCAGCGATTCCTCAATTTCCACCTGCGACCTGATGTTGTTCACACGAATTTCCGGCCGGGCGCGCGGCACTTCCTGCCGCAGCATCGATGCCAGCGCCAGGGGGTTCGCGCTGGCCGTGCGCACCACGAACGTCCCGCGTCCCCTCGGCTGAATTGCTCCCTGCGCGTCGACCGTCCGATATGGGAAATACGCGGTCGGCCGAATCGGAAATCGGAGTTTGTCGCGCGAGCGCGTATCGGGGACGGAGCCGACGATAGGAACGGTAAGGCGGCCTTTCGATGTCTCCAACTCGAACGATTTTCCGATGGGATTGGCGCCCTCGAGATACTGCCGGGCGAAAGTCTGGTTCACGATCGCAACCTGCGGGCCCGATTCTTCCGGCCGGAAATCGCGGCCGTCGAGTAGCGGGATTCGCATCAACCCGAACCAGCCGGGCGTGACATTCAGAATGTCGGACAGCATGGCGAATGGCTGGCCCCCGTGAACCGATACCGGGCTTACGTTGGATTCGCCGCTCATCATCGGCCAGAGAGTGAGGGCCGCGCCTTCCACGCCCGGAGTAGCGCGCAAATGTTCCGCCACTTCGTTCCAGGCCGACGGCGGCTGCGGGTGAAAAGAGGTGGCTTCCAGGTTCAGAATCCGCGCCGCGGAAAAGCCGGTCGGCTGGTGCGACAATCGATCGAACGACGTCACGAAAAGACCGGCAACGAAATTCACCACCAGGCAAAAGGCGCACTGCAAGGCGACGAGCCCATGCATCAGGCGCCGCCGCGCGTGCGGGTCGGCACCGCTCTTCAAAGCGCTCGCGGGTTTCACCGATGAGGCGCGCAGCGCCGGCGCGATCCCGAACAGCACCGTCACCGCCAGCGCCAGCACCAGGCCGAAAGCCAGCACGCGCCAATCGGCCGGCAATGACAGGCGGGCCGGATTTTGCGGCGAATTGATTTTATTGATGATAAAGGGCGCCGACCAAAACGCGAAAGCCGCGCCGATCGCCGTCGCCAGCAGAGCGAGCCACGCGCTTTCGATCAGCACCAACTGCACGAGGCGCCACTGTCCCGCCCCGATCGAAATTCGCAGCGCCATTTCACGGGCGCGCGCGGCGGTTTGCGCCATCTTCAAATTGGCGACGTTGGCGCAAGCGATGAGCAGCACCATCATCACCAGCGCCGCGAGCGCGGTTATCGCCACGCGATATTCGCGCTGCAAGTTGGAGCGGCCGGACGAAGCCGGTTCGAACAGCAGCTTGTCTTTCGGCGGAATTTGCCCCGGCCTCCACACTCCGGGCGCGGGGCTCATGCTGGCTTGCTCTTCCTGCATGACGCGAAAAACGGCGCGCAGTTTGTCGGCTACCGGTGCGGCTGCGACTCCAGGCCTCAATGCCACCAGAGTCCGCATCCAATAGTTGTTGGCGTTGGCCAGCGCGGCCGCGCCCTTCATCGCCATGGGAATGAAAACTTCCGTCATGGTGCCGGTTTCCGTCCCGGTGAAGGGGCGCTCGGTGACGCCGACAATCTCGTACACGCTGCCTGCCATATGGAATGTGCGCCCGATCGTTTTCGGATCGCGGCCGAACCGGCGGCTCCAGTAATCGTAAGAGACCACCGCGACAGGGTTCGCGCCCGGGGCAGCATCGTCGTTCGCCGTGAAGAGCCGGCCCGCGGCGGGGCGCAAGCCGAACACGGGGAACATCGAGCCGGAAACGAATTGCAGGTAGGCGCGCTCCATTTCGAGGTCCGAACCGTAAGTGAGGTCCGCGCGATCGGCGTAAGAGACGGCGATCGATTCGCCATCCTGGCGCACTGCCTCCGCCATCCTGCGGAACATCGGATACGACGAACTGTCGTACGTCATGAGCTTGCCGTCCACCCCGGTGCCTTCAAAGGCGACCGCGTAAAGGCGCTCGGGCGAAGCGATCGGCAGCGGCCGCAGCAACAGAGCGTCGATGAGTCGGAAAGCCGACGTGCACGCGCCAATCGCCAGCGCCAGGGAAAGCACGGCGGCCGTGGAGGCGACCTTCGTCTTCACGATTTGCCGCCAACCGAAAACGGAATCGGCGCGCAGCGAGTGAAGCCATGACAAGATCCGAACGTCCCGGCTCTCTTCGCGCCGTTGCAGCACCGGACCGAAGGCGCGGCGCACCTCCACGGCATCGCGGCCGCGCTCCAGCGCTTCGTCGATATGCGACTGGAGCTCTTCGTCAATTTCGCGGCTCACCCGGCGGGGCCGGAAGGCGTTCACAATGCGGGACCAAAGGGACACGGCAATCACCTCATACTCAGATGTCTAAATAAAATACTCCGGCCGGCGGAAAAAGTTACGAACTTATCCGCGATTTCGCCGGAGATTCGCCTTAATTCGCCCTGCTGGGACCTGCTAGCCACACGTTAACTTCCGTTTTGCTATATTTTTTCTCCGCATCTTGGTACACTGATCACCTGTCATGATGCTTCCGACCATTGCGGTCACTCTGGCGATGGGAGCCCTAGCCTGGGCTGGCGGCCCGGACACCGCGAACACTCACAAGCCCGTCCCTATTAAGAGGACGCCGACAGCAGCGATCCGGAAGACGTCCGTTAGCGTTCCGGCGGCTAGGTCGGCCGCGGTGAAGAGGCCGGCAACCCGCGCCACCGCATCGTCCGCCCGGCGCACCGCGAAAGCACCCGTGGTCCGTACCACCTGGCGTACGCGCCAGACAACACCGACGGCCGACAGGTATCGTGTGATTCAGGAAGCTCTGGCCGCCCGCGGCTATCTCTCTTCCGAAGATGCCAACGGCGCCTGGGGGCCATCGTCCACCGAGGCGCTGAAGAGATTTCAAGCCGAGCAGACTTTGGAATCGACGGGCAGAATCGATTCCCTCTCGCTCATCGCTTTAGGGCTCGGCCCGAAGCACGATTCAGCTGTCTTAGTCCCGCGAACAGTGGACGCCAACGTTCAATCGGAGTTGGGCCACAACTAGTTTTTTCGTGGCACAGGCGCTCCTGCCTGCTGGGTGGAGACTTTCCAGAAACGTCGCGGCATCTTAATTGAAACACCGTTGAGCGAGCGACGTGGCGCGGACTTCAGTCTGCAGCGCCGGCACTCTTGCCGGCGTTCTTGCTTTCTGCCGCCAAAGACGTTCCCGCCAGGGACCGTCCCTGCTCACCTCGACCAGCCGAGCGAAGAAGGCCGCCTAAGTAACTCCGAATGCGGAGCCCGCTTATTTCGCAATCTCGTCTCGACCCCGTCCCGCCGAGATGAGTCTAGTCTCGGCGCTGCAGACACGAGTGTCTGCGCCACATCTCTACGCGTCCCGCACGAACACGACGATGGGGTGCCCCTTATATGAACTGAATTGTAGATTCCGGTATCCGCATTTCTCCGCCACGCGAATCGACGGCAGATTATCCGGGCTGACGATGCAGGTAGTTCGCGGCGGCGAAAAATGTTCGTCGCCCCAGAGGAGCGCGGCCCGCGCAGCCTCCGTCGCATAGCCCTTGCCGTGGGCCCACACAGGCAGCACCCATCCGATTTCCGGCAATTCTTTCACGGGCGATTCCATCTCCCGCTTGTAATCGGCGAATCCCACCTCGCCGGCGAACTTGCCCGAAGCCTTCTCCTCCACCACCCAATAGCCAAAGCCCAACAGCGACCAATGACCCACGTACCGCAGCAGCCGCGTCCAGGATTCCTCTTCCGTAAACGGCTTCCGCCCGAGTTGGCGGCTCACGGCGGGGTCGGCCCACATGGCGGCGCACGGGAGGAAATCGTCCAGGCGATGGCCGCGGAGCGTCAGCCGCTCGGTTTCAAGTACGGGAATCGGCATGAAGACATTTTGCTATACTCCCGGTCGAGAGGCGAATATGTTTTCCTTCCGGATTCTCGCGGCTGCATTCCTGCTGGCCGGCTTGACCCTCGCCGCGGACGGGACCGCCATTGAACAGACGGCCCGGCTGGTGGAAGCCAAAGCGGCGCAAGCGCCCAAAGGCCAGGACGTGGAGTTCCGGCTGATGGCTGCGCAAATGCTGCGGCCGCACAATCCGGCGCTGGCGCAGAAGTTCGTGGACGCCTCGCTCCGGGAGTTGCGCGCCCACAAAGAACTCGCCACGCCGGCCGCCAGGGGGGCGCTCGCTGCCTTGGCGCCCACCGAGGCCGCGGCGATGTTTCCGCCGCCGCCCGCTACTGCATCAACGGCCGGCGCCCGCCCCGTTCCACCCGCCGAACTCGCCGCCATCCAAACCAAGATGGGCCAGATGCGTAAACTGCCGACCGATGAAGATCGCGCCAGGCTGGTGCTCGAAATCGTTGCGGATATCCGCGCATTGCCGCCCGCCATGTCCAAGGTCGGTCCCATTTCCGGCTTGGCAAACCTGGTAACAGAGGGAGACCTGGGCAAGGAAGCGCTCAACGCTGTCGCGTCGACACTCGCGCTGGCGCTGCGGGAGAACCCGGGAAGCCCGGCGTTTAACTACGTGGAACTGGCCAAGCTGATCCGCTACGAACATCTCACGCCTCTCCCTGCCGACCCTTCGCTCGACGCCGCCACGGCGCTGCTGGTCCTGCACGACGAAGTAGTACAGGCGAGCGGCTTTACGCTGACCGCACTGGATGGAAAGACTTATACTCTTGACGGGCTTCGCGGCAAAGTGGTGTTGCTCAACTTCTGGGCCACCTGGTGCCCGCCCTGCCGCCGCGAAATGCCCGACATGGAAAAGCTTTACCAGCGGTTCTCTTCCAAAGGACTTGTGGTACTGGCCGTGTCCGACGAGAAACGCGAGACGGTCGAAGAATTCCTCGCCAAGCAAAACTACACGTTTCCGGTGTTGCTCGACGCCGGCCGCACGGTGAATACCGCCTTCGGCATCGAGGGTATTCCGAATAGCTTTCTCTTCGACCGGAACGGCAAGCTGGTGGCACAGTCCATCGATATGCGCACCGAGCGTCAGTTCCTGGAGATGTTCAAAGCGGCGGGGCTGGAGTAGGCTTCAGTAGTGGTACCGCGCCTGAAGGAATTCGATCCGGGTTTCTGTGACACGGTAAACCATGCGGTGTTCCGGATTGATGCGCCTGGCCCATTGTCCGGTCAGCGAATGCCTCAAGGGTTCCGGTTTTCCTATTCCCTGGAAGGGATCGCGGCGTGTTGCTTCTACCAGATCGAGCAGTCGAAGGGCGACTTTCCGATCCGTCTTCACCCAAAACGCAAGGTCGGCCAGGAACTCGCGGTCGAAGAGCGCTTCACGCTCTTTCGTCTGCTTCAAGCCCGACCTCCCGGCGCAATTCCTCCATCGTCATCTTGCGGAGTTGGCCGCGTTTCGCTCGCCGGATCGCGCCCAGCAGCCGTTTGGCGTTCTCCGGCGAACGAAGCAGATAGGCCGTTTCCGTCAGGCCGGCCAGTTCCGTCGCCGGCACCAGCGCCACATCTTTCCCGCCTTTGCGGCGGACAATGACTGTTTCCTGGTCGTCGACCACGTGGTCCAGGACACGCGCCAAGTTATCGCGCAGAGCTGTGTAGGTAGTTTCGGTGGCCATAGGGACTCCTCTGCTCAGCGTACAGGATTCCTGTACGTCTCCGCAACCTCACACGCGTGAGACGCCGACGAGTTGTTCCAAATTCCCCACGATGTCCCTCAGCGCCGCGGCTTGCGCCGTCAATTCCGCTCCGGCGGAAGACGCCTCTTCGGCGCTGGCAGCTGACGTCTGAGTCACCTGTTCCACCTGCGTGATCGCCTTTGCAATCTGCTCTACGCCGCGCGCTTGCTCGCTGCTGCCCAGGCTGACATTGTCCACCAGTGCCTTCACCTTGCCTGCCCGCTCCGTGATAGCGCGGATCGCCGTCGAAACGCCGGCCAGTTTGCCGCGGCCCGTGTTGGAGTGCTCGATGGAAGCTTGGATCATCCCGGCGGTGTCTTTGGCCGCTTGCGCGGAGCGCTGAGCCAGATTGCGAACTTCGTCCGCAACCACGGCAAATCCCATGCCGGCGTCTCCGGCGCGGGCCGCCTCCACGGCGGCATTCAACGCCAGAATATTTGTCTGAAAAGCGATTTCGTCTATCACCTTGATGATCTTGCCGACTCTCTCACTGGAAGCGTTGATTTCCAGCATGGACGCTTCCATGTCATGGAGTGTGGAATTCGCCTCCTCCACCACCTGGCTGGTTTCGGTCATCAAAGTAGCGGCTGAGCGTGAATCGTCCGCGTTCTTGCGGGTCATGGCCGAAACTTCTTCGCTCGACGATGAAGTTTCCTCCAGAGATGCCGCCTGCTCGGAAGCCCCCTGCGCCAGGGATTGACTGGCGGAAGCAATCTGGTTGGCGGCGCTCGAAACCTGCTGAGCGCTCAGGCTCAATTCCCCGGCAGCGCCCTGCAGGGTGCGGCTGGTCCGCTGCACGACTCGGACGCCAATCGCGCCGAAAAGAATCGTGATCGCCAGGATCGCCACAGTGATCGCGCGAGACCGCCAGGAGACGGCGGCAGCATCTTGGGCGGCTGTGGCCATGAACTGCCGTTGAATTGCCAGCAACTTCTCGGTCTCTTGCAACATGAGAGTGCCCTGCGCCAGGGTCTTGTCCAAGGTGGTGTAAAGAGCGTCGTCATGCCGGTGGTTGGCGCACATTTGCGCAAGTTCTTCATAAAACCGCTGCCAGGACGCGAGGTCGCTCTGCAGGCTCTCGATCGACTGGCGGCCAGATTCGGTGGCGATGAGCGGCCGGAACTCGGCCAAGGTTGCTTCGACGCGGCTGGCTTCGGCGTGAAAAGCCTCATCGTTCTGCATTTCCTTTTCCGCGGCCCCCGCAAGTGAAAAGAGGACTACGCCCCGTTGGTCCGCGCGCATGCTACCGACCGATGCCTGCATGGCGGCCGCCAGGTCCGCCCGCTTTGCCACCTTGTTGATGGTGTTATCCAATGTACCGCTGAGCGCCGCCAGCGAATACAGCGAATATCCGCCGAGGGCCGCGGTCAGCGCCAGAACCGTCCCGAAGCTGACGGTCAATTTCCTGCCGATGGTCATTTCAAGTCTCGCTTTCGATTGTCCCGAAGCCCGGCGGGACGCTGCGGACGCCACCGGTTAATCCGGGCGCTGTTATATTCCGTATCGGCTGGAATTGCAAAAAACTTCAGACCTGGGCGGCGAGGCAACCCTCATTTCTCGCCCGTCCCCAACAGAGTCTCGAAATGCGGCGCCTCCGTCTCCTTGTATACCACCGCTGTCTCCACATTCCGGAAGCCGCCGTCCTTCAGGTATCGCTCCAGTTCCAGTTCCGTGAATCCCAGCCATACGTCGGCATACATCTCGCGCGCTTCTTCGAAGTGATGGCGATTCAAATCCAGCACCGCAATCCGTCCGCCGGGCTTCAGAATTCTGCGCGCTTCCTCCACCGCGCGGTGCGGATGGCGTGCATGGTGCAGCGCCTGGCTCAAAAATGCCAAGTCCACGGTGCCCGCGCGGATGGGCACGTCTTCCAGATCGCCCAGCCGGTATTCCATATTTCCGATGCCATGCTTGCGCGCCAGCTCCGTTCCGAATTCCACCATTTTTTCGGAGTTATCGATGGCGATCACTTTCTTGGCCCGCTGCGCCATCAATTGCGAAATTGTGCCTTCGCCGGCCCCCAGGTCGGCGATCACCATGGGAGGCATGAGCTTCAGCAGCGCTTCCGCGACTCCCTTCCACGATCGTCCCGGCACATATTGGCGTCCGAATTTCCCCGCCAGTTCGTCGAAATAGCGGCGCATCTGGTCCTGCCGCTTGCGCAGCGTAAGCCGCAACGCCTGCTGGTCTTCGGCCGCTTCCGGCACCTCGCCTGCCGCCGTCCGCAGCAGATTCATCAACTCCGAGGGCGCCGTTAGCCGGTAGTAAGCATTTTTTCCCTCCCGCCGGTCATCCACCAAACCGGCCTGTTTCAACTGCGCCAGGTGCGTGGAAATGCGGCTTTGCCCTTGCGCCAGAATATCTTGCAGCTCCGCCACGGAGAGTTCATCGCGCTCCAGCAACAGCAGCAGCCGTAGCCGGCTGGGGTCGGCCGCCAGACGCAGCGATTTTAGGATTGACGCCATGGATGGAATCCTCTAATATCAATGTATCAAGATTTCTTGATACGAGGAAGAGAGATTCGCAAATGGGTACTGCCATACTGAACCAGACCGACTTCAAAGTCGCCGACCTGAACCTGGCCGAATGGGGCCGCAAGGAAATCTCCATCGCCGAGTACGAAATGCCCGGCTTGATGGCCATTCGCCGCAAATACGCCACCGAAAAGCCGCTGGCCGGCGTAAGAGTCACCGGCTCGCTGCACATGACCATCCAGACCGCGGTGCTCATCGAGACCCTGGCCGACCTCGGCGCTTCCGTTCGCTGGGCCAGCTGCAACATCTTCTCCACGCAGGACCATGCCGCAGCCGCCATCGCCGCCGCCGGCGTCCCAGTCTTCGCGTGGAAGGGCGAATCGCTGGAGGATTATTGGTGGTGCACCTGGCAGGCGCTCTCTCATCCCGATGGCAAGGGGCCGCAGCTCATCGTGGACGACGGCGGCGACGCCACGCTCCTCATCCATAAAGGATACGAGCTCGAAAACGGCAGCGGCTGGGTCAACACGCCCTCTTCCGCGCACGAGGAAGACGTGATCAAGGACCTCCTCAAGAAAGTCCACGCCGAGAATCCGCAGCACTGGCACAACGTGGTGAAGGAATGGCGCGGCGTCTCCGAGGAGACCACCACCGGCGTGCATCGCCTCTACAAAATGCATGAAGCCGGCGCGCTGCTGGTCCCCGCCATCAACGTCAACGACTCGGTCACCAAATCCAAGTTCGATAACCTCTACGGCTGCCGCGAATCGCTGGCAGACGGCATCAAGCGCGCCACCGACGTCATGGTGGCCGGCAAAATCGCGGTGGTTTGCGGCTATGGCGACGTCGGCAAAGGCTCGGCGCATTCCCTCCGCGGCATGGGCGCGCGCGTGATCGTCACCGAAATCGATCCCATCAACGCCCTGCAGGCTGCCATGGAAGGCTTCGAAGTCACGACTATCGAAGACACCCTCGGCCGCGGCGATATTTACGTCACCTGCACCGGCAATACCGACATCATCACGCTCGAACACATGGAGAAGATGAAGGACCAGGCGATCGTCTGCAATATCGGCCACTTCGACAACGAAATCCAGATGGACCGGCTGAACACCTCGCCCGCGTCGAAGATCAATATCAAGCCGCAGGTCGACATGTACACCTTCCCCGCCGGCCAAAGCATCTTCATCCTGGCGGAAGGCCGCCTGGTGAACCTGGGCTGCGCCACCGGACACCCCAGCTTCGTGATGAGCAACAGCTTCGCCAACCAGACGCTGGCCCAACTGGACCTCTGGAGGAACCGCGACAGCTATCGGACCGGCGTCTACACGCTGCCCAAGAAGCTGGACGAAGAAGTGGCCCGGCTGCACCTGGAAAAGATCGGCGTGAAACTCACCACCCTGAGTCCGAAGCAGGCCGAATACCTCGGAGTGCCGGTGGAAGGGCCCTACAAAGCAGATCACTATCGATACTAACGGTGCGCTGTGATTATCGTGTTAAATTGAGGATCAGCGCCTCAGGAGAACAAACTTGGCAGACACACAAAGACACCTTTTTACGTCGGAATCCGTCACCGAGGGTCACCCCGATAAGATCGCCGACCAGATTTCGGACGCCGTCCTCGACGCCGTCCTGACCGACGATCCGACGGGCCGGGTGGCGTGCGAAGTTCTCGTCACCACCGGTACCTGCATCGTGGCCGGCGAGATCACCACCACCACCTACGTGGACGTTCCGCGCATTGCCCGCGGCACCATCGAATACGTGGGATATAACGACGCCAGCTACGGGTTCGACTGCAACACCTGCGGTGTGCACAACCTGATCCAGTCGCAGTCGCCCGACATTTCCATGGGTGTCGATACCGGCGGGGCCGGCGACCAGGGCCTGATGTTCGGCTACGCCTGCGACGAGACCCCCGAACTGATGCCGCTGCCCATTATGATGGCCCACAAGCTGGTGCGCCGCCTCTCCGATGCGCGCCGCCAGGGCGTGCTCGACTTTCTCCGTCCCGATGGCAAGAGCCAGGTCAGCGTGGAATACGTGGGCAACACCCCCAGGCGCATCGAAGCCGTAGTCATCTCCACGCAGCACAGCCCCGATATCTCCACCGAAGACCTGCGCCGCGAGGTGAAGAAGCACATCATCGACGAAATCGTCCCCTCCAACATGGTCGATTCGCAGACCAAGTATCACATCAATCCCACCGGCCGGTTCGTAGTGGGCGGTCCGCACGGCGATACCGGCCTCACCGGCCGCAAAATCATCGTCGATACTTACGGCGGCATGGGCCGTCACGGCGGCGGCGCGTTCTCCGGCAAAGATCCGACGAAGGTGGACCGCTCGGCCTGCTACATGGCTCGCTACATTGCCAAGAATATCGTCGCCTCCAAGCTCGCCAGCCGCTGCGAAGTGCAACTGGCCTACGCCATCGGAGTCGCCGAGCCGGTTTCCGTCCGCGTGGACACGTTCGGCACGGGCGTGATCCCCGACGACCGCTTCACCGAGCTCGTCCGCGAGAATTTCCTGCTGACTCCCCGCGGCATCATCGATCACCTCAAGCTGCGCCGGCCCATCTATCGCAAGACGGCGGCCTTCGGCCACTTCGGGCGCACGGAGGACTCCTTTAGCTGGGAAGCCACCGACAAAGCCGAAGCGCTCAAAGAGCGCGCGGCAGTCGAGGCCAAAGCGTAAGAGTGTTTTAGGCCCCCGGCCGCGCCAGTGGCCGGGGGCAGTCTGCCAATCCGCAGTCGCCTGCCCCAATCCCCTATTTTTTTACATTCGTGAGGCGTTTCTCCGCTGAATTGCGCGATGTATGGTAGGAGGGCACGTGCCAATGCGGCGTCCCGCTCTTTTCAGATACCTCTACACGGGTTTCGCCGTCGTAACTATCGCGGCCGCGCCGGCCAATGTCGGCGGTCAACAACCATCCATCCCTAAACTTCGCGAGTTGCGCCGTCTGAACCCAGGAGCAGCGGTCTGCGTGAATCCTCCGATGAATATTGCCGGCGGGGAGATCGACATCGCCAGGGCCGGCGACGAATTGGCACAGCGGGTTCGCGACGCCGGTTTTGTTTCCGGACCGCTGGGGACGCTCTCACGCTGCGATGCCCTGGTTTTCACGGAAATCACCATGCGCAGCCGCCAACTTGCGGAGCTCGACTTCCGCGTTGTTCTTACCGATGAGCAGATCCCCCGTCTGTGTTCTTCGGCGCGCGGCAAGAGCGCCAAAGGGGAGTCCTGGCGCTCCGCGCTCGCGCGCGCCTTCGGCGATGAAGCCGGCCAAATTCTCAAAGCCCAGCAAAAGGGAATGGCGATTTACCCGGGAGCTTTGGAATATGGGCGGTGACCCTCGACACCGCCTCCTGTAAAGTCCGAAGTCGACTAAGCCGATTTCCCGACGTCGAACAGACCCTGCGCCACAGCGAGCTTCGCTCGCTTGGACAAGCTGAAGCTTATCCCACAAAATCGCCGGCCATTCTGATGTGGGGTAAGCTTTAGCTTGCCCACCACCAAAGAAGACCGGCGCCAAATACAGGGGCGATACCATGGAACCATGGCCGATCCCACCGAGCCTTTCGAGTTGCCGATCCAGGTAGCGCCAGACGACATCGACGAACTCGGGCACGTCAA
>Ga0182016_10003313_pt1 | contig 18491 bp, 12 predicted proteins | sample 712S2MmetaG_FD_120491 | JGI IMG/M metagenome (GOLD analysis project Ga0182016, IMG submission 120491) | Permafrost microbial communities from Stordalen Mire, Sweden - 712S2M metaG | ecosystem: Environmental > Terrestrial > Soil > Wetlands > Permafrost | place: Sweden: Stordalen | collected...
CTCCATTCTCCACCCCAAGGACGAAGACCTGTCCTTGGGGGCCCCGGCCTGGGCTACTATCCTTCGCTCCCTACGGGAGGTTTTGCCGCTGCGCGGTTTGAAATCCTCAGTTCTCACGCAGACGCTAAAGCTCCATCGATCTTGCGCAACTTGCGGCACCCTTCGACTTCGCTCAGGGCAGGCTCTAAAGCCGTGCCGATTCAAAGCCCGATTTATGCAACCAGTTCTAGAGAGGGGCAGTCTGTGAAACGGAAGCGCCGGGTCGGGCCGTTACTGGTAATTACCGATGAGGACGAAGGGCGCCCAGTAAAACGGATGCGCGTAGGTGGCTTGCGGCGCTGCGCTGGCCTGGGTTTCCACTTCAAATCCGCGCTGGCTGCGGCCACCGGGCGCCAGCGACGGTCCCTTGAGGAGCGCCAACTGCGCCTGGCGCAAGGCTTCAGCTTTGCCGGCAGCCGGGTTCTTGAGCCAGCGGGAGTAGAAGTCGCTCATGAGGCGGCTGGTGCTGGCATCGTTCACATCCCAGAGCGTGGCCAGCACGGCTTCAGCATCTTTTTGCTGCGCGATCATGCCCAGGCTGTCCATTTCAGTACCGTCACGGGTCTTGTAGTCCTTGGCGGTGCTGCAGGCCGAGAGAGTAAGCAGGCGCGTGCCTTGAAATGCAACCGGGGAGCTCTCCATTTCAGAAAGGCTCCACTGGAAACCGTTGGGGTCGCCCTGGTCGCCGCCGCCGAGCATGAGAAAGGGCTCGCTGCCGCCGCCGGTTTCCTCAACAAAATGGCTGGCGATGTGAACCACTGAAAAACTCTTGCCCCCGCCGAGCTGCGTTTTGAGGGCGGCGAGGGTGAACTGCTCGTTGGGCAGCAGTTTTCCTTCCATGGGGCCGTGGGAGTCAGGAACGGAAGGATCGTGGACGACGGAATCGAGCTCCGGCATGACGCCGGGCAGCGCGGGCAGGCCGCGGTAGCTTTTTGAGAGGCCCATGGCCAGAACGTCGGGAGCGGAGCCAGCCTTGAGCGGCGCATCGGCCATGTGACCGTAGCTCTCAGGGGTGAAAAGCACGTTGTTGAAGCGTTCGAGCATGTAGCGATGGCCGTCGTAAAGCGCAGCCATGGGCAGATATCGGAGGGCATCGTCAAGCGACCAGAGCAGGGTTGGAACGCCGGGCTGCGCGCTGGATTGCGACTCGAGCGATGTCAGTTCGCTCTCAAGCGGGGCCACGACCATGGTGTACAACTGGCCGAGAGCAGGCTTGGGATCGGCATTGCGGGCGGCCAGGGTCTCAAGTACCTCAAAGGCTTTGGCGCGGAGCTGGGCAGGCGTGGCGTTCAGCTCGAATTTCTTGCGAGTTGTGGCTGTGACAACCAGCGCGTAGGCATGGTTCTCGCCAAGAAGAATGCGGATGCCGAGGACGCGGGGACCGAGCTTTGCCAGCGAACTCTGGAGGAAACTCGGGGGCGCGCCGTCAGCCGACTGCTGGCTCGTGTTGCCTGTGGCCGCCTTCTGTTCAAGGTCGGCTGCGGCCTCGTTGTTGAAGTCGGTGAGGATCGCGACGATTCCCTGCTGAAGATTGCCAGCGAGGGACTTCATCTGGGCGTCTTCGGCGGCTGTGCGCGCTGCTTTGGCCTGAAGCTCGGATAACTGCAGGCTGGTCTCAGTGAGAGCTGCGATTGTTTGCTGCTGACCGTCGAACCATGCCTGGACCTTTAGCTGCGCGGCGCTGAGCTTCAGCGGCTGCATCCGGGCCGCGGCATCAGGAGATGCGCCGCGCACGATGTCTTTCAGTTCCTGCTCCTTCAGCAGGTCGAGAACCTGTTCCGCCTCCCCGAGCCTGCCGGCCTGCACGAGGAGCTCTGCGAGAATCCGGTAGGTTGACGCCCGCGACTGCGTGAATCCGGCTTGAAGATCCTTGTCGAGGCCGGCGATGTTCCTGCGAATCTGCTGATAGCTGTTGACAGCCTCCAGGCCGAAGTAGATAGCGACGTCGGGACGATTCGCCTTCTGGAGGCCGATCATCATTGCAGTGTCGATGGCGCCCTGCATGTCAGGATCGCCGACGGACTTTGCGATGGCGAGCGCGGCGAGCATGTTGGGGAGCGCGGTTTGCGGCTGTCCGAGTTGCTCATAGGCGCGGCCGATGTTGGCCAGGGCCGAGGCCTCGCCCCGCGTCTCCTGGGCCTGGCGCCAGACCGGGAGCGAGGCCTGGGCAATCTCAAGCCCCTTGCTGGACTGCCCGATGTCAAGGTAGGTCCTGCTCAGGTTGCTCATGGTCATGGCTTCGCCCCGGCGATTGCCTACCTGACGCCAAACGACAAGCGCCTGGTTGTAGAAGTCGAGTGCCTGATCGGACTGCGAAAGGTCAGCGTGCGCACGGCCGATGTCGTTGAGGTCGAGCGCCTCGCCGTTGCGGTTGCCTGATGCGCGCCAGACGGGCAGCGCCTGATTGTAGTAATCGAGGGCCGTCTGCTTCTGGCCGAGGTCAGAGTAGACGCGGCCGAGATAGTTGAGCGCGCTGGCCTCGCCCTGCTGGTTGCCAATCTCCCGCCAAATGGGGAGCGACTGATTGTAGGCTTCAAGCGATTTTTGTTTCTGGCCGAGATCGGAGTAGGTTCTGCCGGCGTTGACCAGCGAGAGCGCTTCGCCGGCGCGTTCTCCCGTGGAACGCCAGAGAGCCAGAGCCTGATTGAGATAGTCGAGAGATTTTGCTCCCTGGCTCATGTCGGAGTAGACCTTGCCAAGCCCATCCAGCACGCCCGCTTCGCCGATTTGGTTTCCCAATTGGTGAAAGAGGGGCAAAGCCTGATTGAAGGCGTCGAGCGCCTTGTCTTCCTGGGCCAGGTTGGAATACGCCCTGCCGACGAGACTAAGAACCGTGGCCTGGCCGCTGAGATCGCCCGATTCACGCCACACGGGAAGGGCCTGGTTGAAGAGGTCGAGCGCCCTCTTCTCCTGCCCCATGTCGGAATAGATTCTACCCGCAATCTCCTGGGTAATAGCCATGCCCTTTTTGCTTCCCCAATGCTGATCAATGATCATGGCCTGAGCGCAATAATCGAGCGCTTTTGGCATGTTGCCGGCCCGGCGGTAAAGGCTGGCAAGCGTATCGAGTTCGGTGACCCGCTCTTTAGGCTGAAACTTCGCACTACTCGCGGCCAGTTTTCGCTCATGGTCGGCGATCTGGTCTTTGAGGGGAACATCAGACGCCTGCGTGAACTGGGGCACCTGCGCGGAGGATGGGTTGAGATTGAATGTCACGGTGCAAACCAGCAGGGCAAGGTTGATTATGGCCGGGCTTAACCGCGCAAAGATTCTTGTTTCTGTCGCCAGGTTCATCATGCCCCCTGCCGAATTGCTGCAGACAGGCTACACCTTCTCCCGGCTTCGACTCCACCGCGTTGACCGAGCGGGCGGTTCACGGTTCGACCTTCGCAGGCTCCGCGGCAGGCACGCCGAGAGCGAAGTCCGCATCAGCGGAACTGCGGCTCATGACGGGATGCTGATGGGAACCGTCCGCCGAGACGCGGGCTGAGACTTGCTGGGCCACCGTGGCGTAGACCTGGCTGAGCGGGGTAGCGCCATTGCCGCTCTTGAGCGCCTGCAGCAGGAAATAAGTGAAGTATCCGTGACGCAGTGCAGGACTCTCAAGCGATTCCTCGTTGACCTGGCTCGCCGACAAGACGATGCGTCCCGTTCCCTGGCTCATGCGCTCCAGCATTTTGTCGGATGGCCCTTTATTGGCCAGCGCGCCGTCCGCACCAGAGGATGCGGCGTTGATGGAGCCTCCGCTGTAACAGGTATCGAGAATGATGGCTGTGCGCAGCGCCTTCATGCGCGAGGCGACGGAGTCAGCGAGCTCGACCATGGGATAGGCCGTGGCGAACATGGCGTCTTCGTCGAAGCTGCCACCGTTGTAGACCTCGGTGTCGTAGGTGACCAGATAGTTTGCGCCGCCTGCCGTGTCCATGGTGCGCGGCGTGCCGTGCGTGGCTACGTAGATCACTACCAGATCGCTCGTTCCCGCATGGCGCGCAATCCAGTTGAGGCCCTCCTTGATGTTTTTTGTAGTTGCCTGCTCGTCGGTGAGGACATGGACATGGCTGGCGGGAAAACGGCCGATTTGCGGATCGGTCAACTCGGCAGCGAAGGAGTTGGCATCCGCGGTGGTGTAGTTGAGGCGCGGAATCTTAGCGTCAGTAAAGCGGGAGATGCCCACCACGAGCGCCCACTTTTGCGCGACCGGCCCGGCAACCGGAGCGGCCGCGGCTGTGCCCGGAGATTGCGGGGGCGCCTCTTCAACTTCGATTCCCCGCCCTGCCGGCGTGGCCAGCACCAGCGGATTCAGGCCCTGCTCGAGAGCATCAGAGGTGTTGAAGCGGGCCTTGTCCATGGCGTACTTGGCGAGCGCGTCGTGGCCGAGCTTTTGCTCCACCAGACTGCGGTAGTACCAGGCATCGCCCAGTTCGCTGCACTCTTCGACGGCGTGCTTGAGCAGTTGCAACGCATCTTCAAAAGCGCCCCTGTCGCTGGTGGGGGAGATGCGCTCGAGCGCCCGGACCACGAGATCTTTGCCTGCGCCGCAGCGGTCATCGGCTGCCCGCGCCTGGGCGCAGAACGCTGCCAGCAGCGCGCAAGCGGCGATGCGCATACGGGGCTTCATTTGTGAGCCGCGGGCGCAGGCGCCGCATGAGTGCGCGCGGCGCGGGCCTTCATGGCGGCTAGAACCGGGGCACCAACGCCGCCGGTGGTGAGCGCCTGCTGGCCCGCGGCGGTGAGATCGAAGTGAACGAGCCTGGCGGATTGGATGACCTGGCTCACGGAGTCGTCGTCCATGCCGGACTTGACCATGGCGATGACCTGGTCGTTGGTGAGCGCATGGGAAGTTGTGGACCCGGAGCCCTGATTTGCGCCAAGCACGGGGATGACCGACGGGCTTGCCGCCGCCTGATGGCGATTCCGATCCTCGATTTGCCGGTAATGCGCAATGGCGTCTTCGATGCGTTTTTGCGGCTCAAGGAAGTACTTTTCTTCCGGCCTTGAATCGATGGCCTTGCCGTAGTTGATGGCGGCCTGGTCAAGATACTTCATGGCCGAGACGGGATCTTCAGCCTGGTACGCCAGCGCTTCGTAGGCGACGCCTGTGTCGTAGAGGCGATAGGCATCTTCAGATGGCTTGGGGGAAGGCGTTGCGGTCTCGAAGGTCTCGAGCGCGCGCTCCCACAATCCCGCAGTCGCCAGTTTGTCACCCTCATCCAAGGCGCCCTTTTGCCGGGCGAGATAAACCTCGACCGTTTCGCGGGTATTCACTACTTGTGCGGCGATCTGGTGCACGGCATCGAGGAGGAGATGGTTCTGCAGTTCAGCGTCGGTTGGCGGATTCAGGTCCTCACTGCCGGCGCCGCCCGTTACGCGCTTCCAGGCGCTGGTGACCGTTCCCTTGACGCCTTCGGAGACCGAGTTGCCTGCGCTGTTGAATTCGCGGTCGTACTTGGCAAGCACATTTTCAGACGCCACTGCACGGCCGCCCGAGCCGCGCGCCTGAAAGGCGATGGTCAGCGAGCCGGTGACACGCAGGAACGACTCCTGCTTGGGCGCGTTCTTGCCAACGGCAGCCGAGGGCCGGGTGGAGACAGTGGGCTGGGGATGCGCAAAATCAATGATGCGGCAGGTGAGAACATCGGCTGGATTGCTTTCGTTCACCCTCAGGCGCGGATCGCCTTTTGTGATTTCCGTTTCGAGCATGGATTGCAGGTTTCGCGCCAGATCGCCCTGGTCGCCGCGGCCGACCACCTTAACCGCGAATGTGGTGCCGCTGAGAGGGACGAGGGCGGGCAATTTGCGCAGCAGGGTGACTTTCTCTTTCAGGCCAACCAGGCCAAAGCCCTGCGCGCCTGCAGGTGCGGCCGCCAACAGACCAGCGCCGAGGCATGCGGCAAGTTGCAACTTGTGGCCCAACGTCATTGCACCCTCAACTGGTTTGTGCCGGCCTGCGCCGGGGTTGCTGGCGGGCCACGCCTGTCCCCTGACGGCCGAACCGGGGACAAGCGCAGCCGACTACTACTTCTTGGTGGACTTTTTCTTGCTGCTCGAAGAAGAAGAGGAACTCGAGCTTGAAGCACTTGGGGCCGGCGCGGCGGGCTTTTTTGGCGCCTGGTCGGCGGCGTTGAGCGGTTGCACGGTCACATGCATGGACGCATAGGTGATGCCTGGAATCGCGCTCTCCGCACGGGCCTGAAGCGGCAGACTCGGATCTGCGTCTTTGCGGACCAGGTAGCCCTGTTCGAGAGACAGATTCGGCAAAGCAGCAGCGAGTTCATCAGTGTGCTTTTGCGGGACCATGAGGTAGTCGCCGTTTAGCAGGCCGATGTAACGGTCTTCGCGATCAGGATCGGAGAGAGCCTGTTTAGTGGCGATCCCCGTGGTCAGGTTGCCGGCCATGATAAAGCGCGTGCGGTCTTCCCAGTAGCTGAGCGCTTCAGTAAACGCGCTAAGGGCTGGCACGCTGATGGCCGGAAGAGTGACCATGGGGGCCACGATTTTTGCGCCCTGCATGATGATGTTGAGCGCTTTGACAAACATGGATTGGCCGCCTGCCTTGGAAAGATTAACCGCGAGTTTGCCGGTGCCCTGCGTGAGCAGGATTTTGCTTGTGCCCTCGCTTGCCTGGGGATTTCTGAAACCGAGCTGGTCGAGCGATACCTTGCCGGCCTTGCTTGGTTCTATTGAGGCGATTGCCGTCCACGCCAGCGGGGCAATGATGTTCATGTAGGGGTGAATCTGGGTGGTGTCAACGCGCAGTTGCGCCGGGTGCGAATTGGCCTGGGAGTTGGCGGCGGATGGATGGTATTGCGAGAGGGCGATGCTTACGGACACATCGCCGTCGTGATCCAGCAACTCGTCCTGGGCAATGTCAGTGGCGTAGCGAAGGCGCTTGGCGCTGTCAAGGTAATGCAGGTACTGGGTTTCGACCTCGGGATCGGGAAGCTGGTCACCGGGCCCGCGCGAGGCCGACTTCTGGCCGTAATTGGGAGCGAGGGGGTTAACGGAGTCAAAGAATCCACTCCAAAAGTCATAGGAGTCGTGGGGCGTATCTTCGGACGCAACCCGGGGAGCGGCGCTCTGCGCAGCGGCAAGCTCGGGCATGAGCGCCATGAGGATTCCGAGTGCAGAGGCATCGGCAACAAATTGGCGTCGGGAAACGGACATGGGATTTCTCCTTCAAGACTTTCAAAGATTGTCAATCAAAACAATCAGGTTGTGTGACCTCGGCGGCGCGTTTTCTTGTTTTTACTGCGCCGTCTGTTTGGGAACACTGCGCATGGTGGTGAGCGCGATGCCCCAGTTGGTTGGCACTTCTCCGGAAACTCCACGAGTTCCACTACTGGTATCGGCCAGCAGTTTTTGCAGGGGTGAGTCCATGCCCCTTGCGCCGCGCGTGGCCACACCCTCAAAGTTCAACGCGTAAGGGTCGGGAAGAGGCTGCGCGGTACTTAGCAGAATGAGCGTATCGACGCCATAGGGCGGACCGATGCGCAGGGTGCGCGCGCCGGGCAGAACAAATTGCCGGCCGCTGTCAGAGTCGTTGGGAAACTGGTTCTCGGCAAAGTCGAGCGGATAAAGCAGCGAACCCCGGCCGTGACAATCGATGTCGAGGACATAGACCCATCGCCGCTCGACGACCCTGTCAGTGGACTCGAGAGCCATCTTCAACTGGTCGCCCTGCCGGGCGGGGCTGTCGGGCTGCCCTGGCTGAGGCGGTGCACCGGCCGCGGGAGACCCTGCCGGCACCATGGCCAGTGTGTAGTAGGTATCGCTGGAGGCGTCGGCGGGGCTGTCGGCCAGGTCGAGCCAGCCGTGCACTTTGACCAGCAGCGACGAATACTTGACGAGCTTGCTGCCGGTCGAATCCAGATCGCCGAGCCCGGCCATGGTGACCCAATCGCTGCGCACCGGATATTGCGAAGTGGCGGAGCAGCCCGGACTGTGATCAGTGGCGGCGGAGGCAGGCGGACCGGCGACGAGTTCGCCCTTGTGGAACCAGGCGTAAGCAGGTCCGTCGGGGGTGAGAACACCGGCGAGCGCGTAGTCCGCATCCTTGAGGCCGGGCGCGACTTTGAGGGAACTGGTTGGGTCAGAGGGCATGAGCCGATCAGCCAGCTCCTTGGGCGCGGGAAGATTGACCCAGAGATTGGCGTCTGCGCCGAGGTGCGCCTTGAGAGCTGCAGCCGTGAGTTGCGGGCCCAGGGCCTCAGGAGCGGGCGCGCCCGCTTTCTGGAGGGTCCAGTTTGTGCCGTCCCAGCAGAGGATGTGCGTCCATGGCTGGTCTGCCGGATCGGCAACGGAGGCAATGCCGGCGGCGTTGACCTGGGCCGCGGCATCGAGGATCTGCTGCTCTGAGAGGTTGGAGGGCCAGAGCCAGATGCGGAGAGGAGCCTGCTCGGCGGGCACCCACTTGGTGAGTTGAAAGACCTCTCCGGCTGCGACCGCGGCGCCTGACGGACTGACGATGGATGCCGTGGAGCGCGCAATGCCGTCAAGGTCAGTAATACGCAATTTGACGGTTTGGCCTTTGCTGTTGGGACTGATAGCAGTAAATTCACTGCCGACACCGACGCCGGAGACGCGCCCGATGTCGAGGATGACTCCGTCGTCGCCGGACTGCAGCGCTGCAGTGAGAATCTTGCCCGAATCCCCGGCCTTTCCACCAAAGAGCGGCTGCTGGCGACGAGCGGCGGATGCATCGAGATCAGGCTCCTGGTCAGGAACGCTGCCGCCTTCAAGAACCGCCTTGACGCGCTGATAGATGAGCGAGGCCGGCGTGGAGGCGGGCATGGCCTGGAGTGCTTCAATGAGCGCGGCGGTAAAGGCCCCATGCGGCTCGGCGGCCTTGTCGGCAGGAGGCATCTCCTTGGCGGTCTGGTCCTGCTGCGCGGCGGAGAACACCAGCGCTGGATTGTCTGTGCGCTCGGTGGGCGCCGGTTTGGGATCGCCGCTGGGCAGCACCTCGGGCGCTTCGCCTATGTCGCGTGGGTCGTAGGCGAGCGTGCGCTCGATATAGCGCGGACCGATGCCGCGACTGATGCCGCCGCTGTGGCAGCTGTCAAAGATCGCAGTCAGATGAATTCCCTTATCAATCGCTGCGTTGAAGATGCGCGACATTTCACGATCGCGCACATCGTACCCACCCTTGTAAGCGTCGGAGGGAACGAGCGTGCTGTCGGCATGCACATACTTGCCGTTAACCAAAATGGTGAGCTTGTTGCCCTTGCTGTTGACGCGAAGCGAGCCGTGGCTGGCATCGTAAAAAACCACCGTGTCGCCGGGCTTGGGCAGATCGACAAGATACTTCTGCATGGCGGCCAGTATGCCGTCGTGGTCAGTTTGCGCGGCGGGCAAAACCACAACACCCGAGCGCGGCTGCGGAGGCGCGGGATTGGTGAGCAAGGCCACCTGGTTGGCCGGAAATCCAAACTTGGGACTGGTGAGCAAGTCCGCCATGGCCTGCGCATCGTTCACCGCTCCGTCGAGGTTTTGAAAAGCTCCCAGCTCGCAGCGGCCATAGATGCAACCGGCGGGATGCTGCGCCGTGGTTCCAGCGGGCTGATAGGTGTTGATGCCGATCAGGAGCGCGCGCTGGGTCTGTGCCGCAGCCGACGTTGCAGTCAGTGCCAGGATCAGGGAAGAAAGAGAAGCAACATACTTGTTCATAATCAGTCCCACACTCAATGAAACGGAAAATGCTGTAAAGTTGCTCTCCGAGCGGAGAATTTCCCAATTGTATCTCTTTCCAAGTTGGCAAGCGAATCGTATTCAGGCCGGGAACGGCGGGCGGGGCATTGATTTCCGCCAGCGCTAGGAGCGCATTTGCTGCGGGACGAGTTCAGCCACGTTCGCCAGGCCCAGAAACTCCTGAAAGACGTCATTCGAGAGCAACTGACCACGCGCGGTTAAACGGACCACACCGCCTTCAGACAGCAGCAATCCCTCCTCCGCCAGGCGGGAAACGACTTCAAGGGCGGGCGTGACGGCGCTGAGGCCAAACTCGCTCTGCAGGTCTGCCACGCGGACGCCCGCGTTGAGGCGAAGACCGAGGAACCAGGCTTCTTCAAGTTGGCTGGCCGGGGAGTGCCAGGTGGTTTCGAGCGGCTGCGATGCTCCAAGGTAGGCCGTCAGATCGTCAGAAGTGGTGGCGCGCAGTACGTTGGGGATCTCTGCGCGACTGGAGCGGGGAGCGCGGAGCATGGAGGATGCATCGAGTCCGAGGCCCAGGTAGGGCCGCCGCTGCCAGTAGCGGAGATTGTGGCGGGAAGCAAAACCAGGCAGGCAGAAATTCGAAATCTCATATTGTGCCAAGCCGGCGGTGGCGAGCGAGTCGATTGCCTGCGTGTACATGCGCGCAATGGCATCGTCATTGGGCACGAGCTCGGCGTGGTAGCGGACGCCGCCTGCGAGCATTTCGCGGCCCAGCCTGGAATCCTCATCCACCTCGAGCATGTAGACGCTGGCATGAGGAACGCCGGCGCCGATGAGCGCGTCAAGCGACTCTTGCCAGGAGGCGAAGGTCTGGCCGGCGAGACCTGCGATGAGATCGAGGTTGATGTTGCGAATTCCAGCGGCACGGAGGCGGCGAAGGTCATCCTCAACAATTGCCCGGCTGTGAAGGCGGCCGCTCGATTGCGCTTCGCGATCGATGAAGGACTGCACACCCAAACTCACGCGGTTGACGCCCGCGGCAACCAGCGCGTCGAGGGTTTCGTCGGCAATTTGACCCGGCGCGCACTCGACCGTGACTTCGGCATCCACATCGAAATGGAAATTCGCTCGTATGGTGGTGAAGAGATGGTCAATCAGGTCCGGAGCAAGCAGGCTGGGGGTTCCACCGCCCAGGTAAACAGAGTCGACACGCCGGGGCAGATTCACATTGATTTGCCCGGCCCACACGCCGGCCGACTCGAGATCGCCGACGAGGCGGCCGACATAACGCGCGTGCTCGCTGGCCGGATAAACGCCCGAGGCGAAGTTGCAGTAGGTGCACTTCGACCTGCAAAAGGGGATGGAGATATAGATCCCAAGCGCGTTGTCCTGATCAGCGGTCACAAGGAGATTGTTTCACGGAGACAGGCGGTCACCCGTCACAGATACCGATAACCCGGTTCGTGTCATCATTGAACGAAGGAGTTTCTATTTGAAGGCCTGGCCGATCGTAGGCATTTGCTTAATTGAAATCATTCTGCTACTGGCGCACTGGTTCCTGTTTCACACCTGGATGAGCTTCTGGGAGAGCCCTGGCCTGGCTGAAGTTCTCGCGGTGCGGGTGGTGTTGCTTGCGCTTGCCTTCAGCTTTATGGCCGCGGCACTCGCGAGCTTCAGGTTTCATAACGCGCTGGTTGTGCCTATGTACAAGATTGCGACGTTGTGGCTTGGGTTCCTGAATTATTTCTTCTGGGCCGCCTGCCTGTGCTGGCTCACGTGGTACGCGTGGCTGGCGTTGGGATTGAGCGCAAACCCGACGGGCGCGCGACCGCTGATTGCTGGCGTGCTATTTGTCGCTGCGCTCTTGACGGGCATCTATGGCCTTGTGAATGCGCGCGTGATTCGCATCCGGCGGATCACGGTGGCGCTGCCGGGCCTGCCTGAAAGCTGGCGCGGGCGTAAAGCCGTGATGCTGAGCGATCTGCACCTGGGCAACGTTAACGGCGCGGGATTTGCGCGACGCATGGTAGCCATGGCCGCGGAGTTGAAGCCCGACATCGTCTTCATTCCCGGCGACGTGTTTGATGGAACCAGCGCCGATCTCGACCGTTTGATCGCACCATTCAAGGAACTTGCGCCGCCCTTCGGGACTTACTTTTCAACTGGCAACCACGAAGAGTTCAGCAGCTCAGAGCAATACGTGGCAGCGGTGGAGCGCGCGGGCATGCGCAACCTGCACAATGAGAGGTTGACCGTGGATGGTCTGCATATCGCAGGCGTGCCCTTTGGCGACTCAACAAGTCCGATCCGCCTGAAGGCAGTACTGGACGGGATGCGGCTGAATCCCGCCGAGGCGAACATTCTGCTCAACCACATGCCCAGCCGGCTGCCGATTGTGGAACGCGCGGGCGTAAGCCTGCAACTGTCAGGACACACGCACGGAGGACAGCTGGCTCCGTTCAACTGGATGACGCGCCGCATCTTCGGGCGGTTCACGTACGGGCTGCAACGATTTGGAGAACTGCAAGTGTACACATCCACCGGAGCCGGCACCTGGGGGCCTCCCATGCGCGTTGGAACCGAGCCGGAGATTGTGTTGCTTACCTTCAACTAGAAGTGTTTTCATTGTCCTTCGCTTCTGAAGCGACTTCTTTGCCCGGAAAGAGGAAGAACCATGCTGCTTTCGAATCACCGTTTTCCCGCCCTTCGTGCTCTCGCTCTCATTGCCTTGGCCTTCTCGCCGCTTGCCGCCGCGGCCCAGCAGTCTACGACTTCATCTCCTGATCTCAACTTTCCAACCGTCCTTTACGGCGCGGCCTACTACAACGAGTACATGCCAGGAGATCAGGCCGCCCGCCTGGAAAAAGACGTTGCCCTGATGAAAGCCGCCGGCATCAACGTCGTCCGCATGGGCGAGTCCACCTGGAGCCTGTGGGAGCCCGAAGACGGCCAATTCGACTACGCGTGGATGGATCGCATCGTCGAAGCTATGGGGAAAGCCGGCATCAAGGTCATCCTCGGAACTCCCACCTATTCCATTCCCGCCTGGATGGCCCATCAGCATCCCGAAATCCTGGCCCGCTACCCCGACGGCCGCCCCAACTCCTACGGCATGCGGCAGAATATGGACACCGACTCGCCCGCGTACCGCTTTTACGCCGAGCGGCTCATCCGCCACATCGTCGCCCACTACAAAAACAACGCCACCGTCATCGGCTGGCAGCTCGACAACGAGACCTCAAGTTATGACGCCGCAAATCCCGACGTTTTTGTTGGCTTTCAGCACTACCTTGAGAAGAAATTTGTCAGTCCTGAAGCCCTGAGTCAGGCCTGGTTCTTGAACTACTGGGGCGAAAACATCCACACATGGGAAGACCTTCCGATTCGCGAAGGAGCGCAGAGCACCGGCTACAAGCTTGAGTGGACGCGCTGGAGCCAGATGCGTGTGACCGACTTCCTACACTGGCAGGCTGGCCTGGTGCGCGAATGCGCGGCGCCCACCCAATTCGTCACCACCGACTTCGGCGGCATGATGCGTCACGACGTCAACGAAGAGTCCATCGCATCCTTCCTCGACATTCCCGCCGACAACATCTACCACGGAACACAGGACCACTACGACGGTTCCGTGCAGTCGATGCAGGGAGACTTCACCCGTTCTCTCAAGCACGGCAACTTTCTGATCACCGAGACCAACGCACAAACCATCGGCTGGAGTTCAGCGAGCCAATTCCCACCCTACGACGGTCAGATGCGCGAGGATGTGTACACGCACCTGTCGAACGGCGCCAACATGGTGGAGTACTGGCACTGGGCTTCGATCGCCGCCAACCAGGAGACCTATTGGAAAGGTGTCCTCTCGCACGATCTCGAACCTAATCGCGCCTACGCTGAAGTGAGCCGCACCGCGCACGAGTTGCAAAAGATCGGTCCGCATCTCGTCGGGCTACAGATCCACAACCAGGTGGCCATACTCTGGAGCCGCGACTCTGCCAATGCCATCGGCTTCATGCCCTTCACATCCAATGCATCAGAGCCCTGGGGGCCAGGGCAGGCAACAGCCAGCTACGACACGCTGGTCCGGCAGATTCACAAGTCGCTTTACGATCTCAACGTTGGCTCCGACTTTGTCTTCCCCGAGACCTCTGACTTCTCCCAATACAAGCTGCTGATCGTTCCGGCGCTCTACATCTCCGACGACGTATTGCTCCAGAAGATCTCAGATTATGTGAAGAATGGCGGACACGTTGTTATGACTTTCAAGAGCGGATTCGCCAATGAGAACTCGGCAGTGCGCTGGGTGCGCGCGCCGGGGCCACTGCGCGAAGCCGCGGGTTTCAGCTATCAGGAATTCTCCAATCTCGAAAAGCCTCTTGCGCTGAAGGACGACCCTTTTCATGTGAGCGCAAACAACCAGGTCTACTATTGGGCCGAGTTCCTGATGCCCGAACACGCCAAAGTCGTCGCCAGCTACGACCACCCCTTCTTCGGCAAGTGGCCCGCAATCACGCGCAACGAGTTCGGTTCAGGCACGCTGCTTTACGAGGGAACCTACCTCTCCGGAGCGCTGCAAACCGCGGTGCTCAAAAACGAACTGCAACAGCTTTCGCTCACCGGACCCGATCAGCAACTTCCGGCTTCAGTGCATGTTCAGCACGGCATCAATCGCATCGGCAAACGGATTCACTACTACTTCAACTACTCGGGCGAGTCCGTCGACCTGCACTATTCCTATGCAGCGGGAACGAATCTGCTGGACGGCAGAGCCATTGCAAATGCTGCCCAAATCACTCTTCAACCCTGGGATCTGGCCATCATAGAAGAACAATAAGGAGAAATAGCTTTGAGTAAAAAGACTCCCCCGTCTGGCCGGGGCAACTCTGCCGTAGTGCGTACACGCCTGTCTGGTTTTGATTTATTGATGAATCCGCGGCTCAACAAAGGAACCGCATTTACCGAAGAAGAGCGCGATGCATTCGGACTGCATGGACTCCTTCCTCCGCACGTGGGCACGCTTGAAGATCAGCGCGAGCGGCGCAAGACGTCACTCGATAGCCGCACTTCATCCTTTGCGAAATACCGCATGATGCGCGATCTGCAGGACAACGACGAGACACTGTTCTACTCGTTTATCGAGCACAACATTGAGGAACTGCTTCCGATTGTGTACACGCCGACGGTGGGAGAAGGCTGCCAGCGATTCTCAGAGATATGGCGCAAGCCGCGTGGATTGTTCCTGAGCTTTCCACACAAGGAACGCATCGACAAGATCCTGGTCAACCCGCGCTACGACGATGTGCGTTGCATCGTGGTGAGCGACGGTGAGCGCATCCTGGGACTGGGCGACCAGGGCGCAGGCGGCATGGGCATTCCGATCGGAAAGATGGCGCTCTACACGGCGCTCGCGGGCATTCCGCCGGAGCATTGCCTGCCGATCCTGCTGGATGTGGGCACGGACAACGAGACGCACCTGAACGATCCGATCTACATCGGCTGGCAGCACAAGCGAGTGCGGGGCCAGGAGTACGACGACTTTGTGGAAGCATTTGTGTCGGCCGTGGAAAAGCGCTGGCCGCACATCCTGCTGCAATGGGAGGATTTTGCGGGCGTGAATGCCTCGCGGCTGCTGGAACGCTATCGCAACCGGTTGTGCACGTTCAACGACGACATCCAGGGAACCGCGGCAGTGACGACGGCAACGCTGCTGGCAGGCGTGTATGCGACGGGCGTGCCGCTGCGCGAGCAGACGATTGCCATGTTCGGCGCTGGATCGGCCGGCATCGGCATTATCAATATGCTGGTTGCGGCGATGCAGGAAGAAGGCCTCACCGCAGAGCAGGCGCGCAAGCGCATCTACGCATTCAATCGCTACGGCCTGCTGGTGGAAGGATGCAAGGGCATCAGGCCCGGGCAGGAGCCACTGCTGCGCAAACGCGAAGACGTTGCCGGATGGAAACTGGAGGGAGGCGACGCAATTTCGCTGCTCGACGTGGTGCGCAATGCAAAGGTCACCGTGCTTGCAGGCGTCTCTGCGCAGGCGGGTGCGTTCACTGAAGAGATCGTGCGCGAGATGGCGCGGCATATTGACCGGCCGGTCATTTTTCCGCTCTCCAATCCAACCTCCCAATCGGAGGCCGTGCCTGCCGACCTGCTGAAGTGGACTGACGGCCGCGCTCTGGTGGGCACAGGCAGCCCCTTTGCGCCTGTCGAAGTGAACGGCAAGGTGGTTCGCATTGCGCAGGTGAACAATTCTTATATTTTTCCGGGGCTCGCGCTCGGCATTCTGGTTTCGCGTTCGCGGCGCGTCACCGACCGCATGTTCATGGCCGCGGCCAAGACGCTTGCGTCGCTGTCGCCGGCGCGCAACGACAAAACAGCGGCACTGCTGCCGCCAATGGCCGACTCGCGGAAGATAGGGTTGGTGGTCGGCGAGGCGGTGGCGCGGCAAGCAATCGCCGATGGTGTCGCCAACGGCACAGGCGAGGAAAGTCTGAAGGAAAGGCTGCTGGCTTATGTGTGGGAGCCGGTTTATCTGCCCTACGAGCGGATTGATTGATCCGTCTTGGAATTCGAAATTGGGAGGGTCGTCAAATATTATGATGATCGCTGCGAGGTGCCATGCCAACGCAATTGAATCCGCCAACCGGTCACGCTGATGTCTGGCCCGCACTGCCCCAGGGCGAGTGGAGCGGGACCTGCGCAACGCTCCAACTCTGGTTCCAGATCGTCGGAAAAATCCGTCTGGCGCTGATGCCTCCCATCAACCATTGCTGGGGCGTTACGCTTTACCCCACCGTGCGCGGCGTGACCACTTCGCCGATGCCGTATGGGAGCCGCACACTGCAGATCGATTTCGATTTTGTGGACCACGCGCTGGTGGTGGAAGCTTCAGGGGCCGGGCGCAAGACGATTCCTCTGAAGCCGATGACAGTGGCGTTGTTTTACCAGCAGGTGATGGAGGCTCTGGAAAGCGTGGGCACGCCGGTGCGCATCTGGCCGATGCCGGTGGAGGTTGCGGAGCCGATTCGGTTTGAGAAGGATGAAGTGCACAAGGAATACGACGCGGAGTACGTGCAGCGCTTCTGGCGGATTCTGCTGGAGACTACGCGGGTATTTACGATTTTCCGGGCGCGGTTCCGGGGCAAGGTGAGCCCGGTTCACCTTTTCTGGGGAGCGATGGACCTGGCGTGCACGCGCTTTTCCGGCCGCACGGCGCCGGAACATGCGAGCATGCCGGGACTGGCCGATCGGGTGACGCGCGATGCGTATTCGCACGAAGTGAGCAGTTGCGGATTCTGGCCGGGCATGCCGGGAGTTGAGCCGCTGTTTTATAGCTATGCGTATCCGGAGCCGCCGGGGTACAGGGAGTATTCGATTGCGCCGGCGCTGGGCGGATTCGATGCGAACTTTGGAGAGTTCGTGCTGCCGTATGAGGCGATGCGGAATTCGGAGAATCCGGATGCGGTGTTGCTTGCGTTTTTGCAGAAGACCTATGAGGCGGCGGCAAACTGCGCTAAGTGGGATCGGGCGGGGCTCGACAGTCCATGGGGCGGCGATTGAGTCCACCTTGGGGCTGGAGGCAGGCAGCCTGTAGAAGTGGTAGGATTTATTACTACTGAGGTGTACCTGATGCCTACCGTCGAAAAACTGAGCATTGCGCTTCCGACTGAGATGGCGGCACTTGTGAGACGAGCCGTAGATGGCGGGGAATACTCCTCCAATAGCGAAGTCATTCGCGACGCCCTGCGGGACTGGACCCACAAGCGGAACCTGCGGGAGCAAGGCCTTTCCAATCTGCGCAAGGCTTGGCGGGAGGCAGTCGCCGACGGGTCCGAAGGGCTCGAGCCGGGCCCGGTTTTCAAGCGCCTGGAAAAGAAATATGGCGTCACGACCAAGAAAACAGGCCGATAATGCGAATCCTAGCTGTACGAGTCGAACCGGTCGCCCGTGTGCTGTGCATTATCTATGCGTTTTTGGGGCTTCCCGCATTTCTCGTGTTTTGGTTTGCTGATGCCCAGTTCCTTACTCTTCCTTTTGGAATAGTCGCGCCTCTCGTTCATCTCAACATCAATATCAACCTGCCGCGTTCGACCAACCCGTTTTATAACCTGTTCTGTTGCATCGCGGAGATCGTTGCTTATGCGGTCACGGGTTGGATAACCGGAGCGGCTGCGGCGCTGTGTTTCAATCTTGTGGCTAAGCAACGCGGGGGAATTGACACTAAATATGTTTCGACAATCGATGGGGAGAGTCTGCCCGAGTTAGATCACTAAACGATTCGCGCCCAGGAAGTGTCTCACTCCCCGCCCGGCGGCACCTGCTCCAACAACCGCTTCCACGTTTTTTGATTCTTGCGGAAGCCTTTTTTCAAGTCTTCTAAAATCCGCTCGAAATCCGCATTGGTGTGCAGGTTGTTCCACGCAGGGTTCTTCTGGAACCATGGATAATTTTCGTTGCCTAAATAAATTGCACGGCGCAACCAGTGCAACGCTTCGCTTGAGTCGCCTTCGACGGCGAAGTAGGTGGCGAGGCGGTAGGCCATCTCGCTGTCGGCTTCGGCACCGGCGAGGGTATCGTCTTTGAGCAGGGCAGCCGCCCGCTCGCGAGCGCCGGCCTGCACGTAGCACAAGGCGAGCGTGGGCACGGCAATGCGCAGCGATTCGTCATCGCGAATGACTCCTTCAAGAATCTCGATGGCGGCGTCAAGCTGCCCCATGCGCATCTGCTGGTAGCCGGCCGAGGTGCGCAGCAACGGATGGCGCGGTTCGAGAGCGAGTCCCTTTTCAAGCTCGTCGCCGGCC
>Ga0182016_10003316_pt1 | contig 18478 bp, 16 predicted proteins | sample 712S2MmetaG_FD_120491 | JGI IMG/M metagenome (GOLD analysis project Ga0182016, IMG submission 120491) | Permafrost microbial communities from Stordalen Mire, Sweden - 712S2M metaG | ecosystem: Environmental > Terrestrial > Soil > Wetlands > Permafrost | place: Sweden: Stordalen | collected...
AGACGGTCTCGTTGGTGCGCCACGAATGCGGTGAACCGTCTTCGCCGCCTTCGATCGTCAACAAACTCGGCATGGCTCGTAGGTACGGCGAGGGGAGCGTCAGCGTGACGCGCTTATCGAGCGCGTAGAACGCGAGTTGCTGTTTGTAGCGCGCCATGCCCGGGAGGTCGACCCAGGACATGTGGACCTCGGTCGGCCCGAAGCCCAGGCTGATCTCACAGACCGTGCGTCCCAGTCGCGCGACATGGACCACGTCCGGTTCACCGAGGGCGCCGCGCAGCATATTGAGCTCGTGGACCAGGTTGTCGAGCAACATCCACCGGTAGCAATATCGCGCCTCGTCGTCACCCTCGGGAAGCGCCGCGAGGAGCCTCTCGGCGTCGTCGGCCTTCAACGCCGCGAGTATCTCTGGCGCGGGCGGTGTCATCGGGGTGAGGGGGTAGGCCTGGACGTAGGGCTGGAACGGTGACTCGAGCGTCGTGACCGAGACCAGTCGCAGGTCGTCGAGGGGCAGAAACTCCAAGAGCCGCTCGTAGGCGGGGTCGTAACGCTTCATCGTGCCGACCATGAAGCGCACGCCGGCCTTGCGAACGGCCGCGAACAGCTCCTCGCCTTCGGCCAAGGAGAGACAGAGGGGCTTTTCCACGAAGACGTTGGAGCCGGCGTTGGCGGCCGCCACCGCGATGGGCGCGTGGCTCCCGGAGGTCAGGACCATGACGACGTCCAGGTGCTCGTCGACGAGGTCCTGCCAGGAGGTGAAGACCTTTTCGACGCCGTACATGTCGGCGCAGGCGCGCGCCGTCGGCTCAGAGATGTCGCACAGGGCCGCGATCTCGTAGCGGTCCCGAAGTTCAGCGAGATGAGGGAGGTGCATCACCTGGGCGATCACGCCACAGCCGACGACACCAACCCGGAGCCGTTCCGTCATAGTCAGATCCTTTCGGCCGGTGATTCCAGCCTCGCCATCGTTTCCGCAATCGTTTCCAGTGCCACGGCAGTATGGCATCGGCGACGACGATTGTCAACGTTTGTATGGGAAGTATAACCGTTGCGTGCCTTGACAGCGTGGGGAGTCGGTGGTACGGTCCATCAACGGAAACGATTGCGCTATCGTTATCGGCCGATCTATGAGCTGTTCCGGCCGGTACGTCGCGGTTAACTAATGGGGGGCAACATGCGAATGACTCACACTCTTGGAATCAAAAGGAAGGTGGGTGTCTTCGCCGCGGCCGGTCTGATGTTGACGGCCGGACTCGCCGCCGTCACCGCCGGATCGGCCGGTGCCTCTCCGAAAGTGACACTCACGTTCTGGGAGAACTACGGCACCCAACAGACGTTGCTCGGTACGGCGAAGAATCTCATCAAGGCCTACGAGGCGCTGCACCCCAACGTCACCATCAAAATGGTCAGCCAGCCCGCGGACAACTACTTCGCGCAACTCCAGACCGCGGCGATCGCCGGGAGCGGACCGGACCTGGCCGTGATGTGGACCGGTCTGTACCTGCCGCCCTACGCGAACCTGCTGGCGAACCTGCGACCGTACTTCCCCAAGTCCGAGGTCGCCAACATCGAAGGTCTCAAGTGGGGCGCCAATGACTTCAACGCGAACTCCGCCATCCTCGCCGCCCCGGTCGACGCCCAGTTCTACATGGGCTTTTACAACAAGAAGGACTTCGTCAAGGCCGGCATCAAGCAGGTCCCGCGCGACTGGAGCCAACTCCTCAACGCCTGCACGGCGTTGAAGAAGGTCGGCATCACCCCGATGGCCTACGGCACCGGTAGCGCGTCGTACTCGGGTGAGTTCAACCCGTGGTACTCCTTCAGCTACATGATGATCGGCGCCCTCGCCCCCTCCCAGTGGCACAGCCTCTACAGCGGATCGATCCCGTGGACGTCATCGGTCGTCGCCACGCAGCTGAAGATGTGGCACGAGATGTACACGAAGGGCTGCGTCAACTCCGACGCCCTGACCGACCGCAACAACGTCGGACAGTTCGTCGACGGTAAGGCCGCCATGGCCCCCGACGACGGAAGCTGGGACGTCGCGCAGTACACCCAGCAGATGGGAACGAACGTCGCCGCAATGGTGCCTCCGTTCTCGACCAAGCCGCAGACCGGCGTCGTCTACTTCCCCGGTGACGCGATCTCGGTCTTGAAGGGATCGAAGAACGTTCCCGCCGCGGCCGCGTTCTTGGCCTTCATGGACTCCCCGGCCGGCGCGGTGCAAATCGCCAAGGCCGGTCTCATCCCTGACATCAAGGGTTACACGTCAACGAATGCCCTGAACGACGAGATGCTCGCGTTCGTCGACAAGGATCACTACACCGTCTACCCGATGTTGGACAACGTCACCCAACCGAACATCGTCAACGTCGGCTACCAAGCGCTCCCGGCGGTACTCGTCGGCCAGGCATCGGTGAAGCAGGCGACCGGTGAGTTGGCGGCACAGCACAATCAGCTTCCGAAGAACCAGCGCGGCGCCTACGGAGCGTATTTCAAATAGTCGTTCGCAGTTGAACTAGGAAGGACGCCGTGGCTCTCATCGACGTAGCCCGTCGTCCCTCCAAGAGAGGTCCACTCGGCAGTGGTGGTGCCGGGTGGGTCCTCTCACTACCCGCGCTGTTGGCGGTGGCCGGTCTCTTGATTCTCCCCATCGGACAGGCCGTGTACTACAGCATGACCAACTGGAACGGCCAGACGGCGACGTGGATCGGACCGCGCGCCTATCTCAATCTCTTCCAGGATCCGACGTTCTTACGTGTGCTGGAGAACAATGGACTGCTCCTGCTCGCCATGCCCTTCGCGATCATCGTGCCGCTCGCGATCGCGTTCTTGCTCCACGAGGAGATCTGGGGCTGGAAGTTCTTTCGATCGGTGGTCTTCATCCCGACGGCGATCTCTTGGGTGATCATCGGACTCGTGGCGGCGCAGTTCTACGCGGTCAAGGGAATCTTGAACGGCATGCTCTCGTCGGTCGGACTCGGGTTCATCAAGACCGACATGTTGGGCAACACCCATCAAGCCATCTTCGCAATCGCGATCACCTTGATCTGGAGCCAGCTCGGCACCAACACGATCATCTTCATCACGGGACTGGCCGCGCTCGATCCGACCCTGGCCGAGGCCGGCCGCGTCGACGGCGCGAGTTCGTTTCGCATCTACCGCAAGATCATCATTCCCCAGATGATGCGCTTCATTCAGTTCGCATTCGTCATCACCGTGCTCACCGCGTTCACGGCGATCTTCAGCCTCATCTTCGTCATGACGGGTGGCGGACCGAACTACGGCTCGACGACATTGGAGTTCTACGTCTACCAACAGGCCTTCAACCAGGGCGACTTCGGGACCGGGGCGCTGCTCGGCGTGTTGCTCTTCGTGCTGGTCGCCACGGTGAGTGTCATTCAGATCCGACTGCTGCGGGTCAAGACGTGACCGCGATTCTCAATGAAGTACCGGACTCGAGTCACGGGGACGAGGACCTCGTCGACGTCCGCCAACGTCGCATCCGACCCGCGCGAATCGTCCTGTTCTTGATCATGGCCGGCGTCGCGGTCGTCATGCTCTACCCGTTCTTCTACATGGTCGACAACTCGTTCAAGACCCAGGCGCAGTACGAAGGGGCCAAGAGCGGTTTCTCGCTGTCAAGTTGGCATCTCCTGTTCAGTTCCGAGCCGATCCTTCGTGAGTTACTGAACTCGCTCATCGTGTCGGCGGGTGCGGTCTTCTGTGTCGTCATCATCAGCACCGCCGCGGGATTCGCCCTCGCCAAGATCCGCTTTCGCTTCCGCACCGTCGTCTTCTTGGCGATCGTGTCGTGCATGTTCGTGCCGCTGCCATCGATCATCATCCCCGAGTTCATCAACGTCGCGAAGCTCGGACTCCTCCAGACCTACTGGGGTGCGATCATCGTGTACGCCGCGCTCGGACTGCCGTTCTCGATCTTTCTCATGACGACGTACTTCCGCGGCATCCCCGATGAACTGATCGAAGCGGCCTCGGTCGATGGTGTCCCGTTCACCAAGATGTGGTGGAGCCTCGGCATTCCCCTCGCGCGCCCGGCGATCTTCACGGTCGCGGTGTTGCAGTTCATACAGATCTGGAATGACCTACTCGTCGGTCTGCTCTTCTTGGAGAACACCGACGACCGCACCGTCACCGTCGGCTTGGCGCTGCTGTCATCGGGTCGCGTTGCGAGCGTTCCCGTGTTGATGGCCGGTGCGGTGATGAGTGTCATCCCGCCGATCGTGGTCTACATCCTCTTCCAGAAGTATCTGGTCCGTGGGATCACGATGGGGATGGGGAAGTAACCCGTCCGCGTGGGTCATCGAATCCTGCGTGCTTCAGGGCCTGAAGCGTGTCGAACTCACAACCACACGATCGTCGCGTCACGAGCGAGACCGGAAGTCGAACGTCGTTGAACGGCGCGCTCTCATTGTCGAAGGCCGCGACGAGGAGGCGCGCGCTGCGCTCGCCCATGGCCAGCGTGTCGTAGGTGATGGCGGTCAAGGCCGGCTCGAGCAACGCGCCGACCTCCGGGTCGTCGAAGGAGACGATGGCCATGTCGTCGGGCAGACGAAGACCGCGGCTGCGCGCCGCCGCGAGCGCGCCGAGTGCCAGTTCGGCGCTCGCGGCGATGAGTGCGGTGGGCGGCGTGGCGAGATCGATCTGATGCAGCGTCTGTTCGACGCCGCTTCGCACGCTCCACTCGCCTTCACTCACGTGCTCCGGTGCGACGAGTAGTCCTCGACGAGCCATCGCGTTGAGGAATCCCTCGCGCCGTTCGCGTCCGTCGGTGCGGTCCGGGCGTCCGCCGAGAAAGGCGATTCGCTTGTGGCCGTGCGTCTCGGCGAGGTGATCGACGAGCAACGCGACGCCCTCGCTGTTCTCCAAGGTGATGCTGCCGGCGCCCACGCCCTCGACGGTCTCGTCGATGAAGACGCAGGGCGTCCCGTTGAGCAGGTCGGAGAACCCGACGGCGGTGAAGGGCGTGGTCGTGATCATGATCCCGTCGACCCAGTGACCGATGAGTGTGTCGATCGCGTCGGCGACGCCTTCGGCGTCTTCGCCCGAGTCGATCAGGACCAACTGGTAGCCGGCCTCTTTGAGATAGGACTGTGCGCCCTGCACGATCGTCGCGTAGAAGTGGTGCGCGACGTTCGGGACGATGAGTCCCACCGTGTTGGAACGACGTGACTGCAACGACTGGGCGAAGGGCGACGGGCGAAAACCCAGGCGATCGGCGGCCTCGAGGACGGCGGCCCGGGTCGCGTCAGATATCTCGCCGCGCCCATTGAGCGCCCGCGACGCCGTCGTCGTGGAGACGCCGACGAGTTGGGCTACGTCGGCGAGTCGAACCCTCGAATGACGTGCCATGTGATGGACGTCCTCTCACCCGTATTGTTGCGGAAACTCCACTACAGCCCTTATTCTAACAGGCCTTTACTCGCCGTGACCGATACCGGAATTACGCCGAGTCGACGATGGCCTCGCCGGTCTCCGGGTCGAAGAAGTGGAGTCGGATCGGATTGACCGAGAGTCGAACCCGGTCGCCGTTGACGACGGTGGAGCGCGGTTCGATGCGCGCCACGCCCTGGGCGCGCTGGAGCATGACCGGCGCGAGTGAACTTTCCTCGTCCTCCATGGCCCCTTCGACCTCGATCCGCTTGGCGTCAATCGCGAAGTGGATCAGCACGTCGGAACCGAGCGCCTCGACCAGTTCGACGTCGCCCACGAGCGTGGACGATTCTGAGCCGCTCGCCATGGGCAGGTCCTCGGGGCGGATGCCGAGTACGACGCGTTTGTTCGCGTACGAGCGAACGCCGGGGCGCTGAGTGTGCACCACATCGGAGAGTTCGATTCGCTGTGAACCAATGACCACGGCAGTGGCGCCCTCGGTGATCTGCGCCTCGAAGAGGTTCATTGCCGGTGAACCAATGAACGCCGCAACGAAGAGGTTGTTCGGATTGTCATACAGGGCTTGGGGTTTGTCGCACTGCTGGAGGACGCCGGCACGCAAAACGGCGACCCGGTCGCCCATCGTCATCGCCTCCACTTGGTCGTGGGTGACGTAGAGCGTCGCGACGCCGAGTTTGCGCTGGATGCGCGTGACTTCGGCACGCATCTGGACGCGAAGTTTCGCGTCGAGGTTCGACAAGGGTTCGTCCATCAAGAAGACACTCGGCTCGCGCACGATCGCGCGACCCATCGCGACGCGCTGGCGCTGTCCCCCGGAGAGTTGTCCCGGTTTGGAGTCGATCAACTCAGAGAGTCCGAGGATCCCCGCGGCCGTCGTCACTTTCTCCTTGATCTGCGCCTTGGGTAGCTTCTTCGTCCGCAGCGCGAAACCAATGTTCTCGCCGACCGTCATGTGCGGGTACAGGGCGTAGTTCTGAAAGACCATGGCGATGTCACGGTTCTTCGCCGAGACGTTGTTCACGACGCGCTCGCCAAATCGCAACGTCCCGCGGCTGATCTCCTCGAGTCCGGCGACCATCCGCAGTGCCGTCGTCTTGCCGCAACCGGAAGGGCCGACGAGCACCATGAACTCGCCTTCGGCCACGTCGAGGTTGAGCGAATGGACCGCTTCGAACCCGTTCGGATAGACCTTGGTGATCTTTTCCAAGCTGATTTGTGCCATCAACTGCCCTTCAATTCGAGGAGCGAAAACACGTTGTTTTCGCGGGGATCAGATGAGGAAAATCATAGTGGCTGTGGGTCACGGATTTCTAGGAAATTACTGACGTTTGGACCGTTTTGCAGGGTCGAATTGCCGATGGGAAAAAGGCGCTCAGGTTGTCTTGGGAGGGATCCAAATGGCGGACGATTCGTCGCCGTAGGCGGTGCAGTCGCCCTCGAGATATTTGATACCGACCCAGCCGCCGACGAGGGCATCGATGGCGTCCTCGAATCGCTTGAGTGACGTGGACGCGCACGTCTCGAGTTCCGCTTTAGCCGGGAGGGGCAGCTCGATCTTGCCGATCGTGAGCTCAAGTTCGTCGATGATCTTGCGCCAGTTCTTGACGATCCGTCGTCGACGATCGGCCGCGGACTTCTCGGGCCAGTACTCGTTTGCCCGACTGATCTTGTACTTGTATCGAAAGTCCTTGCCCAACAGTTCCAACAGAGCGGGGTGGGGATAGATCTCGGCCAGCACGTACGTCGTGCCCACCGGTGTTTCGACCGTGGCCACGGGGTATCCGAGCTCCTTGAATCGCTCGGTCAACGCACGACCGATCTCGCCGGGGCGAACCTCACTGGGCGAGTGCGTGCTGCAGCCCTTCGAGCCGAACTTCACGGAGACCGCGCTGTCGGCCTCACGACGCTTGCGGATCGCGGTCAGTGCGACCGGCATGTCGATCGTCACGAGGTCGACGCCTTCGCCGTCGAGCAACGTTCGCGCCGCGCCCATGAGTGCGTCGACGTCCGGTCGACCGGCGCTCGGTGGTTTCGTCCAGTCGACCGGCGTGCCGTTCGCCAGTTCCACAAACTGGCTATAGCTCGGTGCAAGTCCGATGCACTTCCATCGATCCTTCACCTGGTGCAACAGTGCGACACCGCTCGGTTCAGTCGCGGTCCATGCCGGATCGAGTGCCAGGATGCTCGTCATCCTGGCGAGGTTATACCTTCTCGGGCGAGTGCGACGGGGTGACGAGGTCCGATGCTGAGACGACGAGTGGTCTCATCTTTAAGGATTCGAAGTCGCGACGGTAGCCTCGGATGCAGTGGCGCCTTCACGGAACAGTCTCTTGCGAAGAGCTCGCAACCTCCCTCGACGGGTACTCGATGAAATCGTTCGACTTCGCCAGCGGCACCTGTGGAAGACGATTGGCAATGGTTTCGCGCGTCCGTTCCTCGACCGCTGGGGAGTGTTTCGAGAGGGTCGCACCGACGGGATCAACTACTTGCGTTCTCTCGCCGGTCTCGCGCCGCTGTTGGACTATCGGTCCGGCCCGGTGCCCGAAGAACTCTGGTCGCCTCGACGACTCAACGTCCTCATTCGCGAATGCCACTTTCGTTCGTATCTCGAAATCGGCGTCTTCGAAGGTGAGACGTTCGCCAACGTGCGTGCCCGACGGCGCTGTGGCGTCGACCCGAACCCACTGTTCGACGCGGTGCTCTTGCCGCGCGGCGCCACCTTCGCCGTGATGACGAGTGACGAGTTCTTTCGAACGATTCGCCCGTCAAGGCGATTCAATGTCGCGTTCCTCGACGGACTGCACACGTTCGAACAGACGTACCGCGACATGATCAACACCTTCGCGCACCTCACCAACGGGGTGATCCTGATCGACGACACGGTGCCGGTCGATGAGTACTCAGCGATCCCGGACCAGGCGGCATCGTATCGGGCGCGCGAACTCGCGGGACTCGAGGGACGTCCGTGGCACGGTGACGTGTGGCGCGTGGTGATGATGCTCGATCGACATCACCCGGAATTGGAGTGGCGCACGATCATCGACGAAGGAAACCCTCAGACGCTCGTGTGGCGACGACGTCGTGGAGCAACGGTGGTGAAGGCGAGTGCCGAAGCCATCGCTTCGACGATGTTGCCCTCGTACGACGAGGAATTCGCAGTTGGTGTTCCGGACTATTTCGTTCCAATGTCCGAGAGCGAGGCGCTGTCGCAGTGCGTCTCGTCACTTCGCAAGTGATGAGATACCACCGTAACTCTTGATTTCGCGTCGATCAGAAATGACCGTTTGTGACTTTAGACCTGGGAATTTACGCCCTTTGAAGGGGCCGTCACTCTTATGTTGAACATGAAGGTCATTCAATCGACCTTCGAGAGTGCGAATACATCGCAGTCTCAGAGTTGGTTGAAAAGACCGAAAACGAAAGAGGGGCTTCAAATGAACAAAGTCATCGAAATCTTCGGCAGTCCTGCCGAACGCACCACTCCCGGTTTCGTGGGATGGCTTCGTGAGTCGAAGTACATGACTGTCGCGTGGTTGGCCGTGCGTGTTTGGGTTGGCATCATGTGGATGCAGGCCGGAATCGCCAAGGTGTGGGGTGCTGAAAATCCAGCGTTCCTTCACAACAACGGAGCCGGTGTTGCCGGATTCGCCGGACACGGCACCGCTGCCTACAGCTGGTGGGCCACCGTGATGCACAGTTTCGTGGTTCCCAACGCCAGTTGGATCGCGGTCTTGGTCGCATTCGGTGAACTCGCCATCGGTCTAGGTCTGGCCTTCGGCTTCTTGACCCGCACCGCGGCAATCGCCAGCCTGGCGTTGCTGTTCACGTACGTCATGTCGGGAACGGCCAGCGTCTGCGCCTTCTACGCTCTCTGCGCGATCATCGTGCTCGCCACGTGGCGCACGTCGACGTGGATCGGCGTCGATGGCATCATCGCTGGATTCAAGCAGCGCCGTCGCCACGCCGCAATCGTCGAAGAGACACTTGCGACGGTGACTATGGAGTCCGTTTCAGCCCGTTAGTGCCGTTGGAAACGAATAAGTTCACGACGCCCTCCCCTCGGGGGCGTCGTGAACTTTTCGCATTCACGAGCGACCGAAGACGGCGTTGAGCGCCTCATCGAGGTCGGCCCAGAGATCGACCGGGTGTTCCAAGCCCACACTGAGTCGCAGTAGTCCACCCGGCAGGTGTTCTTCGCCCGCCCAACGCCCGCGTCGATCGATCGTCGACTCGACGCCACCGAGACTCGTTCCTCCGACGACGAGTCGCAACGACTCGATGACTTGGTCGGCGCTGGCGGCGTCTTTCACCTCGAAGGACAACATCGCGCCGAATCCTCCCATCTGCGAGCTGGCTCGTTCGAACCCGGGATCCGAACTGAGACCGGGAAAACGAACGCGAACGACGTGACGATGATCATCGAGTCGTTCCGCAAGCTCGGCCGCGGTGCGCTGCTGACGAGCGAAACGGACCGGCAACGTCCGTAGGCCGCGAAGCGCGAGGTAGGCCTCCATCACGCCGGGGATCGCCCCTTGGATCGTGCGCCACTCGATGAGCTCGTCACGTCGGCTCTCCTCGTCGACGATGACCGCGCCCATCAAGAGGTCGGAGTGCCCACCGATGTACTTCGTCGCTGAGTGAACGACCGCATTCGCACCTAATGCGAGTGGCTGTTGCAGCATGGGTGTGGCGAAGGTGTTGTCGACGACCGACGTGATTCCAATGTCGCGTGCCGCACGCAGTATCGTCAGCAGGTCCGCGATGCCGAGCAGGGGATTGGTCGGGGACTCCAGCCACACCAAGTCGGCACCGTCCATCGCGTCGAGGACCTCTTGGGTATCGACCACATCGACGGCACGGGTACTGAGACGTCCCTCTTTCTCCAGACGTTCCAGCAGACCGCGCGTGCCGTTGTAGCCGTTGCTCGGAAAGACGACCGTCGTTCCGAGCGGAACCGAGGCGAGCAGAGCTGATACGGCGGCCAGCCCGGAGGCGAAGGACACGCAGTCGCCGCCCTCGAGCTCACCGAGCGTCTCTTCGAATGCACTCCACGTCGGGTTGCCCCATCGGCCGTAGCCGAGGTCGCCGCCGTCGCGGTAGGTCGACGCGAAGGTGGGGGGCACGTTGAAGGGACCGCCGGGCGTCAGAGCGCGACCCGCGACGATCGCCAGCGTCTCGGCGTGCCACTTCTTGGACGCAACCATCACCTAAGTATGGCGGACGTCCACAAATGACGAAGCCCGCGCCCCCGACGTTGAACGTCGAGGACGCGGGCCGAGTGGTTTAGGACTCGTCTTCGGCCAACAGGCGGTAGATCGAACGTCGGGCGTCGGCCAAGATGGTCGTCGCCTTTCGCGTCTGCTCGTCCGAACCGGCCATCGCGACTTGACGGGCCGCGTGGAGTACTTGTCGGGCCGTCCCGAACAGGTCCGACGCGGCGTCGTTGACGTCAGCGGCCGCGGTCTCCCACGGCTTGCCCAACTTCGCGCGATCCTTTTCGACCAGGGCCTTACCCGTGTCGGTCAGGATGTACGTCTTGCCCGACACCGTGGACGAGATCTCAACGAGACCCTCGTCTTCGAGTTGCTGGAGGATCGGGTAGACCGATCCGGGGCTGGGACGCCACGCTCCATCGGAGCGCTCGCTCAACTCCTGGATGATTTGGTACCCGTTGCGCGGTGCCTCGTCGAGCAGGACCAAAACGGCTGCTCGAACGTCACCACGGCGAAGGCGCTGACGTCCGCGAGGTGGGAAACCACCCCGGAACATTTCGTCGCCTCGGCCGAAGGGTCCGCGGTGACCACCAGGGCCTCGACCGCGACTGCGACCGTTTCCGCGTGGACCACCGTCGCGCTCAGGGCGCTCTTCGTGATTGTATTCATGGAATTCGTGATTCATTATGTTCTCCTTTGTTCTAAACATGACTATAACGATATATCGTTATCGGAGGTTTGTCAAGGGTTACTGTCACTTTCTCGGAAAATTAGCCCTGATCAGGTTTTGTAATTCACGAAAACGCCTGTGAGATCCAGTATCGGCGGAACCCCACGCCGAGATCGTCCGTCACGGTCGATTCCAGAACGCCGCCGCAGCGTTCGATCGTGGCGGCCGATCCCACGTTGTCATCGTCGCAGGTCACGAGGATGTCGCCCACACCCTCGCTGCGCGCGATCTCAACGGATGCTCGCAGAATCGCAGTTGCGTATCCCCGGCGACGAAACGCTGGACGTACGCCGTAGCCAATGTGGCCGCCTCGATCGGCGAGGAAGTCATTCAGTTCGAATCTGATCCACGTACGGCCAACGAGTTGACCCTCCACGACGGCCGCGAGAAAGGCCGCACGAACTCCACCCTCGGGCACGTCAATTCCCTGGCGATTGCGCTCCATGAAGGCGATCCACTCCGCCCACGGCACTCGAGGGTCAAAATCGGACGGGAGGAAGTGAAAATCTTCGTCCTCGAACTCTGCCCGTGCGGCGAGAGCCGTCGCTTCGTCGGCGGGGACGAAGGGTCGCAGGATCAGTGACACGTTCAAAAGTTAGTCATTGACGAAGTGCACTTACGTCGCCAAAGGGGCGGGCGGTGAGAACCGGAGTGCACTTGCGAAAATGGTCAAGGTGAGCGCGGCGAAGCTGGCCAAGACGATCGGCACGACGTGGATGCCGAAGGACGACACCATCAGACTTTGGACCGCTGGACCGATCACGCCACCGGCCATCATGCACAGGATCAAGAGGGCGACACCGTCGTCGTCGTGCGGGCAGAGCGTGGAGTACCACACCAGCGCCAGCGGGTACACCAACGCTATCGACAGCCCCACGAGTGGATACACGTACGGTGCGGCGCCGGTCACGAGCGCGAGTAAGCACAGCGCGACGGCCGCCGCGAGCCCACCGAGGACGAGACGGTGGTCCGCGTGTCGACGCCCGATCGGTCCGGCAAGGACTCGACCGATGGCGAGACCTAACCAAAAGCCCGCCGTGATGAGGCTGCCGAGCGACGCGGAGTAACCGATGCGATGTAGATGCGGCGCGATCCAACCGGCGGTCGTCGTCTCGGTCGCCACGTAGAAGATGTACGCACAGATGAACGTCGCGAGGATGGCCCGACGCTGTGTGCGATTCACCACGTGTTCACTGCGACGATGCTCGACAGAGAGCGGCGGTGCGACGAGTCCGCGGTTGCCCAGAGTGAGGATGACGACGGTGATTCCAATCGCGACGTAGAGCAGGCGATAGTTGTGCGGTCGGACCACGACGACGAGGAGTGGTCCGATCACCGCGCCGAGTCCGTAGCCGGCGTTCGTGACGCTGAGACGTCGGCCGCGACCGCTCGTCCTGGTTCGAACGAGCAGCGAAATGAGCGAGAAGTCGACGCCGCCGAAACCGAGCCCGAGGAGGAACACCGAGACGAGGAACAGTGCCCAGTGCGTCGCGAGCGCGGCCCCGCACGCCCCGAGTGCGGTGATCAAGAGCGTGCCGGACAATACGGTGGCGCCACTGAAACGACGCATCGCCAACCAGCCGATCGGTACGCCGAAGAAAGCGCCGACGAAGTAGACGCTGAGAACGATCCCGGCGGCCGCGAGCGACAGGTGGAATCGATGCGACAGAGTGACCAACAGCGGACCGAAGAGCGAAGAGATCATCCCAAAGACGATGAGGTCGACGGTCGCGCTCGTCAGCGCGAGCGGCCGGAACGTGACCTCGGTCGATGCGCGATCGGGTGGGCTGGTCGAGTCCGTGTTCAAGGAAACCTCACGCCTCCAGCGCGTCACGTCGTCGGACGAAAGTACTCACGTTGGATGGTGTGCTCAGTTTCGTAGCGACGCAGGGCGCCAATCGTGGCGTCACGGGTCGCGACCTCGGCAACCGGCACGTCCCACCACGACGCCGAATCGGGCGCGGCGACCATTGGATCGGTTTCGATGTGCACGACCGTCGTTTCGACGTTCGCGCGCGCCACTTTCAACGCATCGCGGAGTTCATCGATGGACGTGGCACGCAGAACCGTCGCTCCGAGGCTCGCGGCGTTGGCGGCGAGGTCGATCGGCAACTTCGCGCCGGCCAGTTGACCGGACGCGTCGCGTCGGCGATAGGCCGTTCCGAATCGTTCGACACCGACGGACTCTGAGAGCGCGCCGATCGACTGGAAACCGTGGTTCACCACGAGCACCACGATGATCTTGATTCCCTCTTGCAACGCGGTAACGAGTTCAGAGTTGAGCATCAAGTACGAACCGTCGCCCACCATGACGTAGACCTCACGCTCGGGTGCCGCCATCTTCACGCCGAGTCCCGCGGCGATCTCATAGCCCATGCATGAGAATGCGTATTCGACGTGATAGCCCTTCGGGTCCCTCGTGCGCCATAACTTGTGGAGGTCACCGGGCAGACTTCCGGCGGCTCCGACGACGACGTCTGCGTCGCTACTCGACTCCTCGACGGCACCGACAACCTCACTCTGCGCGGGCAGCGGTCCGTGGCCGAGGTGATAGGCGGCTTCGACGGTCTCGTCCCATCGCTTCGCGAGTTCTCCGTACTCGTCCTCGAATGCCTTCGGTACTCGCCACTCCTTGAGTTGCACCGCGAGTTCGTCGATGGCCGCACGGGCATCGGCGACGATGGCGAGAGCGGAGAGCTTCGCGGTGTCCGACGGAGTCACGTTGATATTGATGATTTCAACATCGGGATTCTGGAAGACCGAATGTGACGCCGTCGTGAAGTCACTCCACCGCGTGCCGATGCCCACCACGAGATCGGCACCGCGTGCTATCTCGTTGGCAGCGGTCGTGCCGGTTGCACCGATCGCCCCGACGCTCTGCGTGTGATCGAATCGAAGAGCACCCTTGCCGGCCTGCGTTTCGGCGACCGGTATTCCGGTGGCGGCGGCGAGGTCCGCGAGTGACGCTGTCGCTCCGCTATAGATGACACCACCACCGGCGACGATGATCGGGCGATTGGCCGTGCGTAGTTTCTTTGCGAGACGTTCGATCAACTGTGTTTCCGGAGGCGGCCGTCGCACTCGCCACACCCGCGCCTCGAAGAGCGAGTCGGGGTAGTCCCACGCTTCGGTCTGCACGTCCTGGGGAAGTGCGAGCGTCACGGCGCCGGTCTCGGCCGGATCGGTCAGGACGCGCATGGCGTGCAGCATGGCTTCGGGGAGCTGTTCCGGTCGCCAGATTCGGTCGAAGTACTTCGACACGGGACGCAACGCGTCGTTGACCGAGACGTCGAGGGACGTGGGGTCTTCGAGTTCTTGGAGAACCGGGTTGGCGCGTCGCGTGGCGAAGACATCACCGGGTAGCAAGAGCACCGGAATCCGGTTCGTCGTCGCTACGGCCGCACCGGTCACCATGTTCGTCGCGCCTGGCCCCACCGAGGACGTACAGGCGAACGCTCGCAGACGATTCGACATGCGCGCGTATCCGACGGCCGTATGCACCATGGCCTGCTCGTTGCGAGCCAAATAGTACGGGAACTCGTCTCCGCTCTCGAGGAGCGCCTGACCGATGCCGGCGACGTTGCCGTGACCGAAGATCCCGAAGCAGCCGGCGAAGAAGCGATGTTGTTGGTCGTCGCGTTCCACCGACTGCACACTTAAGAAGCGCACGAGCGCTTGGGCGACGGTCAGTCTCACGCCACACCTCGCGACGAGGTCATCGGGAGTCGCGAATCGACCACCTGATCGCGCCACGACCCTCGCACCCAGTCGTGGGTCGGATCGTCGCAAAAGGCCATCGTTCGCTCGGCTGCCGGTCCGGCGAGCACGTTCAAAAAGTACAGGTCGTAGCCGGGCGACGCCATCGTCGGGCCGTGGTAGCCGTAGGGGATCAGTATCGTGTCGCCGGTCGACACCTCGGCGAGGACGTCGATCTGGCGATCGGGCCCCGAGCTGTAGACGCGCTGGTAGCCACCCGGGCCGGGTTCGCCTGGTCCGGAACCGCCGCGAACCTCGAAGTAGTAGATCTCCTCCAACCGCGCTTCGCCTGGCCGCTCCTCGTCGTGCTTATGCGGCGGATACGACGCCCAGTTGCCGCCCGGCACGAGGACCTCGACCGCGACAAGGCGATCGGTCTCGAACGCGTCGGGGGATGCGAAGTTGTTCGCTTGTCGACTGGCCGAGCCTGCTCCGCGAAGTTCGACGGGCACGTCTTCGGCCCGGCCGTAGCGCGGGGCCAACGTGCTCGAACTGACGGCGCCGAGCAACGCGAAACGACCGCCGAGTTCGCTGAAGATCGTGACCGTCGCGTCAGGCGGAACGTAGGCGAAGTCCGTCACTCGCTCAAAGACGCTGGAGCGGCCGATGAGGTCGAATGTGGCATCGCCACACGTGAGACGGCAAGCGCCCGCGAGGGGCAACGTGATCCACTCCGATTCGCCGGTCGACAACGTGACGGTTTCGCCAGGCTTGACGTGGAGGACGCGCATCGACGAGAAGCGCCACCCGGCGCTCGCGGGCGAGATATCCACGCTGTAGCCGTCGGGTCCCGGCGCACGCGCCGGTGTATAGAGCGACTGGCTCATAGAAGACTGACGGCGGTCTTGACGGCCGTCGTGACGTCGTCATCGGACGGGTAGAGAAGATTGCGGCCGACGACGAGTCCTCGTACGCCGGGAAGTCGAAGCGTCTTCTCCCAGTGGTCGAACATCTCGTCCGGTCGGTCACTTCGGGGACCGCCCAGTAACAACAGTGGCATCGTCGTCGCCTCGGCGACTCGTTCCATGTCCTCCACCACCGGTACCTTCAGCCACGTGTGCGACGACGTCGCCCCCAGTGCGCTCGCGATCGCCATCGAACGCATCACGGCGTCCGTTGAAAGATCGTGCTGAATCCGACCGTCGACGCGGCTGCTCATGAACGGTTCGATCATGGCGATTCGATTCTCAGCGGCGAGTCGGGTCACCGCCATGGCGCACGATTCGAGAGCGTTCGCCGTCCCGGCATCGTCGAGGTTTATGCGCAGCAGCATCTTTCCGCCGTCAAGTTTGAAGTGCACGATTGACTCGGCGGTGTAGGACGTGAAGCGGTCATCCATCTCGAAGACCGCGCCGGGCAGTCCCCCTCGATTCATCGAGCCGAAGACGTACTTCTTTTCTAGCGCGCCTAAAAGCAGGAGGTCTTCGATGACGTCGGGCGTGCCCAGGACGCCATTGACGCCGGGAATAGCGAGCGCCGTGACGAGCCTGTCCAACATGTCGTAGCGATTCGACATCGCACTGGGATTGGTACCGACGTCGAGCGCGCCGCGCGCCGCGTGGTCGGCGGCGACGATCAAAAGTCGCTCGTCGGGATTCGTCGGTTCGTGCAATCGGCGGTTCTTCGCCGCGACGGCGATGGCCTGCGGTCGAGTGAACCGTGACTCCAACAGACGATTGCGTTGCTCTTCGTTCATGGGTGTTCCCCCTCCAACAGTTTTCGTACCTCTTCGTTCGTGGGCATCGCCTCGGAACACGAAAGACGAGAAGCGACAATGGCGCCCGCGGCACTCGCGTAGTGGATGGTCTCTTCCAACGTCCAACCCGAGAGGACTCCATGACATAAGGCCCCGCCGAATCCGTCACCGGCGCCCAGTCCGTTGACGACTTCGACTTCAATTGGTGCCGCCTCGATTCGTTCAGTGCTCGTTTTGGCGAGGACTCCGCGGGGACCGAGCTTGACGACCGCGATTTCACAGCCGAATTCGAGGAGTCGATCGGCCGCCTCGTCGGGAGTGGCGCTACCGACGGCGACCTCGACCTCGCCGAGATTGCCGACGGCGATGGTGGCGAACGCGAGCGCTTCAAGGGCGCACTCGTGCGCCTCCTCGCGTGAACCCCAGAACGATGGTCGATAGTCGAGGTCGATGATCGTCGGGTGCTTGTGCTCTCGCGACTGCAGCGCAGCCAGCGTGGCGGAGCGACTCGGCTCCTTTGAGAGTCCGCCCAATGAGGCCCAGAAAAGCCGAGACGCTGTGATCGCGTCGAAGTCGAGTTCCTCGAGATAGATCTCGAGGTCAGGTGCCTTGGGCTCTCGATAGAAGTAGATGGGGAAGTGGTCCGGCGGGAACGTCTCACAGAAGGTGACGGGCGTTTGGAACCCCACGACGTCGGTGACGTAGCGGTCGTCGACGCCGAAGCTCTGGAGAGCCTCGTGGACGTACGCGCCGAAGGGATCGGGACCGGTGCGACTGATGAGCGCACAGTGTTGGCCCAATCGCGCCGCCGCGACCGCGACGTTGGTCGGGCTGCCACCGAGGAACTTGTCGAAGTGCTTGACCTGCACCAGGCTGCCGTGTTCGGTCGGGTAGAAATCGACGCCGCAACGCCCCATGGTGATGACGTCGAACACCTCGCTCATGCGCTCATCGCAATTCGAGTGGAATTACCGCAATCGTTTGCGGCGCGCGACGTACTCCTTGACGAGACCATATGTAAGGACAATAGCACTACGGTTGGATTTGCGACCTAGACTTTTGGCAGCGCACAGCAGAGGATCTCATGGCCCGTCAAGCAGTCCTGTCGTACAACCCATTGCGAACGATGGTCCTCAATCGGTCCAGTCCAGTACCTCTCTACTTTCAGTTGGCCCAGCACATCGAAGACGAGATCCGTTCGGGCAACTTGGTCTCCGGCGATCGCCTCGAGAACGAAGTCAAGATCGCCGAGGAGCTCGGTCTCTCTCGGCCCACCGTCAGGGCGGCCTTCAGCTATCTCGTCGACAAAGGATTGGTCCTTCGGCGTCGGGGTCAAGGAACCGTCGTCACGAAGGGGAAAGTCAGTCGCTCGGTCAAGTTGACGAGTCTGTTTGACGATCTCGCCGAGGCGGGAAAGAGCCCATCGACTCGGGTGCTCCACAACGAGGTGATTAAAGCATCTGACCTGGTCAGAAGTGCATTAGAACTTGCCGATGATCAGTTCGTCATCTACTTGGAGCGACTGCGGTTCGGCGATGGCGAACCGATCGCTCTCATGCACAATTTCATTCCGACCTCCCTCGTCACGATGAGCAACGAGATGCTCGAACAGCACGGCTTTTATGAGCTCCTGCGCGCCGGGGGCGTCTTTCCCGATCACGCCACACA
>Ga0182016_10003317_pt1 | contig 18473 bp, 5 predicted proteins | sample 712S2MmetaG_FD_120491 | JGI IMG/M metagenome (GOLD analysis project Ga0182016, IMG submission 120491) | Permafrost microbial communities from Stordalen Mire, Sweden - 712S2M metaG | ecosystem: Environmental > Terrestrial > Soil > Wetlands > Permafrost | place: Sweden: Stordalen | collected...
AACGGCTATGCGGGCAACACCAATTGCTGGCTGTGGCTGCAAGGCGGCGCACAGATGACTGCGGCTTCTGGCGCCTATTTTTTCTTGTGGGCACCCCTGACCAACGCCGGGACATGCTCCATCACGAACACCAGTTTCTATATTTACAACAACAACACCAGCGACCAGGACGGAGGGTTGGTCAATCTGGCGGGGGGCGTCATCACCCTTATCAGCTCGGCTGGCATCAACGGCGAAAGCGGGTTCGATTATCTGGTAAACCAGGGGACGATTAACGTTTTCAGCACCAACGGCACGAGCACCATCAATGTGGACTACTTCACCAACGCGGCCATCTTGAGCGCGCAGCATGGGACACTGCAGTTGGAAGGGACTTACATAAGCTTGGAACCAACGGAAACCCTGAGCGTCGGACTGAACAGTGCCACTGATTTCGGCACCATCGCTTACGATGAAAGCGCGGCCTTGAACTTGCCCCAAGCGGGGACATTGCTGGTCACGGTGAACGGCGGTTACGTGCCGGCGGTGGGCGATTCATTCAGCATTCTCACTTACAGTTCGGAAAGTGGCTCCTTTGCCAGCGTCAACCTTCCTACCGAGGGACTGTTTTGGCAGCTCAATTATGGGGCCAGTTCGATGGACTTGCTTGTGACCAATCTTTTCCTGCCTACGGTCAGCATCACGAGCCCGGCGAACGGGGCGGGTTTCGTTGTGCCAGTGAATGTTACGATCAACACCGCGGCGACGGATAGCCACGCCGCTATTACCGAAGTGGAGTTCTTCGAGGGAACCAACAAGCTGGGCCAAAGTTTGACGAGTCCCTACAGCCTGATTTGGAGCAACGTCTCGCCTGGCTTTTATTCGTTGACAGCCCAGGCAACGGATGCCGCGGGAGCAACGGCAACATCAACCTCGGTGGATATCAGCGTTTATTCGAATATCCATCCAGGCACGAATTTCTTCTGGATTGGCGGCGTTTCCAGCGACTGGTTTACGGCCGGCAACTGGAACCCCGCGGGTGTCCCGGGCCGCTACGACACCGCGAACTTTACCAACGGCGGGACCGCAACCCTGACCAGCAGCACCAATATTGCTTTCCTGAATCTGAGTTCTGGAACCCTTAATGGCAACGGAAGTTTAACGGTTTTCAGCAATTTCAATTTTACGGGCGGCTCGGCGGCTTGTCCCCTGACCGTCGCGAGCAACGGCGTGCTGAATTTCAGCGGCAATGGGACGATGTATTTGGAGAACGTCCTGACCAACGCGGGCACGGTAAACTGGTTGGGCGGGACCATCTATGTAATCAACAACGGCGGTTCGCCCTACGCCGGAGCGGTGGAGAATTTGGCGGGGGCGTTGTGGAACATCCAGTGCGACCAGAGCCTGATCAGCTACTATGGCAACACCAATGGGTACATCCACAATCTGGGCACGTTGCAAAAGTCCTCCACCACCGGCACGACCTACCTTTCCATTTCTTGCGTCAACGCCGGGACTTTAAGCGTTTTGTCTGGCGCGCTGGACTTCAGCCTGGCCAATGGCTACGCGCAAGCCGGCGCAACCTTGAATTTTGGCATCAGCGGCGCGGGCCAGCCGGCGCCACTGGTCATCAGCGGCAGCCTTAGTCTTGACGGCACGTTGGAGATGAGCCTTTTGAATGGCTACACGCCGCATCCAGGTGACACGATTCCACTGATCTCGAGTGGCGCTGCTACGAACTCGTTCGATTCCCTCGACCTCCCTTTGGCGGGCAACAACTTGGGCTGGCAACTCAACTACACGGCCAGCGGAGTATCGTTAACCGTGATTTCCAACGCCAATGCCACGGCCCAAATCACGGGCTCAATTACGGTGAACAGCGGCCCCCCCGTCCCCGACATCACGGTATTCGCGTTCCTGACTAATTCCAACAGCACCATTTTCCTGAGCACGACCACCGATGCCAGCGGCAACTACGTCTTGAACGTCAGCAACGGAGTCTGGACCGTGGGCGTCCAAGGATTGGTGGCGCGCGGTTACAACGACGTCCCGACACAGGGAGTGATCGTCAACAACGTCAATCAAACGGCCAACTTCATCGTGCAACCCTATACCGGCCAAAGCTACACCATCACGGCGACTGCCAGTCCGCCTGGGGGCGGTTCAGTGACGGGCGCCGGAGCGTTTCTGGCGGGCAGTCAGGTCACGCTCACCGCGACCGTGAACACCGGCACGCTCCCCTACAGCTTCTCCAGTTGGACGGAGAACGGCGTTTTCCAAAGCGCCAATCCGACTTACTCCTTCACCGCGGTCGGGGACCGCAATCTGGTGGCCAACTTTGTCCTGCCGCTTTTCAGTATTGCCGCCAGCAACAATCCGCCCGGTGGGGGGGCCGTTTTGGGCGCCGGGACTTTCTCCTACGGCGCGACCAACGTACTGACTGCCTATCCGAATTTTGGCTACGCTTTCAGCAATTGGACGGAAGGCTCCCAAGTCGTGGGCGCTAATCCCGTGCTCACCACGCTCGTTTTCGCCAACCATGCTTTCGTCGCCAATTACGCCGCCACCAACCTCACTCACGTAATCACTACCGCAACGTCGCCTCCGGGCTTGGCCTTGGTGGCGGGCGCGGGCACCTACTCGAACGGTCAGACCGCCAACTTCAGCGCGCCGTTTCTTATCACCAACGCGCCGGATGTCTTTACGTTCCAGCAGTTCACCTTGAGCAACACGATTGCCAGTTCGGCCAACTCGTTCAGCAAAACCATCTCCACGCTCGATCCTACCATCCTGCAATACGTGGCGGTCTATGCCGCTAAAAGCATTCTGCCGCTTCTGACCAGCGTGAGCGTCAATTATTCCCCGCTCGTCCCTTCAACCACCAATTTTATTCTCCGCTTGCAGTTCGATCGTTCAATGCGGACCAATCCTGCGCCACTGGTCGTCCTGACGAACAGCGCCGCCAGGAACCAGCCGGTGGTGGCCACCAACGGCACGTGGTCCGCCACTGTCTTCAACAACGACACTTACTCCACGCCGCCGGTCACGATCTCACCCGGAATGGACGGCACCCTGCAATTATACGTTTCCGGCGCGCAAGACACCAACGGCAATACCCTGGCTTTGACCAATGCCGCGCAGTTTACCGTCGAAGCCACGCCGCCGCCCAATCCCGTGCTGACGCTCGTCTCCTCCAACAGTTCGTCGCTGACTGTGGGATGGAACAGCTACAATGCGCCGGCGGATTTGGCCGGATTCCACATCTATCTCCAGACAAACAATTACTCGTCGGTGGCCGGACTTCCCATCCTGACTGGGTTGGGCCCGAACGCACGCAGCTACCAATTCAGCGGCCTGTCGCTCGATACTCCCTACTTTGCGGCGGTGCAGGCGGCGGATACGGCTGGCAACAGCCTCTCGACGGTGACGCCGCTGGAGATCATCCTGCCCAGTTCCGTGCCCCCAGCGATCAGCATTACCGTATCGGCGGTGGGTGCCTCGTCCGCCCTTGTTTCCTGGAACGGCTACAGCACGGCGGGCTTGCTCGGCTTCGCTGGCTTCTATGTCTATTACCAGCAAACCAACTTCACATCGGTAGCCGGTCTGACGCCGCAGGCCGCTTTGGGGCCATCACAATTCTCGTTCCAGGTCAATAATCTGGACCGCACTAAGACGAATTATTTTGCCGTCGTTGGGTTTAACGGACTGAACCACTTCCAACCCAATGTCCTGCCTGTGGCCTGGACCGATCCTTACGCTGGCACCCTTAGCGTCAATACCACCATCGGCGGTAGCGTGCCGAGCGTGGTGCCGATTTATCAGAGCATCGTGATCGCCGGCAGCGCCACCCTGACCCTCCAGCCCGGCACCACTCTTCTTTTCGCCCCGGGGACGAGCCTGACTGTGTCTGAGGGAAGTCTATCCGCCAACGGAACCGCCCTCGCACCCATTATACTTGATTCAGCCAACGACATCTCCGGTGGCTCGCCGGCGCCGGACGATTGGGGCGGAATCGTCCTGGGCAGCGGCGCCGGGGCCTCCAGTTTGCAGTTTGTCGAGGTTCGTTATGGCGGCGGATTGACCATCGATGGCTGCTCGCCCTTTGTGCAGGCATTTACGGGGGATAACAATGCGCCGGCCGGCTTGCTGCTGGAAAACGGCGCGACTCTGACCACCGGCAGCGCTTTGCTTTCGGGCAACCAAGTCGGAGCAGAGCAGACGGATACCGCAGTTTTGAACCTGGAGGTATCGGTCATCCAGAACAATCAAACTAATGCCTGGGCCGCTGGCGGTGCTCCCTTGAACGCTGTGTCCAATTGGTGGGGCACGACCGCGGAAGCCAGTTTGACGCCGCTCTTGGCTGGAGATGTCTCCTACTCGCCCTTTCTGACCTACGAGCCTGTGCTCACACCCGCCATCGGCACGTCCAACGGCGTCACCCAAGTCGCTTCCTCCACGATCGCCCTGCAACTGGCCTGCCGCACCGCGACGTCCATGCGCCTGAGCGAAGATTTCACTTTTAACGGCGTCTTTTTTGTTCCCTTCTCTAATTACGCTACTTTCCCCCTGTCCGCCGGAGGCGGCTTAAAGCACATTTTTGCCCAATTCCGTAGCATTACCGGCGAGACCAACCCCCCGGTCGAAGTCGATGTCAATTATATCACGGCCGGTCCGGTCATCCAGTCATTCAGCCTCTTCAATGGCGAGACGTTGAGCCGGCCCTTGACGGTTACAGGCTCGGCCACGGCGGCTCTGGGGCTGCAGGACATCGAGTTTTACCTGGACGGAATTGGTCTGGCTACGAACGCAGGCGGCAGTTTCTCCTATTATTTTGATGTCCGTCCACTCAACAACGCCGTTCACCAGGTCGAATTGCTCGCGCGCGATAACGCCGGCAACATCGCCACGCTGGAGGACGACATAATCGTGGCGGTGACGCCGCCCCTGGCGCCGATCATCAGCACGCCGCCCTCCGATTACACCACCAACAATGACAACATCAGCATCGCTGGCACAGCGGAAGCCAATATCAATATCCAAGTGACGGACCATGGCCGGGTTTTGGGAAAAACGACGACGGACGGTTCGGGTCATTTCAGCCTGGCCAACGTCGCATTGACGGAAGGCGCCAACCCGATTACCGCGGTCGCTTCTGACAGCACCGGGCAAACTCCCTCCCAGGCGCGGAATGTCACGGTGGAAACCATTCCGCCCGCAGCCCTGATCATGAATCAGCCCGCTTATAACCCCGGCGTCGGCATTAGTCTTAACTGGCAGTTCGCCCCTTCGGGTAAACAGGCGATCAGTTTCGAGTTGTTCTGGGCCAACACCCCGTTCTCCACCGCCAGCCAGGCGACCGGGCACTCCATTCCATTGACCACGATGAGTTATGTGGCACAGGGCTTGGCCACTGGGACTTACTATTTTGGCGTGGTTGGATTCGACGCCGCCGGCAACGCCAGCCCGCTCTCCGGTTTGGTCTCGATTGTCTATAACGCAACTCCGCCTGCCCTCAGCATCGCTTACGGTTCGCCTTCCCCGGTCGGCGTTGGCCCTGTCAGCATCACCCTGGTCTCCAGCAAGGCCTTGGCGGCGACGCCCTCCCTGACCATTCAGCCGGACAACGCTCCTTCGCCCACCTCGCTTGTCCTGACCAACGTTGCGCTGAACACTTGGCAGTCCACTTTCGCGGTTACGGCTGCAACTCCTTCCGGTGCCGCCGTCGTCCTGGCGACGGCCCAGGATCAGGCTGGCAACGTTTTTAGCGGTTCGCCTTCCGGACTGCCATTGATTATTGATACCACAGCTCCTTCCGCTGCCATCGTGACCTCTCCGCTGGGGCCGGTCCAAACCATCAGCGGCGCCACGGTGGCGGTTGGTCTCACACTCACTGAGCCGCCGGCGCAGGGTTTGACGCCGAGCCTTTCCTTTGCACCGCCTCAGGGAGCCAAGGTGACTCTTGCGTTGACTGGCGCCGGCACCAATTGGACCTCGACGATTCCTCTGACCTCGGCCATGGGTTCCGGTTTCGGCAGTTTTGCTTTCAGTTCCCAAGACAGTGTTGGGAATGTCGGAACCAACATCACGGCTGGAGCGCAGCTTGAACTCTACAACACTGCCTCTCCCTCGCCGCCGCCGGCGCCCACCAACTTGGCGGCTGCGAGCCTGCCAGGCGGCTATGTTGCACTTTCTTGGGGTGCGGTCCAAAGCGCCCAGAGTTACCGGCTTTATCGCGAGCCGGGCACCAATTTCACCATTCCGGCGACGCTGGACATGGACAGCATTACCGCCACCACTGTCACCGATCTGCCCCCGGCAGACGGTCTGTATAGTTATGGCATTAGCGCCAGCCGCCTCGGATCGGAGAGCGCCATCTCCAACGTTGTCGTTGCCTTGTCCGGCCGCACTCCCCCGCCTGCACCGACCAACGTGGAAGTGCAATTGTCTGCCGCTGGCGTGCAAATCACCTGGCAGGAGCCATCCGGCGAGAAGCCGGATCATTACAACATCTACCGCAATGCCTCGCTCATCCAGGCGGTCTCGAGCATTGTGCCGGTGATTGATTATCCGCCGCGTGGCACCAACACTTATGTGGTCGCGGCCGCGGATGCCATCGGCAACGAAAACCCAAGTCTTCCCGCCACGATTCAGTTGCTGGTCGGGCCGGTCACCAACCTCACGGCTTTGGTGGTACCAGGACAGGCTCCCGTTTTAACCTGGACCTCGTCGGATTCCACGGCGTTTGGATTTAATGTGTATCGAAATGGCGTCAAGCAAAATACGGCATTGCTTTCCTCGCTCTCCTACGCGGACAGCTTGCCGCTGGCAGACCTCGTCCAGTATGGCGTGAGCGCCGTCAACGGCAGCGGACAGGAAAGTCCGCAACGGACGGTTTCTGTTTATCCCGTTTCTCTGGGCCTTTTGATCAATCCCAACGGAGGCGCGACGAACCATCCGGTCTTGACCGGCTACTTTGACCAATTCCAGGTGGGTTTGACGAACCTGAGTGCCAGCGCCGCGCTGCCGCTGGCGGAGCTGACGCTCACTCGTTCGGTGGCTGGCACGTCGCCGCTCACGGTGACCACGGCATCGGCAGCTTCGATCAACGCGGGAAGCGGCCTGCAACAGTCCATCGTAGTGCCGGAAGCAACCGTCATAGCCCCGCAGTCGATTGAGGTCGGCGCCTCGCAACAGACGCAGAGCGAAGGCGCTGTAGTAACCTACCAAGAGACCTTTAGCGTGACCAACAGCCGGTTGCCGGGCTTGGAAGTCGCGGTTTCCGCCAATCAACTGCCTTTGGCGGGTGGTTTGTCGCCGATTCAAGTCCAGATTTTTGACCAAGCCTACGTGGATATGCAGGTGGTCGTGTCGCGGGGTTTCGGGGCTCATCCTGGAGATGTTTATGTTTCCGTCCAAAACAACCTTGGACAAGAGTTGAGCCGCACCAATTTCCAAGGATCTCCCGCTGGGACAGCGTTCCTGCCCGACGGCACGGGGTACATCGATATTCCGCCCGGTTCCTCCCTGAGTTTGACCGTGCCCAATGTTCTCGTGCCGGCCGCGCTGGCGGGCACCACCAACACCGCTTTTGTCGCGGTGGTCAGTGCCATCTACAACCAGATCGGCACCAGCAATCAAGTCCAATCCGGCCCCTTGTCTGGCAGCATGATTTCCAGCCTGGCGCAAACGCCTTATTACGGAACGGCGCAAACGGACAAGAGCGTCTATGATAATGACGAGCCGATCCTCATTAGCGGCCAAGCCATTTATTACGCCAATGAGCAGCCAGTGCCCAACGCGGCTTTGAACATCGGTTTTGCCACTCGCGGCTATGTCTGGGACCAGCCGGTCACGACGGACACCAACGGCCATTACGCTTATACTTACAACCCGCCGCCTGGTTTTGGTGGAACGTTAAGTCTGTGGGCCGCCAACCCGCTGGTGGTGGATCAATTAAACCAGGCGATGGTCGAGATTGAGCGCCTCTACGCGACACCCTCGTCGGGCGACATTGTTATGTCGAAAAACGGCACGCTGAATTTCTCCGTGCAAATTTTCAATCCGGGAGACCTGCCGTTGACGGATGTCAATACCAGCTTTGCCGCGTATCAAATTTCTGGAACCAACCTGGTGCCGCTGAGCCAAATCACCGGGACAAATCTCACGGGTTCCGGCCTGACGATTGGAGCAAATCAATCACAGACAGTTAATCTGGAATTGGCGGCCACGCTCGACGCGCCCAATTCGGCCCAGGTGGTATTTACTTTTACTTCGTCCGGTGGGGCTTCGGCGAAATTCACCGGAACGGTCAGCCTCCTGCCAGCGGTCCCGGTTGTGGCTGTAACCCAGCCGGTCGTCGGCTATTTGGAAGTCAACGTGAACCGGGGCGAGCAGATCAGCGGGCAAATCACAATTGCCAACAACGGTTTGACTAGTTTGCGGGGGGTGACCTTGCTCCCGCCGACCAACGACACCTGGATGCAGGTCAATTTGCCCGTTTCGGCGAATGGGCAGATTCAACTGCCCGATCTGGCGCCAGGACAAACCTTCACCTTTGGCGTCGTCTTTAATCCTCCCACCTCCACGCCCCTGGCCTTTTACCAGGATACCGTGACCATCCAGGGAACCAATTTGTCCACGCCCTTTCCTGTGAGCGTGGCTGCCATCGTCACCTCAGACCTGACCGGGGCCGTGCAGTTTTACGTCAACGATATTCTTGGCACGGCTTTGTCAGGGGCCAGCATCCGCTTGAACAACAGCCTGATTTCCGCCAGCGCCGGGCCGTTCACGACCGACACCAACGGTTATTGCACAGTCAGCAACCTGATGGAGGGGGCCTGGAGTTGGCAGGTGTCAGCCCCCGGTTGCTCGGCAGCCGCCGGCCTCGTCACCATCACCGCCGACCAAACGGTGTCCGAGGCGGTCAGCCTCAATCGCAGCCTGGTGACCATCAACTTTACCGTGGTCCCGGTGCCCTTCTCGGATAATTACACGATCGCGGTGACGGAAAACTATCAAACCTACGTGCCCTTGCCGGTCCTGGTGGTCACGCCGGTCATGCAGATGTTTTACAATGCAACGCCCGGTTTCCAAGCCACCTACACTGTTACCGTGCAAAATCAGGGCCTGGTGCAACTGACCAATCTCACCATCGCCGGGCAGCAAGACGATGTTGCCAGTTATCAACCCCTCATTACCTACATCCCGGTTCTTCTTCCGCAGCAAACGGTCGATATTCCATTCACGGTCACCTATACGGGGCCGAGTGATCCGTCGCGGCAGCAAAGCGGCCTTTCGAGCTGCCTCCAATTAGGTTCCTATGGCAATTTTCCACCCGATTTATTGAACGCCATCTTGAACGGCGGCGGGGTTTGTCCCCTGACGGGAAACGAGGTCAATATCGCCGCCAATGGCGCGGTCCTGGTTAGTCCTTTGCTCGATATAGGACCTGGCGGGGGATTAAGCGGCGGTCTCGAGGGCTGCGTTATCCAGGGCTTGTTCCAGGGATTCTCCAGTGTTTACCTCGGGCTCGGCTCCGGCCTCAATTACCCCATACCCAATTTGCCCAATGCACCCAGCCCGCCTCAATCCGCTCCCGGTTTCTCCGTCACTGGCGGTGGCTGCCTGGCGCCGGAGACGCTAGTCTTGATGGCCGATGGGACCAGCAAGCCGATTGCCGAAGTCAAGACGAACGACATGGTGCGCAGCGGAGAACGCCAGCAAAATGTTTCCATCGTCCGGGAAGTCTGCTCCGTGATGTCCGCAGACGCGCGCGAAATCCAACTGGCCACAGCCGACGGCGAGCCCGTTCCAGCGGTCATGGCGACGATCGAGCACCTGTTCTGGGTCGATGGCCAAGGCTGGAGACGTGCGGCCGATTTGAAACCAGGCGACTGGCTCTTTGACTCCAAAGGAGCGCGGCTTCATGTCACCGGCAGCCGCGCGCTTTCGGGTCGCAGAGAAATGTTCACGCTCGGGCTGGCCCTGGACAAAGTCTTTTATGCCAATAATGTCCTGGTGCATGACCGGTGCGGGCCGGGGCTGCTGCCAGCAAATGGCCCGATTCAAACCGCAAGGGGGCCAAAATGAATCGCTGGAAGTTCTTACTGGGAATCTTCTGCGCCAGCCTTTTGGCGCGGACGGCCTTAGCACAGGAACAATTTCAAGGCCTGTGCGCGCCTGTTCAAATTGTGCTCTCCCAGCAGTTGACGCTGGAGCGGATCGGTTTTCAAGCCACCATGCAGATTACAGACAACGATCCCAACAACCCCATCACCGGCTTTGCGGCCAATCTGACTTTCCAGAATCCTGCCCTCTCCACCAACGGAACTGTCAACGATTCTTCCAGTCTCTTTTTTGTCCAGCCTCCAACCTTGCAAAACATCTCTGATGTCAGTGGAGCAGGGGTCATTGCGCCGGGACAAACGGCGACCATTACCTGGTTCCTCATTCCCACGGTCAATGCCGGCGGAACTTCCCCCAGCGGCATTCTTTACCAGATCGGCGCCAACGTCGGCGGGCAATTCAACGGCACTACCATCCCCGCTTCCGCGTTGCTGGTCATTCCCGCTCCCGTCACGGTGCAGCCGGACGCGCAATTGCAAATCACCTACTTCCAGCCGCGCGATGTCACTGGCATGGACCCCTACACCGGGTTGGGATCCCCGATTCCGTTTACCTTTGGCGTGCTGGTGCAAAACGTCGGCCATGGCGTGGCCAACAATGTTTTTATCAACTCCCAGCAACCCAAGATCGTCTCCAATGTGCAAAATCTGCCGCTCGTCGCCCAATTGCTCGGTTGTCGAGTCGATGATTCCCCGCTATCCAATGCCAACCTCACGGTGAATCTCGGCAATTTGCAACCCGGTCAGGCCACCAAGGGCGCTTGGGACATGATCGTCAGCCTTTCGGGAACATTTCTTTCCGTGAGCGCAACGTACAGCCACTCGAGCGCTTTAGGCGGTTCGGAAACGTCACTGATCAAATCGGTCAATGCCTACCTTTTTCTCCATGAAGTCCTGGATGATCAACCTGGGCGCGACAACATCCGCGATTTCCTGACCGATACCGCGGGGACGCTGGATGCCATCGATAACCTTATTCCAGACTCTCTTTACGAAAGCCAGGGAGGGGTTTATCCGGTCAACATGCTGACCAACGCCTCGGTTTCCGGTTCCGGATTGATCTGCCACGTTGATCTGAATGCCACCCTTTCCAGCTGGGGCTACATGCGGCTCAACGATCCTAACCAGGCCAAATTGCCCATCGTTAGCGTGGTGCGTTCGGATGGCAAGATTCTGAACACAAATAACTTTTGGACCAGCCTCCATTACGAGCCGGTGACCAATTTCAAAGATACCTACCTGAACCTTTTCGATTTGGTCAGCCTGGGGACTTATACTTACACGATCATCTACACGAATCCTCCGGCCACCACCAATGCGCCTGTCACGTCGCTGCAGTTTGCCGGCCCGTCCACCTATACCAATGGCGTCTATTACGTGACGCCTCAAACGCAAATGTACTTCCTTTCCCAGGACACCCTGCCAGTCACGATTTACGACAGCCTCGATGGCGCACCGTTTTCCGTCGCGCTGCCCTTTAGTCTGAGCATCCCCGGCTCCTACCAGCTTTCCTATTACGGCCTCGACACCAGTTCCAACCAGGAAGCCACTCACACAGCCACGCTCGTGCTGCCGGGGCCGGCCACGTTGGGATTTGCCGCGGCCAGTGTTTCATCGCAACCCATTTTCAACCCGGGCGGCGCGCTCTCCGTGCGGCCGGCGACCCTTCCCATCAGTTTCCAAGCGGCGCCCAATCCGACGGCGATCAACGCACAGGTTGATATTTTTCAAGGGGTAGTCGGATGGGCCACCATTTCCAATACGCCGTCCTCCCCGGCCGCCAGATCTTCAGCGTCGCTGAGCATTGGCGGCCAAAACGTGGACTACTACATTTACCAGTTAAACGGCGGCGCCTGGAGCGCTGAGGCGCCGGTTTCCGCGCCATTGGGGTTGTCGGGCCTTTCGTCGGGAACCAATGCGGTTTCCGTATTGGGCCGTTCCCAATACGGGACTTATCTGGCCGCGAGCAAAGCGGTGTCGGTCAGTTGGGTGGTGAATCCGAGCGCTCCGCTCACCGTCGTGACGGGAGCGCCGGCCACGCCCACGGCCACCCAGTCCGCGCAGTTGTCCGTCGGTGGTTTCTCAGTGACAAATTACCAATGGACGATTGACGGCAGCTACTACCGTCCGCCTACTAACGTCACTTCGCCCTTGGTGCTGTCCAATCTTTCCACGGGGTCTCATGTCGTGTCGGTGTTGGGAGAGGTGGCTGGGGCCTTTCAAGCGACCAATTCTCCCACCACCATCGGATGGACGGTCAATCCACTTTACGGCTACGGGCAGAGCTCGTTGAGCAATGTTCTTACCGCCGCCTACACCAATATCGGCAGCGCGCCGGTCACATTTGATTGGAACGGCCTCAGCGGCAGCGGTGTGCTCGAGCCGGCGGGTTGGTACACCGTGCGGGTCACGCTGACTGACACTCTCGGCGACACCAACTTTTTTGTCGGGTTGGCCGAGGTTGGTGCGCTTTCCGGAAACACCGCCGTGCTTGCCGGCTTCAATCGCGGCCCAGCCAATGCGCGCGCGCGCGGTCGCTGGGCTGTTTGGCAGGACCAGAGCGACGGCAATTGGGAGATTTACGCGCGGGATGTCACCGCCGCGAACGGGTCCATCGTGCAATTGACCCACACTCCGTTGAGCCAGGAGAACCCGCGCGCCGATGGCCGCTACGTGGTCTGGCAAGGGCAGGAAGCCAGCGGCAACTGGGACATATTTATGTATGACATGGAGACCGGCAACAGTCTGACCCAGTTGACCAGCACCGCCGCCACTGATGAAATTAACCCGGCCATTGACTGGCCCTGGGTGGTTTACCAATCCCGTGCCACCGGCAACACCAATGCGCCCTGGCTGCTCGTTGCCACCAATCTGAGCAGTGGCCAGAATTTCCTCATCTCTCCGTCCACCCAGAATGAACTGGACCCGGACGTCCAGGCGGCGCGCGTCGTCTGGCAGGACTTTCGCGACCAAGGGCCGGGCGAAATCTATTTCTGCGACCTCCAGTCGCAACAGGTCCGGCGCATCACTACTAATATTAATGAGCAGTTCAACCCCGCCATTTATGGGAACTGGGTTGTGTGGGCGGACAATCGCAATGTGGAATTGGACATCTACGGTTTCGACCTTTGGCGCAACGCCGAAATTCGCATTACGAGCACGCCCTATGACGAAAGCCAGCCCGTGCTCAATGGCCCCTGGCTCTTATGTATGCAAGACTCTCTTGGCGCCCAAACCGGCAACGCCGAGTTGATCCATTTGCCCAGCCTGCTGGCCGTGTTTTTGACCGGCACGCCGATTTTGAAGACCTTCCCGGCGCTGGCGGATGGGGCGGCGGTGTGGCAGGAAACCATCAGCAATCAGTCGCAGATTGTCTCCGCCGCCTTGCCCTCGCTCCAGCCGGTGTTCCAGAACCGAAACGCCGTCGTGGTCACTCTGTCGATGGTTTCATATGCTCAGGACGCTTACGGGTTGCTTTCGCTCTGGGCGACGAACGGCGTCCAATCCATCACCGAATACACCTCGCTGCTGCCGCAAGTTGCCACGCAAACGGCCTCCATGGCCAACGGCGTAGCTTCGGGACAGGATTTCAGCCTCGTGGCTGGCAGTTTCCTCTGGGTCCAGTTCAACAGCACCCAGGTGCTTGACCTTGGCCTCAACAATACTTCGCCCCTCAACCTCGCCGCCGGCCCTAATGTTTTTGGCTTCACGCCCTTCCCGAATGGCTTCAGCGCCTTCCAGCTCCTGCGCCAGCTTGGTTTGGACAATGCCCTGGCTGTTCGTATGCTTGACGCGGAATCGGGCCGCTGGCGTGTGGCGCTTGTCCAAGGCGGAAGTCTGGCCGGGGACGACTTCCCGATTCCCTCCACGGCTGTCCTGATGGTGAGCATGGCCAATCCTGTGAACCAATTCTACCCCCAATCCCCATAACTTATGCGCCGCATCGTTTTCAGATTGATTTGTTGGGTGGGCGGATCGGTTCTTTGCGCCTGCCTGGCCTTCCCAGCGCAAGCGATCTCGGTGGCCGCCTTGCAGAGCGACCTAGCAGCGGGGGCCAAGGTCACCGTCATTGATCTCCGCCCGACGAGCCTCTACGCCAAAGGCCACATTCCGAGCGCGATCAATATCCCCGCCTCGCTCTGTCCGCTTAAGAAAATGCCCCCCTTGGGAAGGGTGGTGGTTTACGACGATGGGCTGGGTTTCGATGGCGCCGCCGAACTCAAAAACGCGGCCGCCGCTCTGGCCAAAAAGCCTGGCCTTTCCGTGGATACTTTGTCCGGCGGTTATGCCGCCTGGCTCTCGGCCCAGGGGTTGACCACTGCTGGCCCCGGCATGAGACTGGAGACATTCCATTACATGACCTATGTCCAACTGCAGGCAGCCGACCCTGCTGGCGTCGTCCTGGTTGATTTGCGCAAACTAACCAAAGTCATTCTGGCGAATTCCTCCCATTTGACTGACTTGAGCCGCGAATTTCCGGGGCGGCGCGTGGTCGCGTCCGCCTTGGAGCAAGCCGAAGGCAATGCGGGCGTTGCCACGGTGCTGGTCTTGATTGACAGCGCGGATGGAACCGCTGAAGCAACGGCCCGCCTGCTCAAGGCCAAAGGCGTTCAGCACTACGCTGTCCTGGTTGGAGGAGAATTAGCCATTGCCCGCAAAGGCCAGCCGGGGTTGGAACGGAGCGGACCTCGTTATGGCGGAACCGTCCAAAGCCAAAACCCGCCCTTAGCGGCGCCAACCGTCCCATGACCACGCTGTCAAAACCAAAGTTGCCACGCGTCGCGCGGCTCGGCCTGGGCCTGAGCCTGGCCTGCTACCTTCTGGGCGCGAGGATGGCGAGCGGACAGATCGTTCTCACCAATGTCAGCGTGATCAACGTGACACCCTCCGGTTTTTCCGTGGCCGCTTCTGTTTCGCCGGCGATCACGCCTTCCACTGTGGTGAAGGTTTTGGTCTTCGCCGATCCCAATGGTACAAAGAGACTGGCAGGCCAAGTGGGTGTCGAGTACTACCCTTTAAATACGGGCGACCCTGCGGCGGCCAATGCCTATAGCACACTTCAGAGCAAAGCGGCGTTACGCCAGGATTCGATGAACCTCGGCTTAATCTATGCCCGTGTCACATATTGCGCGCCGCAAACAACCTATTATTATCAAATCACGGTGACCACTACGAACGGCCAGAGCGCCGTCTGGCCCGTTTCCGGGCCTTTGCCCTCGGCCACCACCGCGCAGCAGAACTCGTTTGTGGCACAGTCGCAACAATTGATCATCACGTTGAACGACTCCAATCCGACTGGCTCGATTCTCCTCCTCTCCACCTCCAACAGTGCTTCTCTTCTGGCGGCGGTGGTCGGCGATGGCGTGGGAACTAACCAGGCTTTTTTCAACTTGAACGACTTGATTGCCGCCTCAGGCGGCACCAATTATTCCCCTGTCGGCAGCCAATTGCTTACCGCCACGGTTCTCGGCTCCTCTCCGGGCGGGCTTACCCAAACTTACGACCTGATTTTCTCGAACACCTTTTCCGTCGGCCAATCCAGCGCCGTCGCGTTGGGCGGGCTGGCCACAACAATCTCCCTTGGAGAAGGCGTGATGCTGATCGGCGGCAGCACTTCCGTGCCCATCACATTGGATTGTCAGGGGCCGCTGGTTAGCCTTTCGTTCGTGCTGAACATCCCTTCCAACTTGTTCACCGCCATCTCGCTGCTGCCGACCCTCCCCGCTTTGGGAGCGGCTTCTTTGGCTGTTGTTTCCTCGAACACCCTTCAACTCTCCTTTACGGCCGCGACTGGATTAAACCTGGAAGGCGACCAGCAAATCGCCCAATTGCATCTGACGGCCGCTTCCAATCAATCCTCCGCTTTTGTGCCACTCTGGCCGCAGGCGCCCCAAGGGACCAATGCGAACCCAAGCATCCCCAATACCTTTTTCGTCCAGCCGGGCCGGGCGGTCCTGATTGGCTCACAGCCGCTGCTTGATGCGCAGCTTGTGGGCGGCAGCCGCAACCTCGTCCTCTACGGCGTTCCGGGCCTGAGCTATCAGCTCCAATCGTTGACAAACCAATTCCCGTCCGCCAATTGGTCGGATTTCCTGAGCGTGCCCATGACCAACCTCACCCAGGTCTTTTCCAATTTGGACCCAACCCCGGTAGTCGTCTTCTACCGCGCCTATGTGCTCAATGCCGACCCACCGCTCCTCCAGGCCTTCCATTCCAACGGCGACTTCTCTCTCCTCGCTTTTGGAATCACCGGCGCGAACTACGTGCTGCAAACCTCCAGCAACCTCTCTACAACCGTCGCCTGGCGGCCGCTGCTGAGCTACACGCTGACCAATTCTTTCGAGTATTTTACCAACCTTGGCCCCAGTTCCCCGGTCTATTACCGTATCAAGAAGCAGTGAAAAACGCCCTCTGTCTCGCATCGCTTTTGGCGTTGATCATTGTGGGAGAAGCAGCGCAATTGCCCTACGGCACGGCTTCCGATTTGGATTTGGGACTTCCGCCAGATCTTACTGCGCTGCCATGCTCGCCGCTTCCTTTCAATATTCCAGGACGGCGCATCCCCGCGCTCACGGTCTTTTCCAAGCTGGCGGCGGCAGATTTAGCCGATCGCGCCGTGCCCCTCCCTCAGGCTAACACGCTGGCCCACGTCAGTTTTCAGCAACGCCGCTTCGGACGGCTTTCCACCGATGACGGTTCCATCTTGTTTTTTAATCCGGAAACGGTGCTCGTGAAATTTCGCGGCCAAGCTCTGGTCTCTGTTCTCCGTGTCGAACCCATGCGCGAGTGGGAGGCCGTTCAGTGGCTACGCAAGCGCCCGGACGTGGAATTCGCGGAACTGGACAGCTTCGAGCGCCGACAATTCACGCCCAACGACTTGCGGCTCGCCAGCCAATGGCACCATCAGGTCATCGGCAGCTTTCAAGCGTGGGACTACGGCTTGGGACAACCGTCGGTGCGCGTAGCCATCGTCGATTCCCCATTTCAGATGGATCATCCGGATCTGGCCGCCAACACCGTCAACGGGTGGGACGTGGACGCCAACCAGGCGGTGACCTCCAGCGCCGGCATTGTCCATTCCACCCTCTGCGCTGGCATGGCGGCGGCGGTCATCAACAACGGGATCGGCGTGGCTGGGGCGGCCAATTGCCAGATTTTGCCCATCAACATTAACGGCGCCATCAGTGACATGTATAACGCCACCCTCTGGGCGGCCAGCAACGGGGTGCGCGTCGTGAACATCAGTTGGAGCGGTGGAACCAACCCTGTGCTCGAAGCCGCCGGACTTTTCCTCAAAACGAACGCCGGCGGCATCCTCGTCATGTCCGCCGTCGATGGTGCTGGCCTGCTTAATGGTCCAAACCAGCCTGACGTTTATTGCGTTTCGATGACCGACGCCGCCGACAATTTTCAGGCAACAATGTATGGCCCCTACATTGATTTCTCCGCTCCCGGCTATGAAATCTATTCCACCACCACTGACGGCGGCTATGCCTCCGGCACAGGCTGCAGTTTTGCCGCGCCGCTGGTGGCCGGGGTGGTGGCATGGATTCTCGGTCTCAATCCCACTTTGTCACCCAGCGATGTCATTGAAATGCTGACCAATACCGCAGTGAATTTGGGGACGCCGGGTTGGAACGAGTATTTCGGATGGGGCCGCATTGATTTCGGTGCCGCCGCTGCCGCCGCTGCCGCGACGCTGCCCAACATTACCTCGGTGCGATGGAGCAGCAACTGGGCCATCCTCTCCGCCAATCTTCGCCCCGGCCTCGCTTACTCACTTTGGCGCACGGCGCAACTGAGTCCGCCGAATTGGGCGCAAGTCGCCAATGCCATCCCTGCCACCAACGGTGGCACCATCACCCTAACGGATCCCGCGCCACCCCCGGCCTGCGCCTACTACAGCCTGCGCGCGGTGCGAACTGGCGCGAATTGACAAATCATCATGAACCGGAGGCCTTGCTGCTGCGCTATCACGGCTATATCCCCAAAAAGCGGCTTGTCCGCTGGCAAGACGACACTAACCTTATTCCCATCATGAGCAGCGCAGCAAAGGATATTTTTTTATCCGCCCGGGTTCCAGGTTTCATCGGGCGCGGGGACAAATATCTGGGCAAAATCGCGCAGGAATTGCGACGGGTGTTGTTCAAGACCCAGACCACCTTTGCCTTTCCCTCCTGCCGATTACCCGACGCTGCCTGGAGTGAAGTGGCGGCCCTGTTGGTGGAATGGGCAGAGGACATTCATACTTAGGAACTGTAAATTAATAACATGGTCAACTTGGGTTCCGTTGTGGAGTGAGTTTATAATTCCATTCTCCATGAAAAGGATCCCTTTGAATCTGTAATGCCGCCATTTGTTGGTTGCTAA
>Ga0182016_10003319_pt1 | contig 18462 bp, 15 predicted proteins | sample 712S2MmetaG_FD_120491 | JGI IMG/M metagenome (GOLD analysis project Ga0182016, IMG submission 120491) | Permafrost microbial communities from Stordalen Mire, Sweden - 712S2M metaG | ecosystem: Environmental > Terrestrial > Soil > Wetlands > Permafrost | place: Sweden: Stordalen | collected...
ACTAATAATATTATAAAAATATATACAACAATATATACAACAATTAAAAAAAATTAAAAAAAATTAATTAATATTATTTATCTGATTATTTTTGTTATTTTTATATGATTTATCTGATGGAATAATATAAGCGAATTCAACAGGGTTATCCATTTTTGCATATAATATCAATGTTCCAATACCCATAATATTTTCTTTTCCGTGAATGAATGAATTCCATTTATATAAACATTCTGATTCAGATTGATAACTTGAACTTTTTTTACTCCACTCATGCCATATATCGAACGATTTATTATTTGAATTATATAAACAAATACCTATATCAAGCCATTGTTTATAGTTATCAGCTCTGATTGGATCAATACAATCCATATATTGTTGTAATTTATTTAATTCTATTTCACAAGGTTTTTTTTGATTGTGTTTATTAGAATTATTTGATTTGTCTAATTTGTTTGATTTGTCTGATTCGTCAGATAAACTTAATTTAAATTGCTCTTTAATATTTTTATCACATACATTGTTCGATTTTTTTATGTTTTCCGGGATAGTAAAATCTATAGAATAATAATCTGTATTTATATTTGTTATAAGACAATCATAAAATAAGTTACTATCATTTTTGTTTTCATAATTGATTCCTTTGTGAAATATGAGTTTATTACTTTTATTTATTTTACTTGACCATAACATTCTGAAACATCCTGTTCTGTAAATAGACAAATCAATGAAAGTTTTTGAATTATCTTTAATTGTATCAATGGAAGTAATTAACTCAGTCATGAATCCTTTCATTTTGTATATATCATCAAATACAACATTAGTGTAAATTATATGGAATGATATCTTTATTTCAGTATTTGCCGATAATACGATGATTATTGGATCTTCTATTGCATAATCTTTTTTAAGTTTGTCATTTACTATTTTAATTGGATCATTTAATATGTCTAAATTAGTAGAATATAGTGTGTTATTATTATTATTATTATTATTAGTTTTTGTATCAATTTTGTAATCAATGTCTAAATGCAATTTAACATCTTGATTTGTTTCGATATTTTCATAAAAATTCATATTATTGTTGATTTTATTTAATTTTATTTTATTAATTTTTTCATACATACCTTCGTATGTGTCAACAATGAATCGTTTTTTATTATCCATAGAAATATCTTCACTGAATAAATGTAATTTATCAGACATCTTTTTATTGGGATCATTTGTTGAACTAATAAATTGTAATGCAAGATTTTTTTTATAAAAAATATTTGAGTTTGATGTCATTATGTTATATAATTATAAAAAATGATTAAAATGTTTATATATATTTAGAATAAAAAAAGAATTAAAAGGAAATTTTGAATCCCATCATATTAGCTCCGATGATTAATAAAAAGATTACATACACATAAATTAGGAATAATGTTATAATTTTTAAACTATTTACTATACACAATGTCGTATGTTTCAATTTATAACTCAATGTGTTAATGCCCAACATTTGTTTAACACGATCCTCATTTCTTATATAGTAGTGAATTGATGTTGTGTGATGAATATAGTCACCTACTTCTAAGTTTGGATAATATTTCTTTAATTCATTACACATTCTGTGTAAAAGTTTTATGAAATATGCTATATTATAAGGAGTACCGTATACTATATCATTTGATCTCATATTTGCATACAAATTCAATTTATCATTTCTAATAACAAATTGAATATACATCGTACATGGTTGGTCTAAATTCATCATCCATTGATCTTTTGGTCTATTAAAATGTACATATGCTTGTAAAGTTTGCTTGTTTAATATTAATCTTTTTTTTGCCCAATCCCATTGATTCATTTTATTTGATGGATCAAATTGTTCGTTCCATGCATCATACATATGATAAACCATATAACCGTAATTTGCATTAACTGTTCCGTCAGGATTTTTAATTGTTTCCCACACCTTAGAAAGTTTATCCATATTATGAATATCTCCTTTATCAAAATATATTGTTTCTTTCTCAGTATAATTGTGAATAATTTTATTGTGTGTACTTGATTTTGTTGTTAATGATTCGGTTATGGAAGGATTTTTAATCGTAAAACTATAATTATGCAACTCTTTACTTGAAGCTCTGTTATAATAATAATTGTCATTATTGATCAACTCTTTGAAATCATCTAAATTATTTGGATTATTTAATTGTTCTTCCTTACTGGTACCTTTTAAGGGAGAACCATTATGATAAATATCTGATAAAGTTCCTAAATATGCTTCTGATAAAGTATTATATATTGCACCTCTAAACATGTATATTGATTTATTTAATCTATTTGGTCTATTTGGTCTATTTAGTGTATATATTAGTGTATAAACTCATGGTATTAAGTATAAGAAAATGAGTAAATAATTAATTTTCATTTTTTTCATTTGTAAATATAAAATCGTACAAAATGAACTATGTGGTAGGTTTTGTGACAGGTTTGATATTATTTGAAACATTATTTTACTCATATTGCAAACTACACTTGTATAAAAAAATGAATAACACATATTATCATCATAAACGTATTATAAATAGTGAATGTATAAATAAAAGTATTCAATATTTCGACGAGTATATAAATAATGAAGAAAATATTGAGACATTCATTACGGATACATTTCAAGGATCGACAAATATTAATAAAAAAGATATAATTAATACAGTTGAGTATTTAATATATGGTTCACTTTCCGAAAAAATAAATAAAGAAACAAATAAAGAAATAATTAATTATTTTTACAACAAAATTAAAAATCATCCAAGTATTAAAAATATAAATATAAGTGATGATAATTCACATATGATTAAAAATGAAAGTGTTTTTATTATGAATCGTGAACTTAAAGTAATTCATTGGCCTTTATCAATTTATGTATTATTTTATTTCATTAAACAATTAACTGGATTGATTCTTTTAATATACGGATTTACTAAATATATATGCCCAGATACAAAAACAGTAATATGGAAAAATGATAATAATAATAATAATAATAATAATAATAATAATAACAATATTGTATTTTTTCATGGCATTGGACTTGGAGTTGCTCCATATTTGTTATTAATCATTAAATTGAGTAAAACATATAATATTATAATACCGGAACTACCAAATATATCATTTAGTTCATTTACAACTAATATTTCAACAATAGATGAAATTATAGAGTCTGTCGATAAGTATATTGATGTAAATAAAATAGACAAATTTATAGGTATTGGACACAGTTATGGAACTGTATGCCTAAATGTCTTACAACAAAAAAAACCTGAGAAATGTATTAAGAAAATTTATATTGAACCTGTATGTTTTTGTATACAGAGCGCAAGTATTTTTATGTTGTGTGATGATGGTGTAAATGAATTAATGAATAGGAAACCTCATCTGAATCCTGGTTTGGGATTTTATACATCTGACAATTTTATTGACAGAAATGTATATAATTTTATTATGTTTGCGATATATGCAAATTTCAGAAATATATTCGTTCAAACGTATATTAAGAGGATATCGTTTATGAATTATTCACACATGACTAATTTAAACAAGGATACATACATTATTTTATCTGGTAAAGATGTAATAACACCATCATATTCTATACAAAAATATATTAATAAAAAATACAAAGATGTCAATGTTATAACATTAATAAATTCATATCATGGCAATATTTATGGATTAAAAGACATATTATTTAAATCTATAAAATTAAACAACATTTAATAATATTGAAATCCCCATATCATGATTTAACAACACGAATATATTAATGTTTGATTCAATTCAATGCGAAAAGACTTTCCGTATGATACATTTAATTTTCCTAAAATATCGAAAGATCCTGATTTTTTGCACAAAAGTATAGATATAAAATTTGACAACAATGAATATAAAGTTATTGCGAAAAATGACATTAAAAGTGGAACAATAATAATGCGGGAAACACCGTTGTACGAAATATTTGGTGATAAAAATATTGATCCGGCATTACAAATTATTTATAAAATGATTGAAAAAAAATATAACAAAAATTATAATTTTGATTTTAACACAATAAATTTCGGATTAATTCACGATGAAACAACATTGACACCACGTGACACACAATTTTTGTATGAAAATAATTTTAAAAATAATTTGTATAAAATAATTCGTAAATTACCGGAAGGTGAAGTTAAAAATATATTATTAAAAGTAGATGATGATAAGTTGATTCAGTACTATTTTAAATATTTATACAATGCATTTTCAATGTATAAACACGGTCCTATTATATTAATATTAGGTGCAAAATTGAATCATAACTGTAATCCCAATACACGATTTTATCCCGAAAACGATACAATGATTTTTGAAACCATTAGAAATATAAAAAAAGGAGAAGAAATTACTGACACATATATTAAAGAAACTGATTTGAATATAATGGGAACTGAACAAAGACGCAAATATTTATTAGATCATTATTGTTTCATGTGCAAATGTTCTAGATGTGAAAATAGTTAAATAAAATTGAATCATTTATAACATGACATATACACGTATATTAATTATTAACTGTAAAACGGATAAACCCGACTACATTATTACTATATATTATAAATCGATTATATTAATGGCAAGATGTCTAACTATGCGGAATATATAGCGGGATCCATGAGTGGCGTTATCAGAATTGGGGTCGGTTATCCGATTGAAACATTAAAAGTAAGAATTCAAACAATTTATGGAGATAAATCTATTTTGTCAAATACACAAAAGATTTATAGAACTGAGGGTATAAGGGGGTTTTATCGTGGATCATTTGGTCTTTTCATAGGGTCGAGTATATTAACATCAATAGAATTTGGCACCTACTCAAAAGTTTCAAAATATATTGGAACAAATAGTAATACAACAAATTTTATTGGTGGAACATTAGCCGGGTTTGTCCAATCACCACTGACTATTCCTATCGAACACATTAGAAACCGAATGCAGGTAACATCTCTGATGGGTGAAAAGTATAAAAATAGTTACGATGCATATAAAAAAATATATATGAACTATGGATTGAAGGGAATTTACAAAGGATCTATTTTAACGATAATAAGAGATACACCATCTACGGGATTATATTTTATGTCATATAGAATGACGGAAAATAGATTGCAATATATGGATAAAAATAATAGATTAAAATCAATTGCTCCTGGAATAAGTGGTGTAGTTGCAGGATTAGCATTCTGGATCCCAATTTACCCTATCGATGTAATCAAAAATAGAATTCAAACAGATGGATTTAATAAGTCTGCGATGAAATATAATGGAATGTTTGATTGTGCGAAACAATTATACAAATCTGATGGTATTTTGGGATTTTATAGAGGATTTAATGCATGTCTATTAAGATCAATCCCTGTTCATTTCGCAATGTTTTTGTGCTATGAAAACATTATGATTTATTTATCTTGAATAACTTATTTGAAATTTAAAATTTGAAATCTTTATCAACAGTGAAAGCCCATTTAAATTTATCCATTAACGCTTTAGTAAATAATTTTTCAGGAGGAATATCATTTTGTTTAATGAATGCAATAGTAATACGAGGATCTATATAATTAACTTTACTCGTGCCAAGAGATATATTTCGTGTTTCTGATTTAATTTGTTTTTTCATTTTTAATCCTTTTATTGTTTTTCTTATTTTAGCGGCATGTGCTGGTGTACTATTTTTTATTTTATGTTTTAATTCAGTAATTTTGTCATTTATTTTATCTATCTGTTGTGTGAAAGTTTTTGAAACATTTTTTTGATGATTACATAATTTTGCAACTTTAATATTTGCTTTGTTAAAGTGTTCTAATAATAATTTTATTTTATCGGGTTTATTATACCCTTCCATTTTTTTAGTAACTTTTTTTAATTCTTGTGAAAAAGTATTGGACGCATTATATGTTCTGAATACTTTTGCTGTCAGATTTTTCATAAATTTTTGTAAATATTTATTTATATCATTAGAATTTATTTTATCAAATAATTGATCATCCTTTGTTTTATGTGCAACGAAATCTTTTAGATTATTATACACAATATCTGGCACGTGTGCGATATTTAAATACCTAATTGAATCTTTCCCTAAGAAATCAAATTTTATCATACCGTCATCCATTAATGTTAAGTGTTCAACTCTTAATGATGTAACACCAACTGTATCTGCTGTATCACTTTCCCCCTTTTCATTTCCAACTCTTAATGCAAATGTATCGATTAAATAAACCGCAGTAGCAGTTTGTCTTAATTTAATATCGGATGAATTCATATCCTCAGTATATTTTTCGCGAATTGTTTTTATTTTTCTTTTTAGTTTGCGTGCTGTTTCAAACTTTTCTATATCATTTTTACTTTTTAATTCAGAAGTTGAACTTAACCATACATATTTTGTTTTCCCTGAAATTGGATCTTTCCAAGATGCCAACCAATCGACTGTTCTATCGTGTACTATTTTACCCCAGGTTCTGCCAGGAATTTGCGGATCAGGTATAGGAGCATCATCGGATAAATTCAATGTGAAATCTTCAGGAAATAATCGTCTTTTGAGTTTTCCGGATGATTTATTATTACCTCTTCCTCTGAATAAACTCGGAATTTCTACTCTAAAATTACCAACTGCTTCTTTTTTGCCATCAATTTCACAATATTTATATTTTTCAGCGATGGCATCTTTTTGTTCTTTTTCTTCTGCTTTTTCTTCGAGACTCATCTCTTTTTTCTCAACTTTTTTTTCATCAAGAAACATGCGTATTTTATTGAAACTTAATTTATCGAATTCTGTTATGTTTGCATGGCCATTTTTATGAAGAATTCTCTTGAAATCATTCCAAAAATTTCTATTAAATATTTTATTTTCAATGTATTCGGTACCTAAAAATGCTGCATATAATGTTGCTACTTCTTCGGATTCTTTATCTAAATTAATATCTTGACCATCATAGACAATAGGAACATGATGTTGTATATAATCAGGAGGAAATAATACACCATTATGGTGTAATGTGGTCCATTTATATTTAACACCACCGAATTGGTTTACAATAAAGTACAAAGAAAGATAAAGTGGATCATTTGTATTATATTTTATTGAATCACTTGATTCAATCGATCTAGTTAATTTGTCTGATTCAAATGAAAAGTTATCAAAACTATCGAGATCGACAGGATAATATAAACTATTTTCTTTATTTTGCATATGTGAATTATGTGGATTATCTAGCTTATCTAATTTAATACTACTCAAAATATTGGTTTTTGTATAATGACCAGTTCCAATCATTTATACTATGTAAATAACATAATATAAAAATTGAAACTAAAACTATATAGTAATTTATGGTATTAATTATTAAGTATTTAGTAATCAATATAATAGATCAATATATTCATGAGGAGAACATTCGTTGGTCCAGGTACTCCAAATCATGTTGTTAAAACTACAAGTATGATAGATCCGGGCGTTGTTAATACTAGTTATCTTAAGAAACAGGAAACCGATGTAATTAACAACCCAAGTGGTAAAAATCAAGAAAAGAAGATAGAACCATCTACACCAACAGATGATAAAAATAAACCTGCGTTAACTAATGTTAAAGAATCAGCAGAATCATTAGTTACACCTGTTTCGTCATCTTCAGTGTTAAATTCAACTAAGGAATCTGAAAAGGAAACAAAATAATTTATTTATATAAACAGTGGAAGTTATAAATGGTTTTATAAAATGGTCATAATATATTTAATATAATTATATTATATGCTGCCACCATATAATATAATTTTCTCTTAATAAAAAATAGTACGACATGGACGGAAAAAAAAATGGTGTTAAAAATAACGATGAAAACGTGGGAAAAAGTCTAAATATAACTCACAAAGAAACATATAATTATCTTAAATCTGCGTCAAAAATTAAATGGTGTTTATTGAATGAAATAATAGAAAAAACTATTGAGGATAATCCTTATAGAAAAAATAGTTATAAATATCAAATGTGGAGAGAACAATGTATGGTTAATTTTCCGATACTATATTTGTCAAGTATATATCTTTACATGTATGCAAAACAAAGGAATATTAATACATTTCTTTTTGCAACACGTGATTGTTGCCATTTTTATAAAATATTTTCTAAATTATTTCCAAATGAAAAATCGCATTATTTTAATTGTTCAAGAGTTATGTTTGAAGGGGCAACTGCTCAAGAAAATATATTTTTTAATAATTATGTTAAATCATTAATAGAGGAAGATAGTTCCGTAGAAAAATCAATATATGTCGATATTCATGGAACAGGAAAAAGAGTGTTTGCTTATTTTGAAAAACAGTTTAACACTGTACCACATTGTTTTATGTTATCTGCTACACATAAAAAATATGGTAAATTTCCTATAATAACACAAAATTATGTTAAAAAAAATAAATTCATAAATATTGTATTCAATGCGCGAGGGGGACCAATTGAAATGCTGAATTATGAGCTAGTTGGAACATTGCGTGATTATACAGAAAACGGTCCTATAAGAGATTCATTAGAGTACGACATTAATTTTGTTAAACCATATCACAATGCTATGTTAAAAATATTCGACAACATCAAACAATTCAGCGAATTAATTGATTATGATAAAGATGACTGTAATAAACATTTAGCTATTTTAGATAAAGTAATAAATAAATTATTTGTTTCTATCCAAAATGATTTACCTATTATTTCAGAATTTATTAATCATGCATCAAATCATAGGACTATTGGCGAAAATAACATAATTACAAAAGCAGACTACAACAAAGTAAAACTTAATAAAATTATATCAACAAATACAGTACATGGAATAATATGGGATGGTGAATATAATGGAAGATTGTGTATAATTAAAATTGTATCTATTTATCAAAATGATAAAAATGTAAATGCATCTAACGAATTTGAACTAATCGATAATAATTATAATGAAGGAAATGTAAATTACGATAATTTTTTCGTGGACAAAAAACAAATGGATTATAATGTATTTATGGTGGAAGCACGGGGATTAACAGGGTTAAGTAAAGTTAAAATGGGTCCAGATTTTTTTGGATATTATACACAAGGTTTTACTAGTGCAGAAGAGAACAAGACAAAAAGTTTATATGGATTTTTAATTATGGAAAAAATAGATTGTTCAGTTAAACAAATATTAATCGAACGTAGTATGAATTTTGACGAAAATAAACTTATCGATAACGCAATTAGAAAATTACATAATGAATATGGTGTTGTTCACGGAGATTTGAAACCAAGTAATATAGGAATAATATTGAATAATAATGGAACGGTAAAAAAATGTGTATTTTTTGATTGTTCTAAAATTAAATATCAAAAGGATTTCGACAAAAAGGAATTTAATAAACTAAAAGAGAAAGACATTAAAAATTACAAAAAACATGTAATAAAAAATTTAATTGAGGGAAAAAATAAAAAAATTGAATAATAAATACATATTTTAATTAATTTATTAATGTTCCAGTTAAAATAATAAATTATTTTTACTGAATCATCACCTTTAAAATGAATGAAGCCTCTGATGAACAAAAAGTCATAATTGACTATATTGATAATTATAATGTCCTCGTTGATTCTGTCGCGGGTTCAGGAAAAACAACAACCATTCTACATATCGCTAAAAAATATCCATCGAAACAAATTTTACTTTTGACTTATAATAAAAAGTTACGCATCGAAACAAAAAGTAAAACAGAAAAATTAGAATTAAATAATTTAGAAGTACATACATATCATTCATTTTGTTATAAATACTATGATAAAGCTTGTCACACGGATTGTGTTATCAGACAAATTTTGAATAATAATTTGAGGCCAATTAATTCCATCACAAAGAAATATGATATTGTCATACTCGATGAATCACAAGATATGACACCTTTATATTTTCAATTAATATTTAAAATTATTAGTGAATTCGTCGATTATTCTAAAGATAATCAAAATAATCAAAATAATCAAAATAATCGTCTGTGTGTTCTTGGTGATAAATTTCAGTCGATCTATTCATTTAATAATGCAGATGCTCGGTTTATAATTCATGCAAAAGAATTATTTGCAGCTGATTTGGGTCCTAATAAATTACCCTGGAAAGATGCCAAATTATCATTAAGCTTCAGATTAACCAATGAGATGGGTAAATTTCTTAATAATTGTGTTCTGAGAGAAGATAGAATACGTACAAATAAAACTATTAAAACATCTAATATTGATAGAGCATTTACTTTAGGATCTGATGTAAGATATATCGTATGCAACTGTTTTAATGATGTAAACAATAGGATTTATAACGAAATTCTTATGTATTTAAAAGAATACAATGTGAATGACATGTTTATATTGGCTCCTTCATTAAAATCAGACCAATGTGGTATAAGAATTTTAGCAAATAAATTATCAAAAGATGGTTATGCTGTATATGTTCCCAGTTCTGATGATGAAAAAATAGATGATGATATTCTTAGAAATAAAATTGCCTTCTCTACATTTCATCAAGCTAAAGGATTAGAGAGAAAAGTTTGTGTTGTATTTAATTTTGATGATTCGTATTTTAAATATTATAAAAAAGATATTCCCCAAAATTTACAAAATATTTGTCCTAATGAAATATATGTTGCATTGACACGTGCATCTGAACGTCTCACCGTATTACATCATGAAACTAATAATCATTTACCATTTCTTAATATTCAAAATTTACGAAATAATTGCTATTATGAATTTAAACCATTAAAATTATGTACTTTCAGTAATAAATTTAAAGTTAATAATAAACTGTACAAAGAAAAACCAATACATGTCAATGATTTACTAAGTTATTTACCATCAGATATTACTGATCATGCTCTAGGATTCATCACATTTCAACAAATACAGACACCCGATAAAATTATTAATATTCCGACTAAAATAGAAAATAAGACTGATAATACAAACAATATCGACGGGGAGGATGAAACTACATATGAAACAGTAAGTGATATTAATAGTGTTGCATTACAATCATACTTTGAATTTGTTACAAAAAATAAGATGACAATTAATAAAAAAAATCATAAACTAGATATAAAAGGATTAACACCGGGAAAGTTATTATTGATGGCAAATACATATTGTTCTATGACAGCAGGGTATAATTATAAAATGAATCAAATAAGCAAGTATAACTGGTTAAAACGGAAGGATCTTGATGATTCTATCGAGCGACTCAAAAAAATTATTGATATCATGAATCCAAATGGATTATTTTTCGAAAAAGATTTTGAGCATAGTAATGAGGAAGAACTAATGAAAAAGGGTTTATGTGGAAAAATTTCCTGTATCGATAATCTAAATAAAAATATTTATATGTTCAAATGTACATCAGATTTATCGAAAGAACATTTTTTGCAACTTAGTTTACTGGCATATCTCAATGAAGTAACAAAATCAAGTACCGAAACTAATTACAATTATTTTTTGTATAACATATTAACAAATGAAATGTATAAAATAAATATTGACGTCGAATCTATTAAAAAAATGGTCAGATATCTCATCGAATATAAATATTTTAGTAAGCAAGTTAACAACGATGATTTTGTTAAATCAATGAAAGAACTCGCAAATAAACAAAAACAACTAACACAATTAAATCAAAAACAAATTGAACAAATTGAACAAATTGAACAAATTGAACAAATTGAACAAACAATAATAAAACCAAAAAAAGTTATTAAAAATAAAAAAAAAATAATCCAATTTTTTGATTAAAATTATTAGTTTATATTACACAGTATTTGTATTCTGATCAGCATCTCTATTTGTGCTTGTATTTGTATTTGTATTGATATTTTCATATTGTGCAGTTCGAATATATCTAACTATATTAACAATCAGTGACAAAATTCTTACAAATCCTAAAATTGATAAAACAGTGAATAGGCAAATCATCGTTATTTCCCAGGTCCCAATATTATTTGAATAAAATACTGGCGCAGATGAATAATATCCGGAACGTTCATTGACTGTACCGTCGAGTGTAGTAAAATAGGATAAACTCATTAAATTATTGAAAGGATTCCACCAACATGTATAATTTGTGACAAAATCGTAATTCCAATTAGGAATTTTATAATAAGTGATTGAATCAACTGGAAAATCTTTTACTGTGGATATATGTGTGATTACTTGATATGAATTAAGATTCATACATGTTGCTTCTTGCAAAATTTCATTATAAAACTGTTTATCATAATGGAAAGAAACACCGTAAAATCCAAGAATTAATCCCAATAATGTTAATATAATTATTTCGAAACATATATTCGATGCATATTTATTCATATTTATAGAAATATTTATAGAAATATTTAGTTAGTAATTTGTTTGTTGTTATTTTGCCAATTTATATTAAATTAATACAAATAATTTATTATTTCAATATTTTCGTGTGGATAGATTTTCAAAAATATTGATAAATTAATTTAATATAATATATAAATATATTTATTATCACTTAGCTCTTAGTAAAATAACGAAGATTGTAATCTTTGATATTACTATGTCGATAATTGTAAAAGACAATAATAAACAAAACAAACAAAAAATAAATTATTTCGATTCGATTGAAAAAATATTGAAGGAAAGAGGTGATGAATTGTTAATATCATCACTTGATGATTTTATCAAGTATCATGGATTAGATTATTGGTACAACATATCGATTCCGTTACACAAAAACATATGTGAATATTTGTATTCTTTCCACACTTTAACATTCAATAAAAAACTTTCACTCATTGATATAAACAATATAAGTAAGGAAGAAATTGACAGAATAAGTGAATTAGGATTGTTGATTGCATTAAATCGAGATTACACAAAACTCGGTGATGCGCGGAATAAAATATTGGCTGATTTTAAAAAAATTTCACGCAAGATCGATATACAAATTTATAAAAAAGCATGTGTAACAAATAAAAATGCAATTGTTCAAATATATCTTGATCTATACGGAAAACAAAAGGTTTTTATTGATGATACAAGGGATATATTGAATGATGTTAAATTAATGAATAATATTCAGATTCTCAAATTATTACAAAAATATTATTAAAAAATATTATTAAAAAAATTGATTAATTGAGTTATTATGATATACATATTAATTTTGACCATAATATTAACTATTTGTTGTAGGATTAGTTAAAACTTTTGTAAAAAACTTACAACTACAAATGGATCCGTCTAAACAGCCAACAGAAAAAACAAAACTCCAACTTGTTCAAGACCAAGTTAATGGTGTTATTAGTATTATGCAGGAAAATATTTCCAAAGCGATCGATCGTGGTGATCAATTAGAAGGATTACAGGGAAAAACAGAAGATTTGGAAGCAAATGCTGACAGATTCAAACATGGTGCGAGAGATGTCCGAAAACGAATGTGTTGGAATAATATCAAAATGAACCTTCTCATTGCATTTATTGCAATTATGATTTTGTTAGTTATTATTGTTGGAGCTGCATGCGGTAGTGGTCTATGTATTCCACACGGTTCAAATCCTCCGATTGAGCCAACTTCGGCACCTACAATGACACCGACTCCTAAATTTTAATTTATATAAAGTATGTTCCATATTTTTGCAAAACATCTATATCGCTTTTAATGTTTATAAAATATGTTCCATATTTTTGCAAAACATCTATATCGCTTTTAATGTTTATAAAATATGTTCCATATTTTTGCAAAACATCTATATCGCTTTTAATGTTTATAAAAAATTGATTATATAAAACTAATTGGTGTTTAAATTATATAAACTTAATTAATATATATATTTATATAAAATCTTCATCTTAAAATGAATGTACTATCAGACAAATCTTCTAGGAAATTAAGTATTCCTAGATTAAATGGATTACAGGACTTGCAAAATAATCGTTCTATACAATTATCTTCGGTTAATTCTGGAATTAAATCACTATCATTAGTTTCAAATTCAAAAGTTTCAACAAAGTTTCCGCAAAGTTTGCAGAAGAATACAAGATCTCAACCTAAAATGACTAGATCATTAACATCTGATATATTAAACGCATCGTACAAAATCGATCGGCCGAAAATAGTGAGAACTAAATCTGAATGTGTTGATAAACTGATGGATATTGTTGAAATGGATTCTATTAAAAATTCTGTTTCATTAACAGAATTGGTTTCTGCAGTTAAGTGTGAATCACCAGATTCGCCAGATAGAATTATAGGAAAAAGAAGTTTAACAAATTATGAAGCTCACAACACTGATACAAAAGATTGTGATTACGGACTGAAAATGTTTTTGACTCTGATTACCGAAGCAATACGAAAAACAGGAAAAATCCCAAAAATTGTTGTAATTGATTTTGATCAAACGATTACAATAGGTCATACAAGAGGAATGCAACATCTTCCGATAAATTTAATAGAACGTATGAAGGTATGTTTAGAAAATATTCAATCTCCAGAAGTTCTCAAACAGTTTTTACATTATATGAAATCAAATAGTATCGATGTATGGATTGCAAGCTATGCAACAACTACTCATACAGAAGTTTCCAAAGGTCTTTATTCCGGAAAGAGATTAATCAGAGAATATTTACGAGCTCTATATCACAATGAAAAAAACATGATGTGTCCTATTCCGTCTGATCATATTTTAGCTTTTCAGACCGGAACATTCACAGAAGGCTATATTTTGGCATGCGAAGAGTTGGGTGTATCACCAATGGCTAATCCACACAAAGAAAAAAACAATCATCTTATGATAATTGCAAAAAGAACAAATACGCCAGAAAAAAATTATAAAAGTATATGTTTAATTGATGATGACAATAACAATATTAATGCTGCAAACGAAGTATTTTTTGGAATTAACATTAGTGATGTTAGAAAATACAAATAAATAATTTAATTTTTTTATTGAATTACACAACATGATACTTGCATTGAGTTATTTATTATTTCGTCATCGCCTTTGAGATCAATTATATCTTCAACGATTGAAGTAAACATTTCTTTTATTCCATCACCTGTTTTTGCACTAGTTTTGAATGTAGAAGAAATACCCATATATTCTTCCACTTTATTTTCTTCACTTTCTTCAATCAATTCATGTGATTCTGCAGTTGAATCACATTTATTGGCTACCAAATAAAATGGAATATCAAAATTACATTCCTTGGATGCATTATCGATCCATTTATTTATATTTTTTCTTCCAAAAGGACTAGCTACATCATAAACTATAATAACAGCATCAACATTCCGAAAATAATTGCTAGTAACTATTTTGAATCTATCTTGACCACTGACATCCCACAGTTGAATTTTGACTTTTTTTAAAATTGGAATTTCTTTTATTTTACCTCTTTTAGTTTTTATCGTACATAAATTCTCAATTTGTACAATAGCAGTTTTGAAATCCACTCCAATTGTAGCTCTATATTCTGAATTGAATTCATTAGAACAAAACTTATTAAAAATACAACTTTTTCCAGAAGACGGATCGCCTACTAAAAGTAATTTACACGTCAGATCGTATTCATAATCGGTATTAAAATTTGTTAAATTAGCCATTTTATGATAAATATATTTTATAGTCTAATAACTTGATATCGATATATGGCGATATATTATGATATATTATGATATATAATGATTCATAATCAATAATATAATTTCAGTTTTTATTAATAAAAATTGATACATGATCATCTTATTTAATCCCATAGTACACATCAAACAAACAAACGATTATACATAGTGAACAATTCAATAAATTCTCGTGAAATAGAATTATCTACGTTCAGATATATGACACCTAACTTGAACACATTTATAGAATATCTGAGACCTTATCAAATCGATAATACGGCAATTAAAGAATTAATTGTCAATCTCGAAGAAAGATCTTTTTTGGGTAAACCGTATAGTGATCTCGTGAGTAAGAGTCCTGGAAAAGAATTTTATAATGCATTCATGAATGGTATTCAAAAATCTAATTATCAATCATATGAACCAAATGTACCAAATACATCGTACGCACATACCACTACATCATATGCACCGTATGTACCAAATGTACCAAATACATCATACACATCAAGTGCACCGTATGTGCCGTATGCACAGAATACACCGTATGTACAAAATACACAGACTACATCGTACACACCGTATGCACAGAATACACAGTATGTATCAAATACACAGTATGTACAAACTGCACCATATACACCATATGTGCCACATGCACCAAGCGCACCATTGTATTACGGAGAATATCATAAACCTGATATACCCATTAAATCTATTAAGCCTATTAATAGCGGATATTTTGCGAATCCTTTTATATCGGAGACTGATGTTCAAAAAAAAGCGGACGAAATTTTTATGATGTCAGATAGATTTACTAAATCTAAATTTTATCGTGACAAAATTTGTGAATTTAGTTTTTTAATACAATTTGTAACTCTCCTACAGTTCACAGTTCATGAAGGAAATTGGAGTGCTGTGAATAGTTTTTTAGAAAACAATGATGCGTTCATTAAAACATTAACTAGTGCATACGATGGTATGATATCATCTGATCCATATATTCAACAAAATCAATGTGCACTAATTGATTCATTCACATGGAGTTAAAATGAAGTTTATTTATTAAAAAAAATTGATTATTCATTGATTTGTTGTATCCTTTGCAAAAGGGGACTTATCATCATATTTTGCGTATTTAATACCAAAACCAACAGCCAAAACAGCCAAAACAGTCAAAACAGTCAAAACAGTCAAAACAATACAAATGGTTCTCAAGGGTCTACCCATTCCTATTTCAGTTCTGACTGATTCGTACAAGAATTCACATGGTTTTCAATATCCTTCTGGAGATGATGGAACTGTGACGGAAATGGTTGCTTACGGAGAATTCAGAGGTTCTTTTAACAAGGATGAAAAAGATCAGCGAATTGTCTTTTACGGTATTCGTTATGCCATTGAAAATTTTGTTTCCGTTCAATGGACAATGGAAGATGTCGAAAATATGGCAAATTTTCTTTCGACACATAACGCTGGAAATACTCCTTATCCGTTCCCGAAACACCTGTTTGAAAAGTTTGTCAAGGAAAACAATGGTTACTTTCCAGTCATCATCGAAAGCCTTCCAGAGGGTTCAGTAATTTACCCACACATTCCAATTTACCAGATCTCCGCATTGGGAGAATACGCTCCTCTCGTCACATTTCTAGAAACCATTATGACCCAAATTTGGTATCCGTGCACAGTCGCAACTCTTTCACGAAAATCTAAACAGATCATTGTTGACAAGTTTGATGACGCAAATGTTCCACAAAATGTGAGGTGGATCGAAGAATACAAACTGCACGATTTCGGGTTCAGAGGTTGTACATGTGTTGAACAATCTGTTATCGGAGGAATCGCTCATCTTCTCAATTTCAAGGGAACTGATACCGAAAGTGCAGCGTACTACGCTCAATATCATCTCAATGGAGGAAAACCTGTCGGAGAATCAATTCCAGCGACTGAGCATTCAGTGATGTTGTCATTCGAGAAGAAAGATGGAATATTGCCGAACAAAGGCCATTACAACGAAAAAGATGCCATTCAGAATATGGCTGACAAGTTTGGAAACGGGCTTTTTGCATGTGTCATGGATACATTCGATTTTCACAACACCATTTTCAAACTTGTACCATTGATCAAAAAGAATGGTCCGATGGTTTTGCGACCTGATTCTGGAACACCTAAGGAAGTTGTTCTTGATGCGATGATTGCAATCGAAGTCATTTTGAGTCAAGATGATAAGTTTCATCAGGACGCTTCTCATTGTGTGGGAAAAAATGGAACCAAATATCTCATGTTCGATGGATTCTCAGTTATTCAAGGAGATGGAGTTGATTTGAAGGCTATCGAAGAGGTGCTTTCTCACATCATGAACCCAGAAAATAGAAAGAAACGTATCGAAACTCTTTACAAAGGCAAGTTTTATTTCGAGGGTCAACGTGTCAAGTATCATAAAGGTTTTCTAATCGACAAAAAGACTAAAACAGCATTGCTTTGTCATGATGTTGCATACTCTCCATTCAATTGCACTTTTGGTATGGGAGGAGGTCTGCTTCAAAAGGTAAATCGTGATACCATGAGGTTTGCCACTAAGCTGAATTGTGTAGAACTTGATGTCAAGGGAGAAAAGGTTGTACGCAATGTTATGAAAGATCCCAAAACCGATCCCGGAAAGAGATCTTTGCCGGGGAAATTGGCTGTGAAACTCGTCAATGGAGTTCCGACAGTTTTCCCCAAATCC
>Ga0182016_10003321_pt1 | contig 18454 bp, 14 predicted proteins | sample 712S2MmetaG_FD_120491 | JGI IMG/M metagenome (GOLD analysis project Ga0182016, IMG submission 120491) | Permafrost microbial communities from Stordalen Mire, Sweden - 712S2M metaG | ecosystem: Environmental > Terrestrial > Soil > Wetlands > Permafrost | place: Sweden: Stordalen | collected...
ACCGAGTCCATATTTCTTGAATAATTTTCCTCTTTCAACAAGATCAGTTTTTTTTTCTGGGAAATCTTCCAATAACATTACTGGCAAATCTTTCCTATATCTCAGTCCGCCAAATTGCGAAATGGTAAATGTTTTGTCCTTCAATACGAAATGTTTCCCTGTTGACATAATGAAGGGACCGGTAATTTGAAAATGTTTACCACCAAACATATCTGTGACAACTTTTGTTTCAGATATAACAGTTGCTACATATTCACCGTGGTGTTTGGCAAGAAATTCCTTTCCGATTGTGTACAATTTGGGTAAATGATCGAATGTGATCTTTTCATCTGCTGACATTTTTTCAAATTGCTCATTTTTTTCTCGGTAATATTCAGAAAGAAAAAGTGCGAGTGGCAATAAGGGATCAACACCAGCTTCTGCCTTGGCATTGATACTATTCACGTATGGTAAAAACATTTCAACCGGAACAATATATTCCGCATTGTAAAAGTGTTCATCATCAGTTAGTTCCAATAAAACTTTCATCACTTCTTCATTAAATCCCTTAGAAAAATGCAGATATTGAGCTTCTTTGACATTACCATCTACAATGATTGTCAATTTATCAGCGGCTAATGGAAGAAAGTTATAGTCCATGTTAATAGTTTGACCTGTTTGGTATTATTTGGCTTGTAAATATAATTTTATTTATTGTTTTATACAGATTATATATTATTCAATTTTTTTATCAAATTATACAAAAATTGATATAAAATATGTTAATATATTAATAGTTGTATAAGGTATTCACTAATAATAAATGACATCAATTACCTCGCATGATAACGAATCCAAAATTAATAAATCCTTTATCCGTTTGCCAGATGAAAATGGTCAAAATAAAAATCATTTAGCATTTGTCCTGGATAATGTTTTTACTAAAAAAGAATGCGAAGATCTTATTACAATATCAAATAATGTCGGTTATACTGCAGCATTAATTAACACTGGTTCCAACGAACAAGTATTAGATACAACTATTCGTAATAATCTCAGATGTATAATAAATGATTCTGAACTATCAAACCAATTATGGCAAAAAATAAAACAATTTATTCCCGAAATATTCAAAGGGAAAAAAATAATTGGAATAAATAATAAATTGAGATTCTTGAAATATGTCGGTGGAGAATATTTTAAACCCCATTATGATGGAGAATATGAAGCGCCAAATGGTGACACAAGTTTGATAACTATCCAAATATATTTATTAGGTGACTGTGTTGGTGGTTCTACACGTTTTTTACTTGATCCATTTGATCCTATTGTAAGCGATCAAATTAAATATGCAGATGTCGAACCAATTGCTGGCAGAGTTTTAATTTTTGAACATGATATTTATCATGAAGGATGTTTAGTTGAATCAGGAACTAAATATACTCTACGGACCGATGTTTTATACTCAAAATGGGCAGTCCAAAAAAATCAATAACAAATTAAACAAAATTAAAAAAATTGAACTCATTAACTGCCTGCATTATTTTATAAAAAAATATTTCATATCAATAACCTTGATTTAAACAAGTTCTATTTTATTAAGAAATCATTCATTTGGTTGATTATGGCTCAAGTTACTATTAAACTTCCCATTACCTTTCATGTGTCAGATTATGCAATGACCTACATTCCAAATGATGATACATGTGATCATACAGATCGTGATTGTCGTGAGTACACTGAAGAAAAAGAATTTGTTCTGACAAAATCAGAAACTGATTCTGTTTTTGAATATTTTTTGATGAAGGATATAGTTTCCGGATGGATTTTTGGCGCCGGAACTGAAGAATCTATTCAGCGGTATGGACATGTTACTGACAAACAATGGTCTGAATGTGATAATATTGTGATCGGTGGTCAAGAGATTAGTTCGGAAAATAAATCGGATTATAAAATTGTTTATAATCAAAATAATACAATTAATGGAGAAATCACTGTCACTATTGTTTAGACTTATCTAATTTTTTCTATAAAATGTTTATAAAATGTTTATAAAATATTTATAAATAAATGTTACTTGTTAATAAGTAATTTTGTTGATTCATCCTTTGAACCAATATTTCCTCGCAAAATATTTGCCACTCGTTTACTGATAATTTGTGTTAGGACCTTTTCATAAGAAATAACAAGATTACCATTTTGAATACTAACTGTCAACATGGTTATCAATGTTTAATGTAACGCAGTATTAATTGGTATTGTTGCCTGAAATTACGGTAGTGTATACCTTGAATTGTATGTAATTTATGTCCAAAAATTAATGTGCCTGTTAACTTGTTAAATTTTCATTTTTTTATACTCTATAGATCTATCATAGTGACCCTTGCTACAAATTCATACCTCTCACCAGAATCAGCAAGAAAAGTATTTATGATCAAAATAATACCCTTTCTCGGATTGTTTGGTAAAACTTGACACAGAATATCTAGACTGGATGTCAACTCTTTCTTTGCTAAATGAACTGCACGTCTGTAATCATGGTTGTTTATTGGTCTCCCCACGAGACACTTGATTTCAACTGGAATAACATTATTGTTATCATCGACTAACAATAAATCAGGTGCCATGCCTCTACTCTTACTTCCCTTCTTTTCGACTAAAAGACCAACAGTCACTCTATGGAAAGGTCCGTTGAAGAAAACAGAAAGATCAGTGTGGAAAATACCAAACATTTCCATGATATTTCCTCGGATAAGATTGTAATATACCTTAACCCAATCTTCACCATTATGTTGCTTAACACCAAGGTTTGTTCCACAAACATATTCCCTTAGAAGATTCAACCATTCTGGTGATCTTTGTGGAACAATATAAACATAATCCAGTAATTGTGTAGGTAAAAATTCTGTTCCCACACAAGGAATCAAAAACAGATGATTAATTCTATTTACTCCTGGCTCTTGTGAGGGTGAAAGTGAGGAGAGTGTATTCAAGGACTTAATTCCTTCTTCAAATTCTCTTGTCGGTCCTAATGGTGACTTTAGAAATTCCTTAATCAATTCGCTTGACAATGAACCGAATTGATTTGGCATTAGATTTATATCGACATATTGCCACTCTAATTCAATAGGTTCATTAATTTCGGCAATTCTACAGTACTCACTAAATAACAGGTTAATGGTTTCTACATTGTAAGACCCCCTTGTTCCGTAAAATAGACACCATTCAATTCCATTTCTTAAATTTGGATATATTTCTGAGAATCTTTCAATTAAACCTTCCTTCGTATATTCACATTCATTGTTTTCCGCCAGAATTATTTGAACTATCTTCATACATAGTGATTTCATTGCGTTTAGCCATTCAGTTGATTCGCTGTATAAAATCAATCTTGATCGTTTTATTACATCAATAACATAAGTAATCTTTGTCCATGACCCTGTATATGCTTCCTTTCTGTTTTGTCTTTCTTCTATGTAAATATTCTTTCCGACAAGAATTTCAAAATAATCCAAAATAAACTTTGCTGTTGCAATGATCTTATCCACTGGATCAATCTCAATCATTTTATTTACAATGCATGGATAAGATTGCTTGTGTAAATGGTATGTTCGAAAGACAATGTTTTGCGTTTCTCGTCCACCATTTAGCATACAATAGATGTTGCCATCTTGTACATAACAAAGGTTAATATCTAACTTTCTATTTAGATTGTAACCACATTCGACCAAAACCTTTTTGACTTCTTCTTCGATTATCTTCGTGTTTGCCCTTCCTGGATTCATTTGTGTAACTTGATGAGGAGAAGAAAGGGCTACTACAACGTCAATATCTCTACTCTTGGGACAACCAAATACATTTATTCCAACAATTTCTATATTAATTGGTTCTATTTCGGTGTCTAACTTTTCGATCAGTTGTTTATTGTTAATTATAATTTGGTGAATTCTTTCTTCGAATAAATCATCCCATGGTCTAATATCATTTATCATCTTCGAAATAAACTTGAAATCGATCTTGTTAGAATCAAAATACTTTCTAAAAATTTCAACCGAAAGAATCTTCCATCTTTCTCCCGAATGATTTGTAATCATGCAACTAATCTTCTTCTTTGACAAATTTCCTTCCATTAGTCTCTGCTTAATTTCTTCGTCTAATTGGTCCGCAAATTCAGAATCTATACGAAGATACTCCATTATCTCATTCATAGCATCAACTAACTTATTCTCAATTTCCATTCTGAATATTTTCAAATAAATTTCCCTAAGGATGATTAGTAATAATGTGGAATATAAATGAAACTATGAGTTAATTAATAAATTCAATTTTTTGAATAATATTGAAAAATATTGAAACATATTATTATCATGCATTTCTTTATTAAAATAGATTTATTATACATATTTCAACTATTATTATTTTATCATGTCGTCTCAATCTAGTCTAAATGTAGAAAGTTTAACACGTTCGATGATTGTTTTCATATCAACTTATGGATTTTCAAACAAAAATTATTTTAATGAATTATTTCGTCGAAATAGTATCAAAAATGGATTTAAACCAGATTCTGTTATACAACGTATCAAATCAGAAAAATACGGAATTTGTATGGAATTAAATTATACATTTTGTATGTACCTAAAAAGCAGAGGTTATAATGCATACCTTACAACATGTCGCAAACCTAAAAGTTTAGTAAAAAATAAATTAGAGTATTTTGATATTGAACATATTGCGATTATTGTCATTATGGATAATATTAAATATTTTGTTGATGTTGGATTTGGTGAATATTTTGTCACACCGATTAGTTTGATAAATTCAACAGTTGCAAACAATATAGAAGTTTTAATTAAAGACAACGTATATTATCTAACTAAATGTAATGGTTCTGTTGAATTAAAACATAATGAAAATGATAGAATTAAATCATTTGATCACATCGAAGATAATAATAAAGATTACAAAATTGTACTAAAATTAGATATGGATCTTAGCTCCATTGATGATATAAATAAAATGAATACAAATTATGTAAGATTTTTTAATTCAAATAAAGACGATTTCCCATTATGTGATATATTATTTGAACGAGTTTATGATGTGAATAAACAAACATTTATTGAAACTAAATATTAAATTCAATATTTTGCAACAAATTCATTTAGTTGATTTTTATCAACCTTTTTTAAAATATAATTTCTCTTATGTGTTTGTTTATATCTATGACTTATTGGTCCACGTCCTTCGTTATAGAACCATAGGACGATATTTTTTTCCACCTCAACAATAGCATTATTGTGTTCGTAGTAATCGAGAATTGCTTCAAAATCATGATGTTGTTGTTTCATTAAACGAATTATTTCTTTTTTAATACTCGGTATATCCGATTTATTAAATTTATCATTGACTTCGACTAAAATATCTAGTCTCAATCCAGAATAATTATTTGTATTAATTCCTTCTTGATTACCACCATAAATATTAACTGATCTAATAGATTTTACTGCTGTTGTTGAAGCAGCATCATAGGTGTCATCATTCAAACCATTTAATTGATTAATTTGGTCTGAAAAACTAATTTGACTACGTTGGCTTGGTCTGCCAGTAGATTGGTCAAATTTATCAGATTTGTCACTTCTATGAATCGCAATGGAGTTAATTTGTGGTCCATGTGATCCATTTTTTAATTGGTTACATACCAATTCAACAAATTTATTATCCAAATTGGCTCCTCCATAAATTATTCCATTGCGACCAAACAGTAGTAGCATACCAAAATATTTCAATAGATTTTTAAATTTTGTGTCTGATCCAATAAGTTCTGCAAACATTTCATTTAAATGTAATCCATATTGGTTATCATAGTCGCAGAGTTTACTATTAATGGTCATAGAATGTTTTCTCAATAAATTGATTAATTCATTCGGATTTACAAGCTGTGAATAATCATCTTGATCCCATCTGATTTTTAATTCGCATTGTTGAATTAATGGTGTATTTACTAGTTTTCCTTGAACAAATACCTTTTTATTATTTTTATTGTTTTGATTGTTTTGATTGTTTTGATATGACTCAATTCCATAACTATTATCTTCTAAATTATCATTGCTTTGTTCACTAATGACTTCAAATTCATGTAAATACTTATCGTAAAAAAAAGATAATGGTTTATTATGTGTTGCATTTATTCCAAGATCTTTCAGGAATTCGTCTATCGTCAGAGCGATATCAATAATGAGATTTGCATCCGTTGAAAATCCGAGACGTGGTCCAGATTCAGTTGATCCATATACAGATACAATATCTTTGTATTCACTCATCAACCGCAATTTTTCTTCAATCGTTGGGGATTCACCACCAGATAAACATATCACATTCCTTTTAATGAAATCGAGTAGAACTGTTTCATTGTTGTCTTTCAAATAATCAAGTAATGTCAAATGTAAGATTGGTAGGCCAGCAATAATAATTGGAACTCCTAAATTTTTATTTTTATGTAGTAATTCAGCTGTAGCTTTTGGATCTGTATTTGTTCTTCCTAAACGGAACTCTTCAGGAACAATCAATTCACTCATCCTTCCTGTAGTTGATCCACTAATTGGAAACATATTAATATATCTGTAATCATGAGGAATGACACCATTAGATATTTTACCAAGATTCATATAATAATTTTCCAAATAAAGGATATCGCGTTCAAACACCGGTATATTCGATGGTTGTCCGGATGTGCTTCCACTTGTCGTAAGAATTTCCACTTTAGCTCTTTCTGTAGTTGATATGTCGTCCGGAATTCTGTCATCAATATTTGGGTAACTAATATGAAAATTTTGTTTATTAATTATTGCATCGGAACCATTTATTTGATAAATTTCTCTATAGGCTTTGATATGTTCTGCTTTTTTTTTATACATTTTAATCAATTTTTGTTTCATATTTTTGACAATAAATGTATTGTTAAAACGTAACAAAAGTTTATAGACAAGTCTGTGCGAGAAATCTGTTCCCGTCACAGGATAATAATATAATTTATGAACAAATGAATTCATTCTAATGAAATAGATTTCAATATCTTTAGTTATAATAATTTATTATTTGTAGATACTAAATATATTTATTTTCATCTTTTTTAATAAATAAAAAAATTGATAAATAATTTAAATATAAATGAATTACATTCTATTATAAATCACAAATTGCAAAAACTACAAAGTGCATATATGGATGGATCAATACTTAAAACAATAATTAATGACATCGGAAATATTTCAGAAAAAACATTCACTGAATTAGAATTTTATGACAAGGAAATTAATGATTTAACAGAGGTAGATATGGAACGATTATATAAAAAAATGGTATCAAATTTTTCAAATCTAGTCACAAAAAAACATACTCTTAATAATCAGGAATTATTATCAGTTTATAATACTATCAAGTTAGTATTTGATAAAGTAAAATTTAATACACCATTAATAAGACAAATAGTTAAAATTTTTGATAAAAATAAAGTTACTACAGAAAATTTTAACAAATTTGATATTACATTATTTGAATTATTTTGTGATGCACCTCATGTCATAAATAATTATTGGCATAGAAGATCTATCGAACATATTAAAAAAGTGATTAATTTAAAAAATAAACAAATTAATAATAACACTGATGATATCGATATTGAGGATTTTGACAATTTAGATCCACTCGATGATCATAATGATAATGATAATGATCATAATGATAATGATAATGATAATAATAATATATCTATCAAAGAAAAAACATATCAATTAGATAAAATATCTTCTTATGAAACATTTGATAAAATTATGTCTGAATTAAAAGTATTAAATCAACAAGGATGTGTTCCAACTCACAAATCATTTTATCAAATGGTAAAATTTAATACAAGTATTAGTGAACATGACAAAATAGAACTCGTCAAAAAATTCTTTGAAATTGGTTATATTCCGCTAAAAAATATCATTCAAACATTTATGAATTTTGATACTGAAGTCCTCAGTATTTATAAACATCCTGATTTATTTAAGGTAATTAAAAATTTTATTATTACAAAAAAAGTATTTCCATTTACAGATCTTATAGAATTATACAATGAAAATATATTCAAGGAGATGAGTCATATAACACCAAATGAATTACTTGACATTATTAAAATGGATACAACATGGGGTCCAAAGACATTAACAGAATTGCTTAATAAATTAACTATTTATATTACAAACAATGAGAATCTCACAATGGTGATTAATATTAATGATAAAAATATTGATGATATATTCAAGCTCTCATGTGAAAAAAAATATAAACAGATTATTGATTTTTTCATGAATCTCGGATTTCAACCGAATAATGATCACATGGTTTGTGCATGTATTCGGAGTTTGCATGCTTCAGCATTAGCATTGTTATATAATGCTAAACTATTTGTTAACAGAGAATGTTTTTATAAATATATCGATACATATATACAATATTATCAGGATAATGAAATTGATTATGATTTAGAAACAATGATATCATTCGGACTACAGTTCGATTTAGAATGTTTAGAATATACACTAGAGCATAACCTCATCGTCAAAGATTTAGAAAAATTCGGTATTCAATATGATGATAATTTATATGAACTATGTTGCAAATTAAATAAATTTCCACGCCCATATATGAAGAAATTGAACGAAATAATGGGCACAAATACAATTATGTTGCGTAATATATTTAAATCATCATCGTGTAAAACAATTGATAGGTATATTAAATTAAACAATCTCGTTCCCGATAAATATTGTTTTAAAAATGCTCTCAAATATAATAGTGAAGCCATTGATATTGTTATACATTTCAGATATTCTCCTTCAACAAAAGAAATTATGGAAGTTGGGGACTACTATGTACGTATGAAAATGTTTGAGCTGTTTTGTCAAAAATGCCCGTACAGGTTAGAATAAACAAATATTATTATTTTATGATTAAATTTTGAATTTATAATTAATAGATTAATTATAATTATGTAATGATTAATTAATTATAGTAAAATAATATGGAAAATTCTGATATACACACGCCGAATGGAATTGATGTTTTGAAGGAAATAGCTATCATAATGAATAATGAATTAGAAAAATATGATACACAAACTACTGAAAAAAAATTAACTATAAAACAAAAATTCTTACAAAAATTTAAAAAATTATCAAATAAAATCACGAAATAAAATTGATTACTAAATTGTCTATTTATTTATTCATTTTATATTGTAAATACAAACACAAATACAAATATAAATATAAGTATAAACAATAATATTAATGCCCTCTAGAAGTTCTAAAAAAACTGTTAAAACAGGAATTGTTGATGATTTAGATATTAAAAAACTAACTCCATCGTCATTTATTGATTTACAATTTGTCGATTTAAATAATTATACCGACAGCGATTGCAACGATTTTATGAAAAAAGTTTTTATAAAACATAATTCGACAACATCATTATTGTATAAAATAACATTCAAAAAAATTAAATTAACAAATGAAGAGCGTGAAGCAATTAAAAAAGTATTAACATCAATTGTTATACATTGCTCTTCTAATTCAATCAATGAAAATTGTGCGGATGATAATAATGATGATGATGAATATGATGATCGTCATCTGACTAATTGGAAATATTCTTTGACACAATTTACTAAATCGTTCAATATGAACTTTGAAAGTAAAAATATGTATGATCTGTTAATTTTTAATTCAATTCTTAATCCAAACAATCGTAAATTTTCTGAAATATATGATGTCACCAACACAATTTCACAAAAATTATTTGATTTTTATACAAGAATAGATACGTATCCTAATAGTCGTTCAGTAAAAACGTGCGATATAGATAGTGATAATGAGGGGATGTATAAAATGATTATGACACAAGATGATATAGATATATTTTTTCCCAAGGAATATAACAACATCGAGAAGTTATACAAGTTAATTAATTATTATAATTCATTTGATCCAAAATATCCAGTTTTAAAGTTAGATTTAAACAAAAAATATAAATTACCCGTATTGAACAGTGTTGGTGGATTAGCAAATCAAGAAGATATATATGATATTGGTAACTCGAATGATGTAGATGAACTCATTAGTCAACAACGACAAGCTGGTTACGGTTATGGAGGAAGATATGGTTATGCAAAGAAAGGAAAACGCAGATATAGTTCCGATGAGGAATCAGAAGAATCAGTATCAGAAGATTCAGAAGATGAAAAACCAAAAAAAAAACCAGTAAAAGGAGGAAAAAAAGCAGTTAAAAAAGTTAAAAAAGTAAACAAAATATTATTCAATGATGATGATTTTGAAGACATGGATCCGATGGAGCTTTTTGTTAAATGTTGCAAAAAAGGAACATATGAAAATATCATCAAAGGATATGATAAATTAATTGAAAAAAAAATGGTTCCTGCAAATGAAGTTGTTTGGTCAATTTATGACCAAAATCACAAACTGAACGATGACGATACACAACGTCATAATCTAGTAAAATATATGATTACAAAAGGATTTAAACCATCCTTTGTATTCATCTACAGATTTATTGAAAATAATAATACATCTTTTGATACAATGAATATATTAGTTAATGCAATGGATCAAAATAAATTAACATTTTCAGTTGAATTGTTTAAATTGTTTAATGTGAACGGATTCTTTTGTAAAAAAGAATTCACTGTTGACGATTTGGGATTTCTTTTACGTGCATTCGAAGATATAAAATATCGGGCTAAAAATATTTCTTGTCATGATGAGATATATAATAAATTTATTAAACCAAAGGATAAACCTATCAAACTTATCAAACCTGCTGAACCAATTGAACAAATTGAACCAATTGAACAAATTGAACAAATCGAACCAATTGAACAAATTGAACAAATTAATTTTGATGATCTTATTTCTGAGTCTGGTTCTGAATTATCAGAACCAGAGTCAGAAGAAGAAATAAAACCAAAAATGAAATCGGCGAAGAAATCATATTCAGTCGACCTCAGTTATGAAAAAATACAAAAAATGATAGTATACCTGATAGAAAAATCTAAATTTTATAATAATTCACAAGAATATAACAAACTAAATAATAATGAATTACAAAAATTATTACATATATGTTGCGAGAAAAAATTAAGTCTTGTCGTGCAATATCTTGTAAAAATGGGTGCTAATCTTGACCAAAAATGTGCTCTATTGTCCTGTAAGGAGCGTATTTCATCTCAAATGTTAAAAATATTACTTGATAATAATATATCTGTTGATTTCGATTGTTTCAAACAATTAGTTTCTAACTGCATCCAAGATGGAGATGATACAATAAGATATGATGAAATCATCCAATTAGTACATTGTGGTCTTAAGTTTAATTACGATTGTGTTGTCTTTTCATTAAAACACAACATATATATAGATTGTCTCGAACTGCTCGGTATGGATTATGATGATAATTTATATGAGTTATGTAATGAACGAGATCAATTTCCTCAAACATATATGTCTAAATTTATAGAAAAAAATGGCAAAGAAAGTATTATGTTACGCAATATGTTCAAAGTATGTTCACCACACCTGTTAAAAAAATATATTGTACTACATCATCTTGTTCCCGATAAGTTTTGTTTCAAGAATGCAATCAAACATAATAAACACTGTGCGGGTGTACTTAAACAATTTAATTTCTCGCCAAATTTACAAGATATTTTAGATATTGCAGATAATAATATCAGAAAAGAAGTTTACAAATTATATTATATGCCGGTAAACGGACAAAACAATGTCTTATTTTCTTGTGAATAGAATTTTATTTATTGATTATTTAATTATTTAATAATTGTTAAAAGTTCCAGAGAAAAATATTGTTCCATCATTTGACTCTATATTGAAACTGAATGCGTGGTCAACTATAAAGTCAATACCACTCTCTCTAATTATTGCTGATCTATTCATCATAACCATTGTGGTCACTGCACTAGCTTTTGTTCCGATTTCATTGACTTCAATCACAGCGACTTGTTTAAATTCTGAACAGTAATGATTCGGGTCTGTAAACATTATATAATCCGATCTAGGTAAAAACATCGATGTAATATTATTTTCGAGTAATATTTTTTTCAAATTAATTTCGGTATTAATTGTAAACTTTGGCATAACTATTTTATTCATTTTTGTTAACTCATAATTTATATTTTTACTCATAGTCTTATCAAATAATGTTGGTGAATCATCGATATTCGTTGGTAAATGTATCACAAAATAGAAATCATTCGTATACGGTATCTTAATATGTTTATATCTACCATCTTTTCCATATGACATCTCGGCATTGTCTGAACTCAAGTTAACACTCATTGTTTCCACAGAACCTTTACCAAACGGTCGAATACCGATATGTGTGAACGGAAATTTCCATTTTCCATCAAATGTCAAGACATTAATTAATATCGCCGATGTATCTGGGTCTATTTTATCAATAACATGAGTCACTTGATTGTTCGTTAACTTTGCTATTTGATTATTTATTTTATTTTCTTGACCAGATGTTTTTAAATTAAATGTTTCGATTATACTGTATTTTTTAATTTTATTTGAATAATCGGGGAGTAGTACAAATCTATCATTATAAATAAAAATATTTGTACATGTAATTCCTCGTGATTTTTTACTGTCAAAATTACCAATTTCTAGTATATTTGTTGTATCTTCTGGTTCGATATGTAAATTATCCGCAATTTCTTTTATGATCGGAGAATTACTTTTAACACCGAGTAACAATAAGGACATCACTTGCATAATACCAAAATTAGAACATACAAAATTTTTATTTGATTTAACTAAACTATCAAATATATTATTATTATTATTAGTATTATGGGTATTTTTGGTACCTCCATTTTTGAGATTTAAATATTTAGTTTTATATTTTAAATATTTCAAGTAACTATTTTCTGGATTGTTATTAGTCATATTTTCTTGACTGTTTGACATATATATCTTTGATAAAATAATAATAACTACAATAATTAGTATAATCACAATCACTATAATTAATGAAGTCGAAATTGAAGTTGAATTTAATTTATAAAATTCCATCATATTTGCATATATAAAATATAAATATAATAAAAGTTGAAACCAAACATATTTAATATAGTCATATTAATTTGTAAGTTTAGATCAAAAATATATATTGCTGTTAATTATAATAACTTATTAATAAGTTTACATAATTTTACACAATGTTATCTACTTATGTAATTACCACACCGGTTAATGGACAAAATATTTATCTAGGAGTTTTTAATGCTCAATCAGCACGCAAAGCCGCTTTTTGTGCATTTATACATTATCTTAAATTTAGAGATGGAATCCAAGAATATGACACTTACGGTAATTACGGTAATTTTGATCATTACTTTCAACCTGGCTATTATATTCAATTCACTGTGAGACCTGAATACATTAATCACGTTTTGCGGTTTGATATTCTGTATAAAAGTTCTTATAGAAAATTAAGTCAACATGCCATTTACGATGAATTACAAATTCTTAACGATAATACCATTGTTATCGCATACGATATCGAATCTTTAGGACAAACCAAGGATAGTAACAACATGAAATTATTGGAAAATAAATGTTTATCTGATGGATGTGAAATAATATGTAATGATAAAAAATTCAAATGTTATACTGATTATGCTCAACATTGTGATGTAATTTAATTTTTTACATTGACAATTTTATCATATATTTAGATATAATGTCATCACTATTCATATTTTTTGTTATTTCTCCTAATTCACGTTTATATATTCTCCAAACATGTCCGAAACCATAATTTCGTTTTTCATATTCGTAACAAAAATCTTTATCAAGATGATCGACAAACCCGTAATCCGAGAAACATTTTTGACACTTATGACACTTAATCATAATTAATATGGATATTTTTATTAGTTAATATGATATTCCGTATGATTTATTTTATTCAATTTTTTGTCTATAAAATCTGTTTCAGATTTTTGCAAAACATTATATTACTTTTTATGTTTATAAAAGTTGAATTATTAAATATACTGTTACAACCATATAATTTTACATATGGTACATACAGTTTATTACCTAATAAATCAATTGAATAAACAAATAAAATAATAATGCAGGTTTTGAACAGAATCACCGATGTTAAAGCTTTCAAGGCACAAAACCCCTGGCCTCCTGTTGAGGGAACTTTCGAGGGACACGTTTTCTTCCATTGAATCCATCTGAAAAAGTTCTCGCGGTTTACAAAGATCTTACGCGAAAACTAAATGAGATGAGGGCTGAGGAGTTTGGAAAGGCACAAATCAAGGCATGTCATCTGGCTCTGGATTTCCGTGGTAAGGGATTCGTTCGTGTCATGCAATCTGCTCGCTATTTTGTTGCTCACTCCATGGATCAAGCAATTGCTGAACTCCATAAAGAAGCCGACATGTACACTGAACTCATTGCTGAAGTATACAAGAACGGCGAATTGAATATCGAGGAGGATGGTAAGTTCCAGGTTGTACGCGAAAAGCTTGAAACACTTGCATCGAGTCATGGTGTTCCGGTTAGTGACCAGGATGCTGCAAATTTCAACAAGTACTTCGAGTTCCACATTCGTCTGAGTCGTAAGGACGAGACAGATATTACTCCTGTGAGTGACGAAGAAGTTGCAGAACTTCAAGCTATTTCTCAGGAGTTCACTGAACGATTTGGCGTTCCGGTTCCACTTTCTTACAACAAAACTAATGAGCACCAACGATTCCTAAATGTACGATTCCGCAAAACTGGTTCACATAATGCTCGAGAATTTGTTCAGCAAATCGTTGATGCCATTAACAGTTCTGTATCATTCAAGTGGGTCAAGACGATTTCTGAGTATGTTCCTTACGATAGTTTTACATCACTCGATGAGGGTTGGATTGATTTTCCATCTAATGTTGCAGTGTCTTCAACTAATTAGTTGAACGCTATCAAAAATTAATTTATCAATAAATTATTATTCTTATTTTATTTTTTCGAATTCAAGCAATGTATGCAGTTTTACTGTTGTTTTATCATAATTATCAAAAAAAAGATATATAACAGAAAGAAAACCTTGCTCTTTTAATTCATCTATTTTTATATTCATATAATATTTCAAAAAAATATCTAATTCAGTCATTCTTTTAAAATGAGTTGGATCCTTATTTTTATGATCTGTTTTATATGTATCGGGATTATATCTTATGAATATCGTTTGTGTCCCCAATGCTTGTGATATATTTATCATTCTTGTAACTTCACATTCACAGATTCTATCTTTGTGTTGATTTTCATCGACTTCTAATACAATGTAATGTGTTTTACAATCAAATAAAAAATCAGGTCTTTCCTTTATACATTCTGAATTATTAATTACTCTATCACATGAAATATATTTATAATCATGTTGATCAAGATATGCTTTTACTTGATTTTGTTTAACTAATCTAGCTGTTATTATATTTTTTGGATTACAATAACAACAATTATTATCTAAATCTAATATATTTGGTAATTTACATGACTTGCATTCTTTTTCAATAAGATTAATGTCGTTTTCTTCTTTATGTTGTTCACATCGCTGTTGTTTTTTATTTGTGCCATAAATTGCTATTTCTTCACATTTTCCAATGATGCATTTCCTTTTTGGATTTTCAATCGTGTTTAATTTCTTATGTTTAGAGCAGTATTGGGAAGAAGCTCCTGGAATTCCATAACACGCTAATGCACTACAATCAGTTTCAATGCATATTTTACTTACAACATTTATCATATTTGATTTTTTGTGTTTCTGACAATAAATTCCCCTTTTTTCTCCCAAAGTATTATAAATTGCTGATTTACAGCAGTTTAATTCATTACATTTTTTATTTGTATAACCAATATTTACCATGTTTGGTTTTTTGTGTTCCGAACAATATAATCTATCAGTTTGTTCAGAAAAATTAAAAGAAGCACAATTTTGACATTTATCTTCAATACATTTTCTTATATTGATATTAACCATTTCTGTCTTCTTATGTACTGAACAATATATTCCTCCTTTTTCTCCTGAGAAATTAAAATTAGGGCATGATTGACATCCAACTTCTATACATTTCTTTTTATTAACATCTATCATACCGGATTTTTTATGCTTTGAACAATACATTCCCTTTGTTTCTCCCAAAATATTAAAGAGAGAACGTACTTGGCATCCGGACTCGATACATTTTTTACCTTTTATATTGACCATCTCGGGTTTTTTATGATCTGAGCAGTAAATTCCTTTTGTCTGTCCCGCTATATTAAACACTGGAAATTTACTACATCCATCTTCGATGCAAGTCCTCCTGTTAATATCAATCATATCAAGTTTTTTATGAATTGAACAATAAATTCCTTTTATTTGTCCTGAAAAATTAAAATGTGCCTCTGTTCGGCAATTTGGTTCAATACATACATCACGCGTCACATCAACCATGTTAGGCTTTTTATGGTGCGAACAATAAATTCCTTTTTTCTCTCCGTTGATATTAAAACGAGGAACTATTTGACATCCGGTTTCCTTACAAGCACGATTTTTATTATTGAACATACCAGGTTTTCTATGATCTGAACAATAAATTGTTTTTTGGCCAGTAAATTTAAAAATTGCTTTCTTTTGACAATTATTCTCTATGCACATACTATTTTTTATGTTTATCATTGTCGGTTTCTTGTGCTCTAAACAATAAATTCCTATTGCTTGTCCTGGAAAATTAAATACTGGTGTTATTTTACAATCATTTTCTGCACATGTAGTGTTTTTAATATAAATCATGTTTGGTTTTTTATGTTTAGAACAATAAATTCCCTTGGTTTCTCCTTGCATATTAAAACTTGGACGTGTTCTACAACCTTCTTCGATGCATTCATTTTTTGAACAAATATTAGATTTTACATTTCGTTTTTCATTTTCAATGTTCGTAATCATTTATGTATTTATAATATCATATTGTAATAAGCTTTTATATACCTTTAAAATGAAAAATGGATATCGGTTGGATTGATGACTTGGAACCTGTTGCCGTTGAAGCTAACTAAACTATTTTATTTATTTTAACCACTAAAAATAAATAAATAAACAAATAAATAAAAATAAATTAACAGAATTTAGAAAAATGTGGGTGATGACGAAGAATTGAAGAAACGCTCATTTTGTCTTTTTTGTTATGCGCCATGTCAAAAATGCATCTTGCTGGCGCATTTGGTTGTTCGGAAAAATCAATAAGGACCTGCTCGATAAGTTGAATCATGATTGCAAAAATAGCAGAAGTGTTGTTTGTTTGAATCGCCAAATTCTGTGACCTTTGAAATGCGGTTTGGATAATAATTATTGTTGTTTGCTCTTTTGCATCTTGTTGTTCGAGTACATGACAAAACATCAAACTGAGACTCATTGGTTGAGTTCCTCGGAGACAAAGAACAATGTTCTCGGCATTTCTCCTGCATGTAGGGCATGTGTCACGATGCTTCATTTTTGATCCCATTCTTATTGTTGTTCAAACGCTTGGATTCCTGTAATAGGATGTTGTTATTATCTGTTTAAAATAATGGATTAAATAGTCCTTTTTATTTATCAATTTTTTGATTGTATTCGGTGATCATAAAAAATAAAATTGAATTTTACTATTAATTGATTAATGTATTATTGTTAACATATTTACTATTAACTCCGAACTCAATAATAGGGGTAGTGGTATAATTCAATAAAATGACAACTGTGTATGATGTTGTTTTTGTTGGTGCTGGTCCTGCAAGTTTGGCAGGAGCATACTATTTACATAAAAACAAACCGGATGTAAATTTTCTACTGATCGAAATGGGAAAAAACGTAACACGCAGAGATCGAAATTCACCAAGCGACTGTGTTACAGGTATCGCAGCTAGCGGTTTATTTTCAGATGGAAAATTCAGTTTTTATCCAAGTGGTACAGCTATTTGGAAACTCGATAAAACTAAACTTAAATCATCATACAACTTCATGAAATCTTTCATGAACGAATACAGTAATGAAATTCCAGATTTTCCCGAAGAACTTGAACCTGATTTTGTTGCTAAAGAGGATTGGACTTTAAAATCGTACAAAACAATTTATCTTAGTTTAGAACAACGTATCAAATTGGCTATTAAAATTAGTATCGATTACTATGATGAACCTAATCATCGATTCAAGCTCAACACCGAAGTGATTGATATCCAAAAAGAGGATAATATATATGTGTGTGGATGCAAAAATATAAACACTGGAGAAATTTCTGAAATTCGTACAAAAAAACTGGTTTTGGGTGGTGGAAGGTTTATGTCAAATTTTATTAAAAAAATTCCATTTATTCCAA
>Ga0182016_10003322_pt1 | contig 18454 bp, 11 predicted proteins | sample 712S2MmetaG_FD_120491 | JGI IMG/M metagenome (GOLD analysis project Ga0182016, IMG submission 120491) | Permafrost microbial communities from Stordalen Mire, Sweden - 712S2M metaG | ecosystem: Environmental > Terrestrial > Soil > Wetlands > Permafrost | place: Sweden: Stordalen | collected...
AGAAACTGCTCGGGGAACGCGATTGCTCCTGCGGTTGTGGCATGAAAGTAGCCGAGTGCCGGGTGAAAGATCCGGGCTGCGGATTCAGTAAGGGCCTGGCCAAGGTGATTGTCGATTCCATCCGAAGCGGCAAGGACGAAAAAGAAGCGCTGGCCGCGGCCGACGCCTCAAACTTCGCGCATCCGCCGCAAAGCGATGGCCGGTTGCTCAGCGACGCGGTAAACATCCGCACCGAAGGTTCTCCAGTGCTTGGTTCCGCGATGTCCCCCATCAAGCTCGTGGAGTTCTCGGATTTTCAATGCCCGTACTGCATCCTCGCAACGCCGGAGGTCCAACGGATCTTGAAGGCGTATCCGGCGCAGGTGAGCCTGGTCTTTAAGGAATATCCGCTGGACACCCATTCGCAGGCTGCCCTCGCGGCCGCCGCCGCGCTGGCGGCTCACCGGCAGGGCAAATTCTGGGAAATGCACGATGCGCTGTTCGCTCTGAAAGGGCGGCTTTCGCGCGAGGCGATTTTCGCGGTGGCGGCGAAGATCGGGTTGGACATGAAGAAGTTCCAGGCGGACTTGAGTTCGCCCGAGGTGCAGAAGATGATGGTGCAGGACATTCAGGACGGCGATAACGCCGGAGTGAACGGAACGCCCACTCTGTTCGTGAATGGGAAGCGCTACAACTCAAACGTGACGCTGGAAGCTTTGAAGCCGGTGCTCGACGCGGAGCTGAAAAGCCCCACGAGCGCCGCCAGTGCCGCGACGCGATAATGCGGCGGGCCTGGCTGTTGGTGCTGTTGGCCGCGGTCGTCTGGGGCCAGCCGGGTAAACCGAACCCGCCCGCGACTGGCCAAATTCCGAGCGCGCAGATCATCGCCGCGCTGGAACAAGTCACATCCTGGTACCGCGACGTGAGCGCGCTCACCCAGTCGAGCGGATCGTCGGTCGACCCGCTGTTGCTCGCGAACACCCAACACAATGCGCTGAAGGCGCTCGAAACCGCGTTTGATTTTTCGCGCGCCGAAGCTGCCTACAAGGCGGCGCTGCGGGCCAATCCAGACGATGCAGCCGCTTCCGGTAACGTCCCCGGTAGCGAGGACATGGCGCAGGTGGCGGCGCGTGCGGCGGCCCGGGTGAGTGGCGTCGAGACCCAGATCGCGGACCTCGAAACCGCGATCGACAAAGCTCCCGCGGCGAAGCGCCCCACCATGGAAGCGCAGCGCGACGAGATGAAAGCGCAACTGGACCTGGTCAAAGAGATCCAGAAGAGCGTTCAAGCCATCGAGTCCTTCGTGGGGACCAATAACAGCGGAACCGGCGCCGCGGGCAAACTGGCTGGACAGATCAACGACCTGGAGCGTACCGTTCCCGAAGCGCGCCGGACGCCAGGACAGACGGCAGTGCCGGCCGCGCCCGCGGGTGGGCAAAACGCTGGGCAAAACGCCCCGCCGCACCCGGAATCAGCCGGCATAGCTGGACTCACCTCGCAGGTCTTCGCCCTCGGCAAAGTGCGCGGCGATCTTCGCGATCTGATCGCCGAGACCGACCGGCTGCTGAAGCAACTGGAATCATTGCGCACGCCGACGCTGGCCGCCGTGAAGGATTCCATCCGCCAGGCCGATGACCTGAACGCGGCCGCCCAGGGCGATGACGTGGCGCAGCTCGCGGCGGGGCGCAAGGATGTGCTGGCGCTCACGGCCCGGTTCAAATCGATCTCCACGGTGATGGTGCCACTGCGGGAAGAACAACTCCTTGTGGAATCGACGCGCGGCAATTTAGTCGAATGGGGCAATGTTGTGAACCAGCAGTACCACGCGGCGCTGCGCTATCTTCTGCTGCGCCTCGGGATGCTATTGGTCGGGATCTTGGTGGTGCTGCTGGTCAGCGCTATCTGGCAGCGCGCTACCTTGCGTTACATCCGTGAGCCGCGCCGCAAGAGGCAGTTCCAGCTACTGCGGCGCGTGGTGGTTTTCTGCATGATCGGGCTGTTGCTGGTGTTTTCTTTCGTCACCGAGTTTGGCAGTGTCGCGACATACGCGGGCTTCCTGACGGCCGGCCTGGCGGTGGCTCTGCAGAACGTGATTCTGGCGGTGGTGGCGTACTTTTTCCTCATTGGCCGTTACGGAGTGAGGGTGGGAGATCGCGTCAGCATTTCCGGCGTCACCGGCGAAGTGATCGAGATGGGTCTCGTGCGGATGTACCTGATGGAGCATGCCGGGTCCGGTGAGGACATGCACGCCACCGGCCGCGTGGTCGTGTTTTCCAATTCGGTTCTGTTCCAGCCGCAGGCGATCTATAAACAATTGCCGGGCACCAACTATTTGTGGCACACCTGCACCGTGGTGCTGACGGCCGATAGTAACGCCGAGGTGGCTGAGGCGACCCTCACGAAAGCCGTGGAGTCGGTGTACGAGCAATACCGCGGGTCGATTGAACAGCAGCATGCCGAGTTCGAGCGATCGGTGGATGTGGAGATGGTGGCGCCGCGTCCGGAGTGCCGTCTACGCATGACGAATGCGGGGCTGGAGTTCCGGGCCCGCTATCCGGTGGAGTTCAAAGGCGCGGGTGAGACGGATACGCGAGTGTTGAGGGCTCTTCACGATGCGGTGGGCGCCGAGAAGGAACTGACGCTGGCTCCAGACGGCGCGCCGAAGCTGCAGGCTTTGGGATAGGACGCTTCGAATGCTGACCCCTATTGAAATTCAGGGGAGCTCACCGAAGTGCGATGCGAAACAAATTGGCGTGTACCGCGGCTTGCACGTAAGCGTAAACCGAAGGGTCCGGCCCGGGGGAGATGTCGGAATGTGCCACGATCCTCGCCCCTGGAATCTCCAGCGCCTCCGCCCCATCGCGGATTCCCGCCTCTGGTAACGCTGGCAAGCTTTCTCCCGGCGGCACCGGAATCGCCAGCGTCTTACCAGCCGGATCGTCGCGCGAAGACGCGCCCATGGTCAGGTAGAGGTACCTGCCGTCGGCGGACCACGCGACCTCGCAAAGCGCGCAAATTCGACGTACCGGACCTCCCGCGATGGGGATTGCCAGAGTATCGACCACGTGTCCGGCACTTGGCTGAAGCGCGGGCGCGAATACTACGGCGTAACGGCGGTCGGGAGAGGCGATTTTGAAATTAAGAATCTGGAACGGCACAACCTTTATACTGCCGCTGCCATCCAACCTCATCCGTTCCAAATAGAGCGCTTTCCCATCGCTCATCCGGAACAGCACTTGCCCATCCGGACCAAAATGCGGAAATGCCTCGCCCCCCGCCGCAATCCGGCGGGGGGCCCCGCTACGATCGAGCGGCGCCAACCACAACTGCGAAGTTTGGCCGTCAGGTTGCGTTGCGAAGACCACCTCTTTTTCGTCGCGCGAGATATCAAAGGTACGGATCGAGATTCCCGGGAGCAGGGGGCCGCTTTGGCCCGAGTCGAGATCCAGTCGCCGTAGTTCGGTCGCGGAATCGGGCGAGTGGCTCGAAAGGTAGTAAAGGCGCTTACCATCGCCGGAGAACAATGGCGGGCTGAAGTCGTCGTCCGCGCCATGCGCATACCCTTCCGTCGAAACGGCGCGGTCGCCTTTGGCGTCGTGAATCCAGACCGCGCCCTGTTTCATGGCGACGGACGTAATGAGTGAACGGCCGTCGGGAGCAACCGCGATGCCGTCCTCCTCAGCCGGCCCGAAGGTGATTTGTTCGGGCTGCCCGTTGGGGAAATGCTGCCGCCATAAATGCCGCTTTCCATTTACCGCCGCCCCGAAATACATCCATTCTCCATCCGGAGACCAGGCCGCTGAAGTGCATGCTCCGGAAGGACCCACCTGCCGGCCCGCGCTCGACCCCGTCCAGGGAACCAGGCGGCAGGGCAGCCAATCGGGATTCATTTCGACCACAAGCACCGATTGACGATCGGGCGAAGCGTAGGAATAGTGCGCCATGCCGCGCTGGTATGCCGGAAAATAGATTTCCCGCGACTCGGACCGGCTTTCGGTGCTGGTGACAATGCCCATATTGGGAAGACGCTTCGTTTCGGAGAACAGCAGCGTGTGGGCGTCCAGCCAGGTGAGACCCGCGGCGTTGGGCAGAAATAGTCGCGACTCTCCTCCTAGAGACGAAACCGTGTATGTATCGAAGCCGGTGTCACTGATCGCTGTGTAGGCAATCAATGAGCCGTCGGGTGAGAATGCCAGGCTGCACTTTGGTCTGGGGTCGTGCGTCAATTGCACCGGCTCGCCGTCAGGAAGCATCTTGACGAAGACCTGGTCTGAAGTAAAGAAGGAACGGTCACTGCGGTAGAAGGCCAGCATTTTGCCGTCGGGGGACAACACGGGATTCACGGCCGAATCGGTGAAGCTGGTGATCTGGGTAAAGGAAAGCGCTGCGTTGGGAACTGGCCGGCGGATCGTCGCCAGCGCCAGGATGGCAGCAAGCGCCACCGCCAATGTCAGAGCGGCCCATCCCAGAACCCTCCGATTCAGCCGCCGCGCGGGTGGCTCTACCAACATGGGGGCCAGCGCCGGCGTCTTCGGAAACTCCACCGGCGGAGATGTGACCGCGGCCTCGAAGATATAGCCGCGCCGGGCCACCGTACGGATCATTTGCTGGGCTTCGTCGTCGATCGCGCGCCGGATTTCAAGGATGCACTGGGCCAGCGAGTTGTCCGCGACCGAAGTATCCGGCCAGACCGCGTCGATGAGATCGGCTTTAGTCACCAGCCGGCCATTCCGTTCAACCAGAACCGCCAGCACGTCGAAGGACTTGGCCCGCAGCGTGATCTCTTCACCGGCGCGCCGGAGCCCGCCGCGTTCCAGGTCCAGTTCGTACTCTCCAAACCGGTACTGTCGGCGTGCGCCGCTCTCGAATGGCTCTCGTCTGCTCAGCCGGTTCCCTCCTCTGATGGGCATCTTACTACTTTTCCCAATCTTATTGATTTCATTTAGTTTGATGGCAATTTGAAGGGAATTTGAACGGGATTTCATCACTTTCATCGACCGCGATGTTAGCTTCGGTTCCAGCAGGGAGCGAGTCACATGAAAAGCTCGAAGGTTGGAATAGCTCTGATGGTAGCCCTGGCTCTCATGTTGCCGGCGCTGGCGCAGAATTCGGTGCCGATGCTGGTGAACTACGGGGGAGTTCTGAGGGACGCGAAAAGCGAACCTTTGACCGGGGTCGTGGGTGTCACGTTCCTTCTCTATAAGGATCGCGAGGGCGGCGCTCCGCTGTGGATGGAAACGCAAAACGTTACGCCGGACGAACGGGGCCGATACATAGTGACGCTTGGGGTAACCACCAACGAGGGCCTGCCGGCGCAACTGTTTGCCGATGGCGCGGCGCGATGGCTGGGGATGCAGGTGGCGGGACAGGCGGAAGAGGCGCGGGTCGCACTGGTGGCGGTGCCTTATGCGTTGAAAGCCAGGGACGCGGACACGATTGGAGGGCTGACGGCCTCAGCGTTCGTATTGGCGGGGTCCGCCGCTTCCGGAATCAAAACGGAAGCGCCGCGGGATATCTCCTCCGAGGCCGCCTGTGACGGGATCACCAGCGATGGCACGGCCACTGCGAACCAGGTGGCCAAGTTCACCGCGGCGTGCGCGATTGAACCTTCCGCCATTTTTGAATCGGGCGGCAAGGTGGGCATCGGGACCACGACACCGGCGGCCACGCTGGACGTGAAGGGCACGGCCATAGTGCGGAGCACCTTAACGATGAACGCAAAGGCGGCTGCAACGGCTACCGCGGGTGCCGACTCTAACCCTCTGGACCTGCTGGCGGAATCCTTCGACAGCAGCACCAGCACGTCCATCAACCAGCATTTCCGCTGGCAGGCCGAGGCCGCCGGCAACGACACTGCCAATCCCTCGGGCACTTTGAATCTGCTTTATGCGCCGGGCACCGGAACGCCTGCCGAGACAGGGCTGGCCGTCAGCAGCCAGGGGCTGGTCACCTTCGCCGCGGGCCAGACGTTTCCCGGCGCGGGGACCATCACGGGAATCACTGCCGGCGCTGGTCTCGCCGGCGGCGGCACAAGCGGTGCGATCACCCTCGGGCTGACGCATGCCTGCGCTGGCGGCCAGGTACTGCAATGGAACGGGAGCGCCTGGGCGTGCTCGACTCCGGCTTCGGGAACCATCACGGGAGTGACCGCGGGCGCGGGTCTCAGTGGCGGCGGATCGGGCGGCAACGTCACGCTCGTGAATACGGGCGTGCTGGCGGTAGCCGCGGGTACGGGCATTACGTCGAGCGGCGGAAACGCAGCGACGGTCAGCCTGAACACGGGGTACACCGACGGGCGTTATCTGCAACTGGCGGGCGGCACGCTGAGCGGTGCGCTGAACCTTCCCGCTAATGGCCTGACGACGACTAATAACCAATTGGTGCTGGCAGGCGGCAACGTGGGCATCGGGACCGCGACACCGGGAGCGCCGCTGGAGGTCGCGGGAACCATGAAGATCAGCGGCGCTGGAAACGCCCTGACGTTCCCGGACGGGACCGTCCAGACCAGCGTCGCCGCCCCGTCGGGATCGCCGCCGGTGAACCCCTTGCAGGTGGCGCTGTTGCAGTGGTTCCCGGCCTACCAGTCGGCCCCGGCGTTTAGCGTAGGCGTGGAACCGTCGGCAATGGCTTTCGACGGAGCCGACATTTGGGTGACGAATTACGGCAGCAACACCGTGACCGAGTTCGCGGCATCCACCGGCAAGGTGATCGGTACGTTCAATGTCGGGACCAAGCCGTCGGGGATCGCATTCGACGGGGGCAACCTGTGGGTGGCGAACTCCGGAAGCAACAACGTTACGAAGCTGCTGGCAGCTACCGGTGCGGTGGTGGGTACGTACAACGTGGGTAGCGATCCGTATGGGGTGACGTTCGATGGAGTCAATATCTGGGTGACGAATGTGGAGGGCGACAACGTGACCAAACTGGTGGCCGCGACCGGCGCGTTGGTGGGCGCCTACCCGGTAGGAACCAGCCCGTCCGGGATCGCATTCGATGGGGTCAACATCTGGGTGGCCAACGGGGACAACGGCACCGTGACGAAGCTGCTGGCAGCGACCGGGGCGCTGGTGGGCACGTACAACGTAGGAACCGATCCGCACGGAGTGGCTTTCGATGGAACGAACATCTGGGTGTCGAACTACCGAAACAACTCCGTGACGAAGTTGCTAGCCGCGAACGGCGCGCTGGTGGGCACGTACAACGTAGGCGTGACGCCGCAATGGGTTGTATTCGACGGTGCCAATATCTGGGTGGCGAACAGCACGAGCGGCACCGTCAGCAAGCTGCTGGCATCGAGCGGTGCGCTGCTGGGTACGTTCACTGTGGGCACGTGGCCGGTCGGGTTGGCCTTTGACGGGGCCAACGTCTGGGTGACGAACTACGACGGCAACAGCGTGAGCAAGCTGTAGTGGATAAGGGAGAATTATGAGACGAACACTGGTATTCGCATTGCTTGCCGGTTGTCTTTGGGCCGGCGCGGCCGCTGGCCAGGGACCTTCCGATTTGCCGGCCGTGCCGCGCCTCGTCCGGTTCAGCGGGGCGGCTAACGATGCGAGAGGCAATCCGATAACCGGCCAGGCCGACATCAAGTTCGCCCTGTACACCGAGGAAACCGGCGGCGCGGCGCTGTGGACGGAGACGCAGAGCGTCGCGTTAGGCGCAGGGGGACGCTATGGGGTCTTCCTGGGAGCGACCAAGCCCGCGGGTCTGCCGGCGGATTTGTTCACCACTCGACAAGCCCACTGGCTGGGGGCCACCGTGGAAGGGCAGGCCGAACAGACGCGGGTGATGCTGGTGAGCGCGCCGTATGCCTTGAAGGCGGGGGACGCGGAGACCCTGGGCGGGCTGCCGCCTTCGGCGTTCCTTCGGGCGACGGCGGCGGTGGTTTCCGGCGCAAAACCGGACGCGGCACGCGATGTCTCACCGGATAGCGCCTGCACCGCAGTCACCAGCGACGGCACGGCCAGCGCGAACCAGGTTGCCAAATTCACCGCGGCGTGCGCGATCGAGCCTTCCGCCATTTTCGAATCGGGCGGCAAGGTGGGGATCGGCACCACCACGCCGGCGGCCACGCTGGACGTGAAGGGCACCGCCATACTCCGGAGTACCTTAACCATGAACGCCAAGAGTGCCGCGACGGCCACGGCGGGGGCTACTTCCAACCCGTTGGATCTGCTGGCGGCATCCTTCAATAGCAGCACCAGCGCGTCTATCACGCAGCATTTCCGCTGGCAGGCCGAGCCGGCGGGCAACGATACCGCCAGTCCGGCGGGCACGCTGAATCTGCTTTATGCGCCGGGCAGTGGGACACCGGCCGAGACCGGTCTGCAGGTCAATAGCAAGGGCCTGCTGACGTTCGGCGCGGGCCAAACATTCCCAGGCACGGGGACCATCACGGGCGTGACTGCCGGCGCCGGCCTCACCGGCGGAGGTACGTCGGGCACGGTCAGCGTGGGGCTGACCAGCGCCTGCGCCAGCGGCCAGGTTTTACAGTGGAACGGCAGCACCTGGGCTTGCTCGACGGCGGCCGTGGGAACCATTACGGAAGTGACCGCGGGGGTGGGACTCAGCGGCGGCGGATCGGGCGGCAACGTGACCCTGGCGAATACCGGCGTGCTGGCGGTGAGCGCGGGCGCCGGCGTTACCTCGACTGGCGGAAACGCGCCGGCCATCAGCCTCAACACCGCCTTTACCGATGGGCGTTATCTGCAACTGGCAGGCGGCACTTTGAGTGGACCGCTTAGTCTTCCTGCAAACGGCCTGACGGCAGCTGGCAATCAGTTGGTGCTGTCTGGCGGCAACGTGGGCGTGGGGACCGCCACGCCAGGGGCGCCTCTGGAAGTGGCGGGGAACGTGAAGATCAGCGGCGCGGGGAGCGGGCTGACGTTCCCGGACGGCACCACGCAAACCACGGCAGGCGATCCGGCAGGGGTGCTGGGAGTGAACCCGCTGCAAGTGGCGCTGCTGAAGTGGTTCCCGGCTTACCAGTCGTCCGTTTCGTTCAACGTCGGAGCTTGGCCCTTGGGTATCACTTTTGACGGCGCCAACATCTGGGTGGGTAACCAAGACGGCACCGTTACCAAATTAGTGGCTGCAACCGGCGCGGTAGTGGGCACATACCCCTCGGGAAGCGGTGCAACCGGGCTGGCCTTTGACGGGGCCAATATCTGGGTGGCTAACCCAAACGGCAATACGATCACCAAGCTTCGGGCCAGCGATGGCGCGTGTGAGGGCACCTGCACCTTCACCGTGGGAACCTATCCGTGGGGGTCGGCCTTTGACGGAGCCAATATCTGGGTGACGAGTAGCGGCGGCAATTACGTAAGTAAGGTGTCCTCGTCCGGCGCCGTCCTGGGGAATTACCCCGTGGGAAACGCGCCGTTGGGGCTGGTGTTCGACGGGGCCAACATCTGGGTGGCGAACGGTGCCAGCAACACGGTCACCAAGCTTCGGGCCAGCGATGGCGCGTGTGTTGGCGCCTGCGCGTTCAGCGTGGGGTCCGCTCCGGAGGGAACTGCTTTTGATGGAGCCAACATCTGGGTGACCAACTACTGGGGCAACTCGGTGACGAAGCTGCTGGCCTCCACCGGCGCGCTGCTGGGCACGTACACAGTAGGAACCAATCCGGAAGGAATTGCTTTTGATGGAGCCAATATCTGGGTGGTTAATACCGGCAGCAGTAGCGTCACCAAGTTGCAGGCCTCGACCGGCGCTGTGTTGGGAACGTTCAACGTGGGATCGATTGCGCAGTGGATCGCATTTGATGGGGCCAACGTCTGGGTCACGAACTCCGGAAGCAATACCGTGAGCAAGTTGTAGCGAGGGCCAGAGTGACTGGACCCCTGAGGAGAACCTTATGAAGCGAACATTCATCTGTTATTGCCTGCTGGCTGTATGCATCACACCAGCATTCGGCGAGGAACAAGCACAGTCGATGCGGGCGCGCCTGCGCGGCCTCAGGGGGCACACGGCCCCCGTAGCGCAGGACGCAACCGCCGGGCCCGCCTGGTCCACGGATTACTCCCTAACACCGGACACCGGGTTAACCAGCCATTCGGCCGTGTGGGACCCGGCCACGAACGCCATGATCGTTTTCGGTGGAATCGACTTTGGCGCTGAGGCGACGGACACCAATGCCGTCCTGCTCTATACTCCCGCCGCCGCAAGTTGGACCACGTTGATCGCCAACGGCGCGCTCGGCGCTCCATCGGCGCGAGATTCCCACACCGCGGTGTACGACTCCGCGAACAACCGCATGATCGTTTTTGGAGGCTTTGAATTCTCATACTCGGGGACTGAATCGGTCTTCAATGACGTGTGGGTGTTGAGCAACGCCAATGGCCAGGGAAGCCCCTTGTGGACCCAACTGAACCCGACGGGGACACCGCCTGCGCCCCGCTTCGCTCAAACGGCCGTGTATGATGCGGCGAATAATCGGATGATCGTCTTCGGTGGCTTGGGCCTGGATGGGGAGCAACTCTTCTCCGACTTGTGGGTCCTGACCAATGCCAATGGCATAGGTGGCACGCCGGCTTGGATCAAGCTTACCCCTACCGGCAGCCTGACGTCTGATGTCGAGTCGCCCTCCGCCGTATATGACTCGGTCAACAACATCATGACTTTGTTTGGGGGGGCAAATCTCGCCGAAACCGCTTCCACGAACGGCGTGTGGACGCTCTCGCACGCCAACGGCTTGGGCGGGACGCCTCGGTGGACGAACATCGTCGCCCCGGGCGCCGCTGGTTCGCCAGCCAGACGCTATGGCCACACTGCCGTTTACGACTCGGCGAACAACCGCATGATCATTTTCGGAGGGGGGCCCGCTCCGGACACTGAAGGAATCGGCTTCAACGACGCCTGGGTGCTCACCTACGCCAACGGATTGGGCGGTACGCCCGCCTGGACTAAGCTAAAGCCGACCGGCACGCCGCCGGCTACACGGTGGGAACACACCGCGGTTTATGATGCGGTCAACAACCGGATGCTGGTGTTCGCGGGAGACCTGGCAGATCCCGTCTACTACCTGGCGTGGATCTTGAGCGACGCCGACGGGCTCTGAGACGTGCGCGGCGCGCATCCGCGTCGTATCCTAGTCGGAAGGAGTGCTGAATGTTCCGTCTCATCTGCTGCCTCTCCATCGCCCTTGTCACCCAGGCCGTTGTCACCCATGCCGCGCCGTGGACGGCGATCCGGGGCTCTGCAACACCCGACCCCAGCGTGTTGCACGACAAAAAGGCCGCGCTGCTGCTGGAACCCGGCGCGTCCGGCGAAGGACCCGTGGTTCATTTCGCCCCCGTCAAACTGACCATCGGCAAACGCTATGAAGTCAGCGGCTGGGTGCGCACCGAAGACCTTGCGGTGAAGGATGTGGACCGTTCCCCGATTGCCGTGGGCGCTACTCTCAGCATGGAATCGATGCCGTGGGATGTGCACTCGGCCTCCATCGGAGGCACGCAGCCGTGGACCCGGCTCTCGTTGAAATTCATCGCCAGCCGCGCGGAAGACGCCATCGTGGTCTCGGCCGGCAGCGACGGGACCATGCGCGGCAAAGCCTGGTTTGAAGGCGTCAGCCTCGATGAGACTTCCTCTTCCGATGCGTGGCCGGTGCGTGACGCCGTCCAGACGTTCGGCCCGGCTTACCGCTATCCGTCCGGCGGCTGGATTTATCTCCATATCGAAGGCACTCCGTATGAGCGCGGCTATCAACACGGCCACCTGATGGCCCGGGAGATCCCCGAATACATGGCCCGGTGCGCCTCCGAACTGGGCGGCGAAGCGGGGTGGGCTCAATATCGCACGACGGCCAACGCCCTGTTCCTGCGCGGCTTCGACCGCGAAATTATGGAGGAGATGCGCGGCATCGCGGACGGCGCGTCGGATGCCGGCGCGAAGTGGTTGAACCGCAAAATCGACCTGATGGACATTGTGGTGGTCAATGTCACCGTGGAAATGGGTGAACTGGCATCCGCCGTCGATACCACCGCAACCGGCCTCGAAGGCGTAAACTTCGAAAAGCCGCCCTACGCCAAATCGCCATCGGAAGATGGCAAGCACGATCATTGCAGCGCGTTCGCGGCCACCGGGCCCGCTACCCGCGATGGAAAGATGGTGATCGGCCACGTCACCTGGTGGCCCATTACGCTAGCCGAGCAGACCAACGTCATGCTGGATATCAAGCCCGCGGCGGGACACCGGATGCTGATTCAAAGCTATCCCGGCGGCATCGAGAGCGGGACGGATTGGTATCAGAACGATGCCGGTGTGGTGCTCACCGAGACCACCATCGACCAGACGCCGTTCGACGCAAAGGGCACGCCCGTAGCCTTCCGCGCGCGCATGGCCATTCAATATGGCGGCAACATCGATGAAGTGGTGAAGCTTCTGGGAACCCAGAACAACGGCCTTTACACCAACGAATGGCTGATCGGCGACGCCAAGAACAATGAGATCGCGATGTATGAGCTGGGCACCAACAAAACCAGGCTGTGGCGCAGTTCGAAAAACGAATGGTTCGGCGGAACCCCGGGCTTCTATTGGGGTGACAACAACCCGAAGGACCTGGATGTGCGCCTGGAAAATCATCCCGATCCCCACGGTGAGCCGGACTACATTCCCTATACTCCCGGTCCGCGCGACATGGCATGGAAGAAGCTTTATCAAACGAATGAGGGCAAAATCGACGAGCAGTTCGCCTTCTTGGCCTTCCGCAGCGCGCCGCTGGTGAGCAACAGCACCATGGACGCCAAAGTGGCGTCCGCCGATATGGCCAACCAGATGATGGTGTGGGCGGAAATCGGAAAGCCCAATCAGCGGGAGCGGCTTGCGCCGCCATCGGGCTATGCCAAAAATGACGGGCAGTATCCCAGCGGCTATGTGCTGATCGGCGCTTCGACGCCGGTTCCCCTCTCTGCGTCAAAGGCCAATGCGCCCGCGAGCGCCCAGCCCGCCAAGTCCATTTCTTTCAAAGACCGTCTCTGGAAGGGTTGGATGCTGCCGGCCTCGGATGCGGATGCCTGGTTCGTTGGAGGCGCGGCGGCTTACTATCATGTTCTGGAATCGGATGACGTGGAGCGCTCCATGGCGGCTGAGCGGACGCGCTATCGAGGTCTAAAGCTGGGTCCGCAAAACGATATGACGCGGGTTCAGCTCGAAGAAGCCAAAGGCGCACTGTTCCTTGATGGGTTGCGCCGCAAGATGGGCGATGAGGCCTTTCTGAAGCTGATGACGGATTACTCCGCCGCCAACACCACCAGGAAGGTGACCGCGCAATCGTTTCTCGATCAAGCCGGCGTGAAGTTCGAGTTCACTGAGCCGGCGGACGGACCGGCGTACCTCGCATACGACATCAACCGCCGTCTGGCTTCGACTGTGATCGTCTATGGAACCGTGCGCGAGGCGGGCGCCAACCGCTACGCGGCTGAGCAGATGCAGGCGCGCTTTCTGAACCGCTACGAAAGCAGCGTGCCGGTCTATAAAGACTTTGAAGCTTCGGATGAGCTGTTGCGAGATCGCGATGTGGTGTTCGTGGGACGGCCGGAAGCGAATTCGGCTCTGGCCGCATGGGCCGGAAAACTGGGCTTGAAGTATCAGGGCGCCAGCTTCCAGATGGATGGAGAGGTGCATGCGTCGGAGAGGGAAGGGCTGGTTTTTGCGGCCAGGAATCCGCTGAACGCGGCTCACATGGTGCTCGTCGCCGCGGGGAACGATGCGCTGCGTACGGTGAAGGCGTCACGCCTCGAAGCGCAGGCCGAGTATGTCCTGCTGGACGATGGAAACCCGCCCCGCAACGGCTTCATCGGTATGGGCGTGGGGGCGCCCGTGCAGGCGCACTAACCCCCGCCGGGATTCACCGGGGCCGTTTCCCATATCTGCAGGAACTCGCGCAGACGGCCGCATTTGTGAAGGTGGGCGAAGCGTGCCGCTTCGCTGCCCACGGTGCGAACGCGCCGCTCCAGGTCTCGGTCTGAAATGCGGCCTTCGCCGTCAAACACTTTGTACGCCTCGGCGATGGTCACCTGCTGCGGAAGAACCCAGGCGTGCAGGGCACGGCCCACGGAGCGCAATCCATTGAGCGCGTCGAACGCACCCATGGCGCCGCCGGAGACGCCGATGAGGCCGATCATTTTTCCCTCCATCTCATCGAAGGTAAGGAAATCGAGCGCGTTCTTGAGCACCCCGCTGAAGCTCCCGTGGTACTCGGGCGTTCCGAGGATGAGGGCGTCGGCTGCCTTGGCGAGGCGTTTCAGCTTTCGGACATCCCCGCTGGAGTCGTCAGAACTGGTGACGCCGGCGTGGAGGGGAAGGTTGTAATCGCGGAGGTCGATCAATTCGGTGGTGGCGCCGAACTGGCGCGCGCCTTCGAGCGCAATGCGCAGCGCGGCCGCGGTGAAGCTGTTCTCGCGCAAGCTGCCGCAGAGGGCCGCCACTTGAATCTGGTTTTCCTGGTCTGCCATTGGAGGTTCACACTTGGAGGTGCAGGAACAAGGCTATCATCGCGGTAACAGTTTACACTCGTGTTGTGAGCGTTGCCGTGACCTTTTTCCACACTGTGCGTCGAACTAAACAGGAGCAAAAGGGAATACTCAGGAGTTGATGCCGGATGCAGCGGGTGCCATGACCGCCAGGCTGGCTGCACCGCTCGATGAAGCCGGAATGATCCGCGCGGCGCAATCGGGTGACCAAGCAGCCTTTGAGGGATTGGTGCGCGCGTACGACAAGAATGTGCTGCGCATCGCGATGAATCTGCTGCGCTCGCCGGAAGATGCGCGCGATATCTATCAGGAAGCGTTCCTGCGCGTCCACAAGAATCTCCATTCCTTCCGCTTCGATTGCAGCTTCCACACGTGGCTTTACCGCATTGTGACCAATATCTGCCTCGATCACCTGCGCAAGAGGAAAGTGCGGAAGGAAGAGCAGGGCACGGTGCAGACGGCGGAAGGAACGGTGGACCGGATGGAACGGGCGGAGCACGAATCGCCGTACTCCGACCCGGAGCGGCAAACCAGCAGCCGGCAACTGGCGAGCCGCATTGAGGGCGCCCTGGCTGCACTTTCGGCGCGGGAACGAATGGTTTTTGAGCTCAGGCACTATCAGGGGCTGCGCCTGAAGAATATTGGAGAAGTGTTGGGCACCAGCGAAGAGGCGGCGAAGAACTGCCTTTTCCGCGCCACGCAGAAGCTGCGGGGGATGTTGGGAGACTTTGTATGAACTGTGATCCGATTCGAAACGACATTGCGCTGTACGATTACGGCGAACTGGGGCAAGAGGAAGAAGAGCGCGTAGAGCAGCACTTGGCGGAGTGTTCCGCCTGTGCGGCCGAACTGGCCCGTGTGCGGGCATTCGGGCGCGGCATGACTCAGTTCGAAGCGGCCGTTCCGGATGATTTACTAATGTCTTCGCGGGTGGATCTCCTGCGCGCCCTGCGGGCGGAAGAGAGTAAGCCCGCGGCCGCTTCCACGTGGATAAAGCATCTGCGCGATTGGATGAACATGGGAGTCGGAATGCGGGTTCCGGCCGGGGCTCTGGCCCTTGTCGCTGTCGGCTTTCTGGCGGGCAAGGTGGCTCCGGGAAGCCTCCCATTCCTGAACTCGTTCGGCTCCTCCTCCACAGGTGGCGCGACCCAGGCCGGGTTCGTCAGCGTGCGTTCCGTCGAGCCCGACCCGGCCGGAGGGGTGCGCATCTCATTCGACCGGGTCTCGCGCAGCACCGTTTCCGGGCCGGTAGACGACGCCAAGATCCGCGAAATGCTGCTCAGCTCGATGCACGATGAATCGAATGCCGGGCTGCGGGTGGCCGCCATGGGAATCGCCAAAGAGCACGCCCGCGACGCCGATGTGCGCGGCGCGCTGGTGGAGGCTTTAGAGACCGACCCGAACGTGGGGGTCCGGCTGCAGGCGCTGGACGCCCTGAAACAGTATGCGGGGGATGCGGACGTGCGCAAGGCATTGACCCAGACGCTGTTGAACGACGCCAATGCGGGAATTCGCGTCAAGGTGGTTGACCTGTTGACAATGAAGAAAGACGAATCGATGCTGGCGCCGTTTGAAACCTTGATGGGCACGGAGCGGAACGGCTATGTGAGAACGCGCGCGACGGACGCGCTGCGGCAGATGAATGCGTCAGTAGGTACTTTCTAGGTGAATCGATTCGGCCCATTGGGGTTACTGCTTACCGCGGGGCTTCTGGCTGCTGCGCCGCCCGGGCTGCATCGCGAAGGGGCGCTGTGGGTCGAAACCACCACCGGCTCGGAATCGATGCCGCAGGTGGAGCAGGTTCGCGTGGTGGCGGAAGGCAACGTAACCGTGCATGGCGGTTCCACAGGCGATGTGGCCTACGTGGTGACGCGCAGGGTGCGTGCCAGAAGTGAGGCGGAGGCGCGCGATGCTCTTCAGGAGGCCGGCGTCACTCTCGCCCGCCAGGGGCGTGGCGTCCGGCTGGTGGTGAACGATGCGACGGGCCCGGTGGACCTGCAGGTGACCATGCCGCGGACGGTTGCCAAAGTGATCGTTCAGACGGCCGTGGGCAACATCGAGGTAAGCGAAATCAACGGCAGCGTGGCCGCCCAAACCGGGGGCGGCAACATCGAACTGAAAAGCATCAAGGGCGGCGCGGACGTCAACAGCCAGGGCGGGAACCTGCAACTGGGTGACGTGGGCGGGTCGGCCCGGGCCGTTTCAGCAGGCGGTGAAATCGCGGCGGGCGTCATTGGCGGCGATGCCCAACTGGAGACAGCGGGCGGCAACATTACGGTTCAGAAGATCGGCGGCGCTGCGCGAGCCATCACAGCGGGAGGCAGTATTCGAATCGCGCAGGTGGGCGGAGCGGTGGCCGCCAATACAGGCGGCGGCACCATCGATATTGGCAAGGCGGGCGGCGTGGTCACCATCCACAACGAGGGCGGCGGGCCAATCGAGGTGGGCTCTTCGGGCGGAGCGCGGTGTGAGAACGCCAGCGGCGCCATCAAGGTCGGCTCCTGGAATGGGACCATCCACCTCGCCACGGCGTCAGGCAGCGTGGTGGCCCAGATCCTGGGCGACAAACTGATGGGCGATTCTTCCGTCTCCACGGCTTCGGGTGACATAACAGTTTATATCCCGTCCAACGTGGGTGTGACCATCCGGGCGCAGAATGATGGGGCCAGCCGCGCCCAGGGCATTGTCTCGGAATTTCAAGGCGTGCAGGTGCGGATGAACGGCGGCACGGCGTTCGCCGCGGGAGCGATTAACGGCGGGGGACCCATACTGCGGCTGGAGGGCACTGGCGGGACCATCTGGATTAAGAAAAAGCAGTGAGGGAGAAATTGTGATGAAGCGTTGGTTGGCATTGGCGGTCTGCCTTCTGATTGACGGCGCGACGCTGCAGCGGGTGCTGGCTCAGCAGCCGCTTCCGAAGCCCGGCGGCTACCTTGGCGTCGGTGTCGCGGATATTGACGAGGACCGGGCGAAGGCCCTCAAGCTGCCGGACGCGCAGGGCGTGGAGATCAACGTGGTCACGGCCGGCAGCCCCGCGCTGAAGGCGGGGTTATTGAAAGGGGATGTTGTCCTGGAATTCAACGGACAGCGCGTCGAAGGCACGGAACAGTTCATTCGCATGGTCCGCGAGACCCCGGTGGGGCATAAGATCACGCTGCGGATTTTGCGGAACGGCGCTCCGCAAACGGTGAGTGCCATGGTGGGACCGCGCCCGGCGCGCGAGTGGCTGACGCCGGAGGGGACTTACACCCTTCCGGACGGGACATACACCTTCACAATGCCGCCCATGCCTGCGATGCCCGCAATGCCCACGATCCCGCGTATGCCGCGCGTTCCGATGGACACTCCGCGGCCCCGCCTGATGTGGCGCAACGGCTCCGTGGGGATCGAGGCCGAATCGCTCTCGGGACAACTGGCGGAGTATTTCGGCGTCAAAGATGGCGTGCTGATTCGTTCGGTGGCGAAGGATTCACCGGCGGAGAAGGGCGGTCTGAAGGCGGGCGATGTGGTGGTGAAAGTGAACGGCGAAGCGGTGACGTCCCCGGGCGAGATTTCCTCCGAAGTGCATGGCGCGAACGGCAAGCGGGCCATTCCTTTCGCAGTGATGCGCAACCATCATGAGCTCACGATGAACGTGACGGTCTCCGATGGATGGGAGAATTTGGATTCGGAAGAGCGTTAGGGGAAGGGGCGCGTTTCAGTGTCGCCCTCTTTAAACCTGAATCCCGAAGTTGACGCTGGCTGTCCCTTGGTGGCGCGGACTTCAGTCTGCGCATCCCATGCTCCGCATCTGGAAGCAACGGAATCTTGTCCGAGTACTGAGCAATCTCCCGCAGCGTCTCATCAAGCTGCTCTGGGCTGAGGATCTTCAAAACGGCGCGAGCATGGGCCGCCTCCTCAAGCAGGCTGGCGGCATAGGACCCAATATCAACACCGCGCGCGGCGGCCTGACGGCTCAGTTCCGCGTGAACCTCAAGCTTGAGATCAACGAGGATCGTCCTAAT
>Ga0182016_10003325_pt1 | contig 18447 bp, 17 predicted proteins | sample 712S2MmetaG_FD_120491 | JGI IMG/M metagenome (GOLD analysis project Ga0182016, IMG submission 120491) | Permafrost microbial communities from Stordalen Mire, Sweden - 712S2M metaG | ecosystem: Environmental > Terrestrial > Soil > Wetlands > Permafrost | place: Sweden: Stordalen | collected...
CCACGGAGACTGCTAATCTGATTGGAATATAAAAACGAAAGGCAAAAACCGGTTCGCCTACCCTTCGCTTCCTTCAGGCTCATCCTTCAATTGGAAAAGACTCTGCAATCCGGTACCGGAAAAAATGAGCCAGTTAAAAAAAGAGAGAGCGCGGCAAATTACGCTCGCCCACTCCAAATGCGGGCAGGTAACCGGCAGCGGCCGCCGCAATCATCCAATCAACCAGGGTTACTCCACCGACTGCAGCTTCCACGCCCCATTGTCGAGCGTGAAAGTCGCCTGTCGATGCGTGCTCAGCTCATTGCCCGGCTCGTGAGCAATTTTCGACAACAAATCGGAGACGTTCAGAACCACTTCCTCGTAATACTGCACAACTTTGGTCGGGCCAACGTCCTGAATGTCGCCCAGGTTCCGCGCTTTCAGGTGGTTCAAGGCAACGGTAGACATGCTGTACGCGTATCGCAAATCGTTCGGCCCATCCGGACGCCACTTGATTACGTCGCTCGAGTCCGTCAGCTTCACCTGCTTCTTGCCCAGATCGGTCAGCTTGAAGTCGCCCCAATATCCATTCGGGTACTTCTTCACTCCCTGCCAGAACTTGTCGCTCACGCCCAGCTGCATCCCCGTGTCGGTCAACACAATAGTGAACGGCTGAGGTGGCATCTGGTCATACTTCGCCTGAATCATTGCCTGCGCATCGGCCTGCGTCAGCGGTGGCGCCTGCTTGCAGCCGCCGGCAAAAGCTCCGATGCTCAAAATAGCCAGAATTCCTACGATCTTCGCCCCGTTATTCACGCTCCCCTCCCTGCATTGAATTGCTGGTCCCATTACCGAAGAACCCGCAATTTTGCTCTTACTGTCTTCCGCTGTCAATGCAGTTGGATGTGACCGGGCTCACTCACCGATATGACAAGCGAATCCCTCGCTCAGGCCGGCCCAAAGCGATTGATATCACGTGCCTTATTCTGATTGGCTATTGCTGCGTTTACTGGGTCAGCCGGCCCACCAGCAGCCCCAGAAAGCCCTGTTCATCCGATTTCAGGCAGACCTGCGCATTCGGAACCCCTGGCACCGGGTGTGTCGAGCCCTTGGCGTCAACCTCAATCCGCATCGGCGTCGCCGGGCAAAGATCGGGCCGAAACGTGTAGGTAACGGCAACCGGGTCATACAGCGTCGGCGTATGCCACTCCCCCGTCCCCGACCACTCGTGGTACAGCAGCGTCAGTTGATCGGTGAGCGCGGAGCCGTGGCTGAAAATCGCCGCCTGCGCCTTTTGATCGAGAGGAACCTGCGTCGAATCGAGCGGCATCATAAACACCGGCACGCCCGAGCCCAGCAGCGCCTTCAACCCATCCGGATCGCAAAGGATATTCCACTCCGACTGAGGAGGCGCGTTCGGGCCACCATACCCGCGATAAACGCTGCCGCCCATCAGCACCACGCGCTTCACCTTCTTGAATGTCGCCGGATCGCGGTCGATTGCCGCCTGCACGTTGAACAGCGGACCAATGGAAATCAAAGTGATCTGGCCGGGATGTGCGCGGATCTGTTGCAGGATGAACTCAACGCCATCCCTGTGTTTCCGGCCAGGACTGCGCTCCGCATACGCCGCCTGCGTCATCACATTGTTCGTCTTCGTCGCAACACCCGCCGCAACGGGAATATCGCTCCGCCCCACCGCCTGCAGATATCGGTCAACCAGCCGCGCCCTCAGCTCAGTATTGCCAAACTCCGTCGTCACCCCCAGCAGCTTCAGCTCCGGGCTCTTCAGCACCAACCCCAGCGCAAACGCATCGTCAATGTCGTCGCCAATATCGGTATCGAGGATGACAAGCTGAGGTTGGGGCACAGTCGAGGGGGCTTGCGAACGGGCCTCAATCAATGGAAAAGCTAAAAACAAGACGGCAAGATGCACTTTGAATTTCATGCGGCCCATTGTACGGCGAATGCGGCACGAGCGACCAGGCCGGCTCTTGTCTCGAAAAATGAACAAGCCCCTCGGGTCATCACTCCCGAGGGGCTTCGATGTTACCAGCGGTACGCTGCCTGAAATCCTTCCCACTATAACTCAAAAAACTTAGCGCCGCATCGCCCTGTTCCAGCACTCGCGTCCTCTTGAGCACCCCATAACGCTCTTCCAGCCGATCTTTCCGCCGATGCTCCGCAATCACCACCGCACCAGGAACAAGCAACAAACCTGGGTGCCCCTGGTCCCGGGCCCCCACAGACAGGTCCTCGTCTGTGGGGTGGTGGTCCCTCGCACCTGGGGACCAGGGAGGCCAGTTTTCTCCGCCTAACGACCCCAATGTCGCCTCATACTCTTCCGCCGCCTCATACGGAGGGTCAAGGAAAACCACATCGAACAACTCTGCGCCCGTTCGCGGTCCGCGCAAAAAACTCGCCACGCCCCCCGCATGAATCTCAAACCCGGCCGTAATTCCCAAGCGTTCAAGATTAAGCCGCAAAGCCTTCAACGCCGCCGCCGCACGCTCCACAAAAACCACATGCGCGGCGCCGCGGCTCAATGCCTCAATCCCCACCGCGCCCGAACCAGCATAGAGATCGAGAAAACGCGCCCCCGCGATCCGCGGAGCCAGCACATTGAACAGAGTCTCGCGCAGCCGGTCGCTGGTTGGCCGCGTCGCCATCCCCACGGGCGCAGCCAACACCCTCGATCGATACTCTCCGGCAATCACCCGCATCGTCACCCAGCATAATGGACTCGCGCCCATTTCACTCCCTCACTTCTTCACTCCTTCACTCTCTTCACTCTCTTCACTTTTTCACTTCCTTCACTCCTTTCACTCTCTTCACTCTTTTCACCCTCTCCACCCGTTTCAATCTCTCGCTTCCCGCCCCACCCTCTACAATCGGAATATGCGAGGCTGGTCAATCCCGCTGGGGCGTTGGATGGGCGTTGAATTGCGCGTCCACGTCTTCTTTCCCCTGCTGGTCATCGTCTTCATGGGCATCAGCGGAGCACAGCAATGGCCGCGCGGCATAGTCCTCTTCATGCTGCTTGTGGCAGCCATCATCACCCGCGAAACGGCCCGGCTCCTGGTTGCAGCGGTTCTCGATCTTCGCCTGCGAGCCGTTCTGCTTCTCCCCATTGGCGGCCTGTTTGCCTACGCCAACCCTGAAAGCCAGGAGAATGCCACTCGCGGCAGCGGTCAGATTGCGCTTGCTTTGGCCGGCCCAGTAGCCAACCTGGCTTCCGCGTTGGTCGTCGCCGCCATTATCCAGGGTTCAAGCGGCGCAGTCAGCCTCATGCACTATCCGGTGCTTACCTCCACATCGCTGCTGCGCAGCATGGTGTGGATGCAGGCCCTGCTCGGCCTCCTGCATCTTTTGCCCGCCTATCCGCTCGACTACGGCCGCATCATCCGCTCCGTCTTTGCCCGCTCTCACGGCGACGGACCCGCCGGCCGCGCCGCCGCTGGAATCGGGCAAGCCCTCGCCTTTCTGCTCATGCTCTCCTACATGCCGCTCCGCGACCCTTGGCTGTTCCTCGCCGGGCTCTTCATCATGGTCGGCGCGCAAATTGAGGACCAGGGCGTCTTCTTCCAGTCCGTGGTTGACACAGTGCGCATGCGCGAAGTCATGCTCACCGACTTCGCTACGCTCTCGCCCTCTGACACCCTCGCTGACGCGCTGGTACGCTGCGTTCACTCCCTGCAGGAAGATTTTCCCGTCGTCCGCGGGCCGCAGCTGGTCGGCATCGTCAGCCGCCAGCGCATCGTTGACGCACTGCGCGACGACGGCAACGGCTACGTGCAATCCGTCATGTCGCGCGCCTTCCAGGTCGCCCGCCCCGAAGACACTTTGGGAACCACCATCCGCCGCCTCACCGCCGGCCACGGCCTCGGCCTCATCCCAATCACCGAGAGCGGCCGCGTCGTCGGCGTCGTCAGCGTCCAGAACCTAATGAGCTCCATGTCCCTGCTCGCCGAGCAGCGCCGCATCGAACGCATGGATTCCGTGGAGTAACGCGCGATGCCCGACCCTCCACAATCCGAGGGCACTCCCAGCAATATCGAGCGTGCCCCCGGTCCCTCGCACTTGGGGACCGGGGAAAGCACACCTCTCGCCCCCGGCCTCTACCTGGTTGCAACCCCCATCGGCAATCTCAGCGACATCACCCTCCGCGCCCTTCACGTCCTGCGCAGCGTTGACCGTATCGCCTGCGAAGACACGCGCCAGACCCAGAAGCTGCTCAACCACTTTCAGATCGATGCCCCCACCATCAGCTGCCACGAGCACAATGAACTCTCCCGAGCCGCTGAGCTTGTCCAAGAGATAAAGCGCGGTAGCGCCATTGCAGTGGTTTCAGACGCGGGAATGCCGGGCATCAGCGACCCAGGCAGCCGGCTGGTGGAGGCGGCCATCGCAGCAGGCATCCCAGTCATTCCCATCCCCGGCGCGAATGCTGCCCTGAGCGCGCTGGTTGCCTCAGGTCTGCCTGCCGCTGAATTTGCGTTCCTCGGATTTCTGCCTGAAAAGAGTGGCGCGCGCAGAACACGGCTCGAGCAACTGGCTGCCGCAGTCGACGGATCTGACAGCGAAACCCGGCACACGCTCATCTTTTACGAAGCACCGCACCGCATTCGAGAGACCCTCGCCGATCTCGAGTCAGTCTGGGGCTCGGAGCTCAGGATTGTCGTGGCGCGCGAGCTGACCAAGCTTCACGAGGAGTTCCTGCGCGGAACGGTTGCCGAGGTGCGGCGCGAGTTGGAAGCGCGCGATCGCGTGCGCGGCGAGATTACGCTGCTCGTCGAGCCTCCGCTCAAAGCATCGCAAACTGCCAGCGCGACCGAAAAACTCACCGACCGGCTGGCGCGGCTCCAATCCGAAGCCGGAATCGACGAGAAAGAAGCCCTGAAACGCCTCGCCCGCGAAAGCGGCCAATCAAAGAGCGACCTCTACCGCGAGCTGCAGCGCCAGCGCCACCGCCTGAAATAAAAAAGATCCGCCTCTTTGCCGGTAATTATAGCCATCTGTCGCACAATATTCTTATGCGCAACTTCCAGTGCTCCATCTTCTGTCGCTGCCCAAACTCCTGGCAGCGCCGTGCGCGCCCTTTTTATTTTTTTGCCGTGAAGCTGTGAAAGGCGATTCAATGAAATCAACCACCTGGCGGCACTGAACTCACAGTTTCACGGGTTTTCAGTGAATTTTGCCACTCCCTCATTACCCGCCCTGCGACTCTTCCAACTCCGCCACCAGCTCCGCCACCTGTTCCTTCTTCCGCTCACTCATGTCAAGAAAGCGAATCCCAACCGTGTTGCGGTCGTGAATGGCCTGAATCACTCCGCCCAGCCGGACCGGCAGCCCATGCAGCTTGAACTCGGTTTCGATTCGCGTGTAAATCCCCACCGGAAACTTTTCGGCAGTCCTGATCCGGCATCCGCCCACGCTCAGATCGAGAATCTGCCCACTCAATTTCGACCCCACTTTCACCAGGTCGATGATTGCCGACGTGTCAACGCCGCAGCGATGCGTGATGCGGCGTTCTCGGCCTCGATTCGGCTGCCTTGCGAACTGGACCCGGGAGGCGGGCAATTGCGCGGCAGGCGCTGGAGCCACTGGAGCAGCCGGAAAAAAGATCCGTCCCTCCTGCTCTCTGGGCTGCGCTGGGGCCGCCTGCTGCGAGACCTGCGGTGACATCTGGGGCGCAATCTGAGACCCCGGCGCTTCCGGCCTGAAATCGGGGGCTTTTCGCACGCCAGCGCCCATTGCCATTCCGGCAAAGGGGTTCCACGCTCCCGCAGTCGGTCTGGCTCCGGCATTCAATCTGGGTTGCGCTCGGTTGCGCGCCGCCGCTTCAGCGAGTATTGCCTCGATGGCCGGTACGTCAGATGAGGTGTCGGCGGCCGGCGCTTCTACCGCCGAATTCATGGCGGCGGGCAGCTTCGCATTGTTTTCGAGCTCTACCTCGCACAACACTTCCATCAGTTCGTCGCAACTATGAGAGCTCATCGCGCCGAATTCGACTCCGGCGAGATGGTCTTCGGTCCACATAACAATGCCGCTCAGACGGAAACCCACGCCGCGAATCTTGAAAGTGCACTCAACCGCGGCCGAGGCGCTGCGCGAAAGAGCTTTAGGCAGGAGTATTCGGCAGCCGCTGAGGCTGAGCTCCGTCATGCGGCCTACCATCATTGTTCCCTGAGACAGGACGTCGAGCGTTGCCGGAACATCGACCGCGCAACGCGGCATCTCGCGGCGGTCGTCTATCTCCGCTGCCAAATGGGTCGGGTTTTCAGCTTCGCCCATGACTGACCCGCCGGCGCGAGATCCAAAACAGGGCCGGGATCAAAAGCGGTTCTGCAGTTAATGTGTCCCGAAGCCACACCCAACAAGTAGATTTTTTTCTTAAGAAAAATCCACCCGGCACCGAGACTAGAAACGGCTACAACAACTGCGGAACCGCTCTAGTGACTGTCGGTGAGCGCCCACGGACTCCCGGGCTGCAATTGCTCCACCTCGCGCCCCTGCAACCGGTCGTACTCATACACATCGCTAGTGGTCCCCAGCGACTCGTTATACAAACTGATTGAGCCGCAGCCCTGCTTCAGCTCCTCGCTGAACGCATGAATGGCCTGCAATTGCTTGGCCGTCGCTGGGATTTCATATTGGGAGGTCTTAATAAACTTCTGGTAGCCACGATCGAGCAACCGGCCCACCTCGCCCCTCACCACAATTCCAGGACCGACGGCGAAGGCCGCCGGCGCGCCCGGCGCAGCAACCAGAACCGCGCCCGCTCCGTGTTTGGTCACCAGCATTGCGCCCGCGATTTGCGCGTAGGGCGCCGCTTCAAATCCATGCGCTTTGAGTTGGCTGATGGTCTGCTCGAAATCAAGCTGGTGGCGCTTTTTCTTCATGCTTCCCCTTGCGGCTTGGGAATGCCGTCTCTTCCAATCTCGCACAATTTTCGGGAGCGACGCAATTTGCCGCAGATGAGTCTATGGGTGCGGGCAGTCCCTTAAACCCGTCCTGGCCAGCCCACTCAGCAACCGGGGCCTCGCACAGGCAGCCAGGGGCAATACCCTTCAGACCGCTTCCCGCGCGCTCTCCGGTGAAGTAATGCGGCCGTTTTCGTCCATCTTGCCGAAGATCATTTTGCCGCTGGCGGTCTGAAGCACGCTGGTGACCGAAATCTCGACCGCCCGTCCGATCATCTTGCGCGCATGGTCAACCACCACCATGGTGCCATCGTCGAGATAGCCCACGCCCTGGTTGTACTCCTTGCCTTCTTTCAGGATGACCACGTTCATGTGCTCGCCCGGCAGCACCACGGGTTTGAGCGCGTTGGCAAGGTCGTTGATGTTGAGCACCTCGACATGGTGCAGGTGAGCCACCTTGTTCAGGTTGAAGTCGTTGGTCACCACCTTGGCTTCCCACTTCTTGGCCAGTTCGAGCAGCTTGAGGTCGACCTCGCGGATCGACGGAAAGTCGTCGGGCACAATCTGCACCTGCAGCACCGCGTTCGACTGCATGCGCTGCAGCATGTCGAGCCCGCGGCGTCCCCGCTGCCTTTTCGAAGCATCAGTGGAGTCGGCCACGACCTGCAGTTCGCGCAGCACGAACTCCGGCACCACGATCATGCCGTCAATGAATCCGGCCTCGGCGATATCCGCAATCCGGCCGTCGATAATCACGCTGGTATCGAGCACCTTGGCCGAACGCCGGAGTGGGCGGTCGCCGGTAAACAGGGTGCCCAGCGCTGCTGGGTTCAACAGGTCGCCCTTGTTGGCGCCCACCAGCAGGCCTACGTAGGTCATCAGCAGCAGCACAAAGATCTGCAGCACCGCCGAGTTTTCCTTGACCATCGGCGCTGAGCGCAGCACCAGGCAGAACAGCGCGGCGCCAAAGATGCCCAGTACGCTACCTGTCACTGCGCCTATGAGCCGGCGCAGGCTCAACGCGCGCACCCGCAATTCGAAAATAATTACCGCGCATGCGGCCAAGGCCCCGCCCAGCGCGGCCATCCAGCCGGTTTCGACTCCGAAGGGATGGAAGTAATAGCAAACCCCGGCCAAAAGGGCTACAAAAAGAAGACGTATAAGAACCAGATCCATACGTGCCTGCTTTCGAGGGCAGAGCAAAAAACCTGCAAGCCCCGACACAATTGGCGAGTATGAACACTGCTCTTGGCAGTCGTCAAGTAGAAAGCAAGGTGAGGGATAAGGGTTCGGGTACGTCTGGAAGGTACTTACGCCGAACCCTCGAAGGGCCTGATTGAAGAGAATCACACACGGGTTTGGGAACGTCGATTCTTCGCTCACAAGCCCGCCTTATGGCCCGCGATCAGGAGGCGGCGGCCAACTCGGTGATCGGCGTGAGCCTTTGGGCTCCCTTGCGCGGACCCCGCTTGCGCGCACTCATCACCTTGATGCGTTCCAGCAATTCCAGCGGAGAGCAGTTCTTTTTGGCCACCATGGCGTCTGCCACATGTATCTGACCTGCGCTCTGCGGGTCGCCAAGCAGGATCATGGGAACTTGAGGGGCAATGCGTTTGAGGCGGTCAACAAGCTGGCCGCCATTCATGTGCGGCAGACCGTAACTGGCCAGGACCAGGTCGACCTGGGTGCCCGGAAAAACTCCAATCGCCTCCTGGCCGGTGGCCGCTGAAACCACCTTGTACCCGTGGGTTGTAAGCAGGAACTTGAGAATCGAAAGCTCTTGTTCATTATCGTCAACGCAGAGAATTACTTTCTTAGGCCGCATGGATGCAGATTTGCTCCTTCATATATTTTTTGGGGGCCGCTTAAAGGCAACACTCCACCTGTCTGCTCTAAGGGCAGCTTCTGTAGGTACCTTTTTAGGGCCCGGCGACCGCATCCAATCCTGCCGCCTTCGGGGATCTGCCTGTGGCATGGTGCTTATGCAGCTCTCCATGCGGCTCTGGCGCAAGATCCACTCGAAGTCCGGCAATATTCGCGGTCGGTCAATCAGTGCTTGTACGGCGAGTCAGGAAACATGCGCCAGTTTTGCTTCGCTGAATGGCGAAGCCCCCTTTTGGCCCGCGGTATTGAAACCCCGGCCCTGGATACAGTTTTCCTGAAACACTATGGCGTGAAGGGGAACAACCGGAAGCATCCGGTAAGAATTTCCTTCAATGCATCCGAAGCGTACGATCACCGGAACGATAAGGGAAGAGGGAATGAGAAGCGAAAAGAGGATTGAAAACCGTTGTGTAACAAGTGGAAAACTGCCTGCCGCAATGATTCGCTTTTACTTGCGCCGATTAAAGTCTGTTGAAAGTTTGTGTATCACGGCAGGAAAAGACGCCCATTTGCAACAGGAACGGTGCTGCCTCCGACGCGAACATTCGTCACGCCGCTGTCAAGCTTCCGCGCAGCTAAATGAAGCACGCTCAGACGTCCCATCTCAACTCCCTGAGTAACGACAACCGGCGTATCCGACGCGACTGCGCCGTGTTCGACCAGGTAACTGATGGCGCAGCCCGCCGCCGAACCTGTAGCCGGATCTTCTCCGCCGTAAAACTGCATCCTCGCCCTCCAGCGCTTCGCGCCGTTCTCGTTCTGGTCGAGTGCAGGGGCGAGGCAATAAAACCACCGACCTCCGCTCTCGCGCAGCCAGGGAGTGGCGGCTTCGTGGTCCACCTTCAGGCGCGCCAACGCGTCAATTGAGCGCAGGGCTACGATTGCGAACGCCGTGCCGGTCGATACCACCCGCGGAGTCAACGCGGGATCGAGATCGCCGGGTGCCAGTCCACAGAGCCGCGCAACACCGTCGCGGTCGAGCTCCGTGCCAAAAACAGGGTCGCGCTGCGTCATTTCGCCGTGCAGGCAGTCACCGGTTGCGGCGGCTGAAAAGCGCACCGGAACACTGCCGACGTTGAGCTTGAGCTTGACGGTGTCGTTCTCAGCGCACTCCGGCGCTGTGCGCATCAACACGCTGGCAGTTCCCAGCGTGGGATGCCCGGCAAAGTTCAGCTCTTCCTGCGTGGTGAAGATGCGTACCCGCACGCCTTCACCGCGCTCAGCCGCGGGGTCGGTACGCTCGACAAAGGTTGTCTCAGAAAGATTGAATTCCCGGGCAATGGCCTGCATGCGCTCGGTGGTAAGCCCGCAGGTGTTCATCACCACGGCCAGCGGATTGCCCTTTAAAGCAGCAGTGGTGAAGACGTCGACGATGTGATATTCGAGTTCGTGGTTGGCCGGCATCTCTTCCCCTGGTCTCCCCTGTTAATGTCTCTCCTCTGACGATTATGACCGATTATCGATCAGGGGCGACGCATATCAAATCCCCAGTAATTTGAGCAGATAGGGTTGGTCCCATGCAGCTTTGAGTCGTTTTCCCTTGATTCCGCGTTTGAGCGATTGTTCCTGTTTGAGCAGGTTGAGGGCGATGCGGTTAAGCAACGAGAAGTTTTGCGCCGCATGTCCTGTTTGCTTTCGATCTAGATCTTCGCCGAAGCCCACGTCGAGCACCCAGTGCAGTTTGTTTTCGATCCCCCAGTGCTGGCGGATTACCGCATTGAGCCTCGCGGCATCCGGCTTGAGGCTGGTAATGTAGTAGCGAATTTCGCGCTCGATTTTGCCTGTGACCTTGTGATACCGTTCGCTCTGGATACGCACCAACCCCTGCAACGACGGCCATTCGGCAGCTTTTTCAATGGGGCTCAGGTCGGCGATCACGGAACACTTGCGCTGCTCGACCCGTCCATGGCCGCAATCTACTTCCTCAGCCACGGCGTCGGCGTTCAACAGCAGAAATGAGTCCCGCACCTGTTCGGCCAGCAGACCCTGGTTGTCCTTGACTGCCAGCACGTAGTCGGCCTTTTTCTCGACGATCAACTGGGCGATCTCGCGCTGGCAGCCCATCGCGTCGATGGTCACTACGGCGCCAGCCAACTCCAACGCTTTCAGTAATTTTGGTATGGCCGTAATCTCGTTGGACTTTTCATCGACCTTGCGCTGGCCGAGCACCAGCCCGTTGCCCTCGGCCCAGGCCGAAACCATGTGCACCAGCTTCTTCTTGCCCGTCTCGCGCGTGCCGCACAACGTCTTGCCGTCGATGGCTACCACCTCGCCCGCCGTCAGCTTGGCAATCGACGAAACCCAGTTCACAAAGCCCTTTTCCATCTCTTCCGGGTCCAGAGCGGCAATCACCCGGTTGAAGGTGTCGTGCGACGGAATACCAGAGGGAAGGGTCAAAAACGTCTTCAGCCACTCCTGCTTGGACTTGCCGTAGTCGGCCAGGTCGTTCCAACTCTCGGCTCCGCTCAATACCGCCGCTATGGCGATGAGAAGAATCTCTTCAAGCAAATGTTCCCGGTTTCGTTCGATGCGAGGATCGCGCAAATCAGCAAAATACTTCAGGGGATTGTCCATTCCCCCTTCTCACCCATTTCCAGTTCCGTGCATATAGCAAGCTATGGACATTTATATGCGTCGGCCCTGCATTATCGATTGAATTTCTTGACAGGTCTCCGGCCACACTCTAACCTGAAAATACCCGCTGCGTTGTTGCGCAGCGCAAGATGCGATGACGAGCTACTTCCACTCCGCGATTTGTATGTGCTGCTGTCAGTGCAGTAACTCGCGGGTATGTTCGCTCTCATAAGCTTCTGGAAGCAAGGATCAGAAAGCATGAGCCCACCCGCTCGATAGCGCGGTGGGTTTTTTAGTTACAGGGAAAAAGGGACCGAGGGAACAAGAAGGCAAGGACCAGGGTTTAATAAATGTTCGCTGGGGAGACGCGGCGAACTCACCTCCATCGAACTAGTTCCCTTGCTCCCTTGCTCCCTGTCTTTAAAGCACCGGTGGCGAAGTGGCTAACGCGCAGGTCTGCAAAACCTGTATTCGCGGGTTCAACCCCCGCCCGGTGCTCCAAATTCTGCAAGGCAAAATAGCAAGGCCGCGCCCGGTTAGGGTCGCGGCCTCGTTAACTTGCTATATTTTATTTTCTAATTTCCGGCCGGAACTTGTTAGCCGCCACTGTTTCCCCTACAGCTCGATCAGCGGGTGAGGCAGCCGGGGACGCGCACGATCGAGGAAGAGCCTCATGCGCAGCGCTTCGGTTCGTTGCGCTGTCACCAGCCGCATCTGGCGGCGAATATGATCGAGATCCTCGAGCCGATCGATCTGAGCTTCGTCACTCGCGGCGTCCAGCTCGAGTCTCGCAATTCGTTCTTCAATTGACTTGCGAAAACGAGGGCTGATCTCATAGCCATCTTGCACGGCGCAGTTCACGATCATGTCGAGCTCCGTTCAGTGAAATCACCCGAGGCAATCTTTTTTTCATCCCGCCTCAAGTTTCTTGCTTCACTGCCGATAGTAGTGACGAACCGCTGCATGCGCCAGATTACTGTGTTGCCCAACTTAGGTAACCGAGTGTACTGAAACGAGACAGTGTTGGCGGTTCTCCAATCCATCTCAACCCGATTTCATCAAATTGCCTCCACTGATCGCATGCGTTTCTTTGTAATCGCGTTCGCCTACTTGCCTGCCGCGCTAAAGCTCAAGTCCATCTGCGTTCCGCTATCGAGATGCACATTCTTCTTTGATGCCGAGAGCGTGCCCGAGGCAGAAGCTGAATCGCCGTTGCGCAGCATTACGCCGGGAATTCCGGTTGACCGCGCCATCGCTTGAGTTGAAGACGACGCGCCGCCCGATGCCGCAACTCCATGAACGCCTCCCGCAGTGTTTGCGGCCGTGTTACCGGCAACGTGCTCGCTGCCATGCGCCACGGCTTCAGTCGCGTGAGCCGTGCCTTCAGTCGCGAAACCAACGCGCTGGCCGGCGCTCGCCGTGTCGTGGCTCGCCGTCGCAACGCTCGTGCGCTCCACTGCGCCACCCGTCAGCCCGCTTCCGCCCATGCGCCCGCCGCCCATTGCGCGGCCGCCAGCCATGCCTCCACCCATCGGGCCGGCATACTGGTCGCTCCCTGCCATGGAGCTCGAAGCCGTGTAATCGGGCCGCGGATTGACTCGCTCGATGGTGGAGCGAATTGGGACGCTCTGGCCGTTCTTCAACTCGGCGCGGTCAAATGCCATACCAAGCTGCGACTCGGCATGAGTGGCATCGTGGACCTGGGCCTGGGTCACGTGACCAATGAGCCGCGCGCCTTTGGGAATCACCGTACCGTCTGCCGTAGTGACTTTCTGAGTGGTCTTCAGCACAACTGTTTCGCCGACCCTGGCGCTTTTTGCGTCAAGCTTGCACTCAAGCTCGCCGGAGACGCTGCTCATTTGCTCGACCTTCGCCGAGGAAGATGCGGACGTATCTTGCTGTGCGCTCGCGCCTGCTTGCTGCGCTAACAGGGGAATGCTTGAAAAGGTGATGGAAGCCACCGTGAGTAGAAGAACGTTTCTCATAGTTGTCTCCTTCAAAAAGTTCCCTCGAGCGCGACCGGCACGATCCGGGAAAGTTTCTCCGGTCAACGCTTTTGATGCCTCCTTAAGTGCATCTGTTGTGCCAAAGCGATGCTGCGACGCTTCCGCAACGGTTAACCACATGTCGAATAAGAGGCATACGCCATCGCTGAGTCCAGCGCGCAACCCCGCAAATCGCCCCGTCGCAGAGCAATTATTTCCCGACATCATGTAATTTGTTCATCCCGTGAAGAGTCTGCGTGAAAAGACTTTCAAGAGATCAATTGAGGGTTTAAGTTAACGTGTCTCACGCCGGCTCGGGCGCTCATCGAGAGCTGCAAGCCCTTCGCTACTGCTGTTGCTGCGCAACGGCGTAGTAGCCTTTCCGCACCGCCGCCTTAGTTCCCTCTCCGCATTGCACGGCGAGATGGCGGAAGCCGCCGTCAAGCCTTTCGTTGGTCGACGTATAGCTGGCCACGTATTGCGTGCGCAGTTCGTCTTGAATCTGGTCGAACGCAGCCTGCAGTTTCTGGCCGTTGTTCCCCACATCGATCACCCGGCCGCCGGTCTCCTCGGCAATCCTCTTGGCTGCCGAGTAGCCGTAATAGCCCTGCCCTGCGCTCCAATAGGCGGCCCGGTCGGCGCAGAGAATGATGTAGATGATCACGTTGTTGCGATTAGCCGCGGCGATGGCTTCGCCGATTTTGGTGCGGCTGCCTTCATCCTCGCCGTCGGTAAGAATGATCATGGCCTTGCGGCCCGTTTCCTGGTTGAGTTTCTCGTTTGAGGCCAGGTTGATGGCGTCGTAGAGCAGCGTTCCCTTGGGGTCGCCGACTGTTGGGACCGTTCCGCCGCCCAGTCCCGGAATGCCTCCGCCGTTGCCCCCCGCGGTGTTAATCTCGGCTTTCCCCATGGCGTGCGCAAGTTCATGGGCGCTGTTGGTAAAGTCCTGCAGCAGGTCGACGTTCACATCGAACGAGACCAGGAATGCCTCGTCCTGCTTGCGCAACACACGTTCAAGAAACTGGCTGCCGGCGTCCTGCTCGAGCTGAAGCACGCGCTGCTGGCTGCCTGAAGTGTCGAGCAGAATTCCCAGCGTGAGCGGCAGGCTGGTCTCGGCCACAAAATTCTTCAGCTTTTGAGGCACCTTATCCTCAAGCACGGTGCAATCGTTTTGGGTCAGGTGCGGCACAAGTTCGTTGTTGTGGTCCTTAACGGTGAAGAAAACGTCTACCAGGTTTACATTCACCTTGAACGTTGCCACCGAGGTATCTTCTGAAGGCGCGGCCGGGGCGTTGCTGACCGGGGAGGCATCGGGCGAAGGCGCGAGCTGGCACCACCCCGTGATCGGAACTGTGACCAGGGCGGAGGCGAGCACGGCAAATGCGAGGGGAGTACGCATGCTGAGAATTTAGACGAAAATCCATTGACTGTGAAAGCAATATTCCAACTCTTTGCGTAGGGAGATGGCAACCAGCAGGGGTCTGGCGCGTCTGATACTCTGACAGATGCACCCCCAGCGTGAGGTTGAGGGTGCGGTTTGCATCAAACGATTCAGGTGTTTGGTTAGGTATTTGGGAGGAAGAGACGGCTGTGATGCGTGGGTTAACAAAATTGTCGGTGCTGGTGGTGTTTTTGGGGTTGGGGTTCGGATTCAATCGCCTGGCTCCGGCTCAGAACCAGCAGACACCTGTACCAGACGCGCCCACCCCGCAGGCTCCGCCTCCGCTTCCCGGTACTCAGGGCCCCATCACCCCCGGTGAAGGTACGGGACCGGCTCCGGCCTCCACAACCAGCAGCACAACGCCGGCACCGGCAGCTCCGGCTCAGCCCGCGGCAGCGCCGTCGACTTCGCAGCCGTCAGCCGAAGACAACTTCAAGCAAGAGGCACCCAAAAGCAGCGAATCTGCGCTTCAGAGCTACGTGATCAACGTGAACTTTGTTGAAGTTCCGGTAACCGTAAAAGACTCGAAGGGCCATGCCGTTGCCGGCCTCACCTTCCGCGATTTTAAGGTCTTTGAAAACGTGACCCGCGAGCCGATCAGCTTTTTCAGCGCCGACTCGCAACCCCTCTCGATCGCTTTCGTGATCGACCAAAGCTTGCCTTCAAACGTAATGGACAAGGTGAATACGTCACTGGGCGCTTTGCAGGGCGCGCTATCGCCGTACGACGAAGTCGCGGTCTTCACCTACGCGCACGGCACCAAGGAGTGGACCACTTTTACCGCTGGGCAGGGCGAGCGGCTGCCAGCCGTTCTTTCGCTTGCGCAGAATGCGGGCACCGACCCCACCGTTCCGTTCAATTCCGGCCCGTTTGCCAACTGCAGCATGACTGAGAACGGAAACTGCGTCGATCCAAATCTCCAGCAGGGACATTCGGCGGGCAACGGCCAATTTTCAAACCTGCCTAAAGAGCTTCACCAGCTCAACGATGCAATTCTGTATGCCGCACGCGAGCTTTCGACCCGGCCAAAGCAATTCAGACGCGTTATCTACGTAGTCTCCGACGGCAAAGAATTCGGCAGCAAGGCAACCTTGAAAGAAGTTGTCCGTTACCTGCAGACCAACAAAATTGCCGTTTACGGAACGCTGGTGGGCGAGTCGGCGCGCTGGGGCGAGGGTTGGCTCGACCGCTTCCACCTGCCCTTCGAAATGTACTCGAACATCCTGTACAAGTACACGGCGACGACTGGCGGCGATCTCGACTCAGAGAATGGCGCCAACGGAATTGAGAAAAGCTACACCAAGATTGCCGACGAAGCGCGCAACCAGTACACGCTCGGCTACTTCAGCCATGAGTCCATCTACGACGACAAGTACCGCAAGATCGACGTGCGCGTGGACCGGCCCGACCTGGTGGTGATTGCCAAGACCGGGTACTATCCTTCATCTCAGGATTACAAGTAAGTCGTGGCCGGTTCGGCGTCGGCAGGTCTCGGCCTGTGCTCGGCCGCTTTCTGGGGCGGGTCCGACTTTGTCGGCGGATGGGGCGCGCGCCGATCTCCCGCGCTGCTGCTCGTCACCTCCGGCCAGATTGTTTCCGGGGCCTTTCTCCTAATCCTCTGCTTCGCGCTCCATGTCCCCGCTCCCTCGGCCCACTACGCCGTGCTGGCGACCATTGGTGGGTTCGAGGGCGCGCTGTCCCTGGTAATTTTCTACCGGGCGCTGGCCATCGGCGCCATGGGGTTGACGGCAGCTCTCACCGGTTTGCTTACGGCCCTCATCCCGGTGCTGTTCTCGCTTTTGAGGTATGGGCTGCCGGCGCCCGTCAATATCGCCGGTCTCGTCACCGGATGCGCTGCAATCTGGTTCATCACCCACCAGGCGCCAGCGCCGCCTGCCAATCGCCAGCCAGGCGTGGGCAGCAACGCGCTTTTGCTCGGCACGCTCTCGGGCATCGGCTTCGGGTGCCAGCTGGTTCTGCTCAAAATGGCTTCGGACGGCGGAGTGTTGTGGTCGCTCACATGGACCCGCATCTCCGGCGTGAGCGCACTGGTGCTGGCGCTGGCTGTTTTGCGGCCGAAAGCGCCATTGAATGCCTTTGTCGCCATTGGCATTTTCGCCGGAGCCCTGGATACGATCGGCAACCTGTTTTACGTTCTTGCCGCGCAGGCGGGAAGGCTCGACATCGCCGCCCTGGTCTCGTCGCTATATCCGGCAGGCACCATCCTGCTGGCAGCAATCCTGTTGCGCGAACGGCCCTCCCGCCGCCAGTTGGCTGGAATCGGGCTGGCGCTGGCGGCCGTGGCGATGCTGAGCGTGTAAAAGCTGGCGCCTCTGAATCGGGATAGGGGGAGGCCTCACGACCTCTCCCCTCCCACACCACCGGACATGCGGGTCCGCATCCGGCGGTTCGGACGGATTGAGCTATTTCCCAGTGAACAGCCGAGGGAGTCCAAGCTCGTCGAAGTGTGCGATGGGAAGCGCGAGACTCATAGCTGGGCTGTTGGCCATACGCCAGCAACTGTGGCTACTTGCCGCGGTGGTGGTGGCCAACGCTCTCGGAACACCCAGTTGGCGTAGTCGAGCGTAACGGCCCCGCTTCCATTGCCGCCAGATCACGGATCGCAGCCTTCGCCGTATCCATTGGTCCAGCGTCTCCAGCACCGAGGACGTTTCGCAGAAGCCGAAGTAACCCTTCCAACCACGCAAGTAGCTGGTCAGTTCCTTTGTCATCTGCTCGATACTGACACCCCGTGTCCGGCCTGTGAACTCTCGCACCTTCTGCTTGAAGCGCAACACCGCCTTGGGGGCTATACGCCGCCTCGGTTGTTTTGCGCCGGTAAAGCTGAAGCCGAGGAACTTGCGTTCCACCGGTCGAGCCACCGCGCTCTTCGTTTCGTTGACCTTGAGCTTGAGCCGCCGCGTGATGAAGCCGGTAATGCTCCGCTTCACACGCTCCGCTGCCCGCCGGCTGCGCACGTAGATATTACAGTCGTCCGCATACCGCACGAAGCAGTGATTGCGCCGCTCCAGTTCCCGGTCAAGTTCGTCGAGTACAAGATTCGACAGCAGTGGCGATAAAGGACCGCCTTGCGGCGTACCTTCATCCACCGGACCCACCAGCCCGTTTTCCATCACCCCCGCGGTGAGGAACGCCCGGATCAACTTGAGCATCCTCTTGTCCGCAACCCGCCGCGCTACAGATGCCATCAGCTTGTCGTGATTGACCCGGTCGAAGAACTTTTCCAGATCGAGATCAACTACCCAGCGGCGGCCTTCGGCTATGTACTTCTGTGCCTTGGCTACCGCCTGATGTGCTGAGCGTCCGGGCCGGAACCCGTGACTGTGTTCGGAAAACTCCGCGTCCCATCTGCCCTGCAAGACCTGCATCACCGCCTGCTGCACCATGCGATCCAGCACCGTCGGGATGCCCACCTGTCGCACCCCTCCGTCCGGCTTGGGTATCTCTACCCGCCTCACCGGATGCGGCTTATAAGTCCCTGCAAGAGGTTGTTCGGGATGGCTGGCCAGTGTTCCTTCAAGTAAGCAGATAGATCATCGACCGTCATGCCGTCGATGCCCGGACTGCCCTTGTTGGACTTCACTCGCTTCAAGGCCTGCAAGCAGTTCGCCCGCTCGCAGACCTCTTCCATCAGTTGTTC
>Ga0182016_10003330_pt1 | contig 18433 bp, 14 predicted proteins | sample 712S2MmetaG_FD_120491 | JGI IMG/M metagenome (GOLD analysis project Ga0182016, IMG submission 120491) | Permafrost microbial communities from Stordalen Mire, Sweden - 712S2M metaG | ecosystem: Environmental > Terrestrial > Soil > Wetlands > Permafrost | place: Sweden: Stordalen | collected...
CACGGGGGACAGTTACTTCTCCTCGACCTGGGACACAATCCTCAGCGTGGGCAGCATCGCGCACTCCGCGCCCACCAACTTCGAGAGCGATTTTCTAGTCTTCCCGCGCCGCTACTTAGGGTTCACTCAGGCGCCGATGCTGCGCACGGGCCTCGATTTCAGTCACGTCCTTTTCACCAATGCGACGAGTTCTGGCTCGATCTCGGTCACCGGGGCTACTGGCAGCGGCACGCTCGCGACGCTCACATACTCATCAGGCCCCACCCCCCAGGTGGGCGCGCTCATCGTGGTGAGCGGGGTGGGCAGCGGCTATGACTGCACTTACAACTGCTTCGTCACCGGCACTACCTCCACGACTGTTTCCTACGTGAGCGCGGCGACTGCCACCTTGGGCGCAGGCGGCACGTTCAGCGTGACGAGTCCGCAGGGCAGTGTCATCAAGAGCGCGGGTTTCAATGTAGATGGCCCCTCGGGCACCGTGTCGAGTTATTCGGTGAACGTCGGCACGGGCGGCATTAGCGGGCAGACCGGCACGGTTGCCTCGATTGCATTCGACCCAGGCAACGGCTACGGAGCCGGGGGCGCTTACTTCTACGCGCAGTCGGTCACGATCTGCATGGACGGTATCACCAACTGCTCTGTGAATGGCACCAGCACCAATGGCACCACGCCGAACGGCGTGCAGACCGTCGCACCCGATGGGGCGACGCCGCCCACCTTCGGGCAGGTGAATTACGCACTCGTGGCCGCGCTCATGATGGATTCAAACAGTGTCTCCACCATCGGGAGCGGGGTCGGCTGCGCCAATGGCGATGTGCTCACGATTACCGGGGGTACCAGCTCCCAGGCCGCGCAGATCACTCTTGCCGTCAATGGGGGCGCAGTCACCGGGGCCACCGTCACGACGCCAGGTGCCTATACCGTCATGCCGAACCTCACCAGCGAGACCAACAGCAACTTCACGGGAGGCTCTTGCAGCACGTATCCGACGCTCTCGCTCGGCTTTCAGATCACCTCGGTCACCGTGTCGGCGGGAGGCTCTTATCCTTTCTGCACGCCGCCCCCGCAGGTGTGGAGCAAAGCGTTTGCTGCGTCAATCAATTCCCCGGCACGGATACGCGCTGTCATGACCTGTACCAATCAACCGACGTCGTTCCCGAATGGTCTCTCGGCGAGCGCCCCGGTGCTGCTGCCGAATTACACCGTCTCATCTGGCATCGGGGCTCCCGCACTCCCGACGTGTAACAGCACGACGAACAAGTACGGTGAGGCCGTAGTGATTGACGCGATCTCCGCCACCTACAACGGCACACCCACGGGAGGCGGCAGTACATTCGCAAAAGTAATATGCAGCGGTTCATCAGGATGGGTGATGCAATGACGATGATATCAACCCAAGCCCCGGGCGCGGGCGGCGCAAGTTGCGCATGGATTCAAGTGTTTTCTGATTTTTCGACCCGATTAAAACTGTCAACGAGGAGTGTGATAAATGGCCAACTTAAGTAATCGAACCCGCAACGTGATCGTTGATGGGTATTTCCGCGGCGGAGCGATGGGCTCCACGGGCGCCGTCAATTCGACAACCGTCGTCAAAGGCATCTGGACCGCTTCGACTTCCTACACGTTCGGCGACATCGTGTGTCCTGCCGCGGGCTCGACCGGAGCGGGAGGCAAGTTTCTGCAATGCACGAGCACGGGCTCGAATACGTCCGCGGCTTCTGCACCCTCGCTCACGGGCATTTATGTGGGCAGTGCGGTAACGGATAACGCGGTGACGTGGCAGGTGATCCCGGCGATGCCGGGGCTTTACAACCTGTACGTCGGCTTGCTCGTCGCGAACAAGGGTGCTCGTGCAAACTCCACGGCCTACAGTTCGGGGGACGCCATCATTCTGACCGCGAGCGCTGCGCCCGCGGGCGATGGCCGGCAGCACTTGTACTATTGCTCCACTGCGGGCACGAGCAGCGGGTCGCAGCCGACGACTTACGCAGGAGCGCCCGGAGAAGTCATCGTCGATGGCACCGCGACCTTCACGGAACTGTCAAATCTGTTGCAGACAGGCACCTGGTCCGCGGCCACGGGGCTGACAGAGTGCGCGGCCGCGACCTACACGCGCAGCAACGGCAGCGCGGGCAACATTATCGCGGCTCTCGCGAATTGGGCCGCAACCTCAACGAGCGCCGGCACGGGGTCGTCCACGGGCACGAATGGCACGACGCAGAACATCAACGCCTTTTCCTTCCCCTCCCCGGGTGCGTCCTCCTGGGCTGTGGCCCCGGCGGCGGTTGTGGGGCTTGTGATTTACGATCAGCTCACCGGGGGCAATTACATCGGCTGGGGTGCGCTGACGGTGCCGAAGACCGTGAATGCGGGCGATGCGCCCCCGAGCTTCTCCGCTCAGACCCTCACGAACCAGATCGATAACTAATCGACGCCGATGGCGAACCGTTCCTCTTTCGTATCGGCGTCCGTGTACAAGCAAAGCTTGGACGGACGTTGGTACACACAGTACCCTTACGGCACGGCGATCCCCGGGCAGGCGCAGTTGCAGGCTGAGCTTTCCTCCGTGTCGTCCATCAAGGGTACCTTGGGGACGGGAATCTTATTGGCCTCGTCGCTCGCCGCGCCGATGTCGATCCAAGGGTCGCTCAATAAAACAGGAGGGCCAGGCGCCGCGCTGCAAGCGGCGTTGCAATCGTACAACACGATTCTCGGCTCCTTGACCGTGCAGCCGCAGGCGTACTATGACGGCGATATCTCGGTCAACGGCGCGCAGTGGATCAATGGTGCGGGACTCAATCTGTCGAGTTCACTTCAGGGGGTGAACCTCTCGGGGCTCGAAACGTCCGCGGCGCAAGGGTACGCGGACTGGTATGGGCAGAACATGGCGCCGGTGATGGCGCTGGCGTCCACCTGGGCCATCAATTGCGTGCGCATCCCGCTGAACGCCGCCTCGTTCCTCGCGGGCACGACGATGCCGGGGTTGACGTGTCGCAACCTCAACGAGACGGGCACGGGGTGGAACGGCCCCGCGCGCAGTCCCGATCCGAATGGTACCTACGTCAACTCGGTGGATACGATTGTTGCGCTCGCGCAGTATTACGGCTGTTACGTGTGGTTCAGCGGGCACTGGTCCGCGCCGACATTTAAGTTCACGGGCGACACCGTACCCGTGCAGGCGATGCCCCTGGGGCAGCCGCCGTTCATCGATGCGCTGCTGTATCAGATGTGGCTTGCGGTGGGCACGCGGTATTGCTCCCCCAGTTCTCCTCCGATCACCGTGCCCCTGCAAATCAGCTCGGCGAGTACGTCGCTCATTACGACGCCGAATCTCTCGGGCGCGTTGACCATCGGGGCGTCGAGCGGCGGCCCTGCGAATCCCACCGTCTGGAATGCAGGTAGTGCGACAAACAACGGGCAGGGCAATAATCCTGCGGACAGTGAATTGCGGGGCTTCCTGTTCTTAAGGCCCGGATTCACGAATCCTCTTGTGTTCTCGACGACGCCGTGGAACATGGGCGCCATGACGGGATTGTCGGGATACAACGCCCAGACGAATCAGGTGCAGGTCAATAACCCCGCCAATGCGACGCCGACGAGCTTCGCTTGGACGGGGAACGAGATGGCGTTTTGGATCGATTCGGACGACGCGCCGACGGCGAGCGCCACGAATCCGATTCTCGTGAGTTTGTTTTCCGAGTGGGATTCAGTCGCCCCCGCGCCAATCTGGGCGAACGGCGGGGGCACACTCACGATGGGGGCGCAGTTTCAGTTCCAGGTCGTGAGTGGCGGCCCGTACAACAAGATGAGCCTTCAATTTTTGGACCCCGCCGCTAACGTGTATCTGGGCATTGCTGCCAAGGTGCTCGATACGGGAGCCCCGAGTTCAATCGGATTTCTGGTTTCAGGCAGCGCTGCGGGGCGCACTCCGATCTATCAGTTGTCCGTGCCGATTGGCTACGACACGACGACGACGAAGGACAGCACGTACACGGGCAACACGTATACGCCGTCACAATTCTTGACGACGACGAGCGGCACGACGCAAAGCGGCGCCACTCCGAACACGTTCCAAACGCTGACGGTCACCATTACCCCCGCACAATTCAAGGCGTGGATTACCTGGGCGAACCTCGCGGCAACGGCGGCAGGTGGCACAGCGGCAGGGTTCCCGCCGATCAGTACGGATATCACCACGTATCTGTTCCGTCAGTTCCACACGAACAATGAAATCAGTGCGACCGGCAGCAAGTCCACGTTTGGCCATGTGATGAAGGGCTTTGCCCTGTCACAAAACGGGTCGGGTCCTGTCGATGTGACCTTGAGCAAAAATGCAATCGTTCTTGAACTGATGAACGAACCATTCCTCGACACGATGAACGGCTACGGAGAACCGCCCAATGCCGCCTGCACCACGGCGATGGGCGGCACGCCGAATGCGAATGGCACGTACAGCCCGACGACGATCAGCTACTGGTATTCCTCCGCCTACAATTGGGGTGCGGCGCAAGCGACGAACGGCGACAGCGCGGTGACCGTTAATCAGTCGTGGCAAGCCTACGGGTACAATCAAGTCGGCCAGGCGCTGCGAGCGCTCGGCATTCAGAACATCATCCAGTGCAACGGCTGCGGGTACGCAAATGCGCCGAGCACCTATGCGAGATGGATCTTCAATGATTCGCTCGTGCCGCCGCAGGTTGCCGTCGGTCAGCATACCTACTCGGACACCGTTTATGCTTACGGAGAGAAGTACCCGAACGTTTTACCCGATGCTGGATCAGGGGGCGCCAACTGGCATGTAGCGGGCACCGATGCCGTGCTCGCCGCAAACATTGCGCTCGCGTACACCGAGGATGGAGGCTATGGGGGACCGCAGTGCACCCAGACGCCCGCCGAGCCGCACACGAATTACCTGATCCCCTATGCGCAGTCGCGGGGCATTCCGTACTTCGCCTGGACGTTCTGGCCCTCGGTCACTTCGAGCGGTCAGACCGCGAACGCCAACGTGACGAATTATCTGTTGCAGGACTTGACCTCGGGCGTGCCGACCCAAGGGCAAGGAGCGATCACTTACGCGGCGTATACCAATACGTCGGTGGCGGTTCCTCCCACCATTACGCCCGCGCAATCGAGCAACACGTACACCGCGCCCATCACGATTGGCATTGCGTCGCCGACCCCGGGCGCCTATATCGCGTACACGCTTGACGGCTCGACGCCGATTCCCGGCGTGTCGCCGGGCGGCGCGTCCCCCCTGTCCTTCACCCTGAATCCGCCGAGCACCGGCACTCAGACGACGGTGACCGCGCTCACCTACGTCCCCACCGGGGGATACAGTCCGAGCGGCACGAGCGCCGTGACGTACACCTTCGGTAGTGCGCCGGGGTTGATGATTACCACTGTGCTGCCCTCGCAGTTGACGCAGAATCAAGCGATCTCGCCGATTCAGCAAACCTCCTCCGGGGGCGTGGGCACGGTGACCTGGGGCAAGAACCCCACGGGGTTGCCGACGGGGCTGACCGAGACGACCGCGGGCGTGATCTCGGGCACACCGACAGGGGCGACGACGTACAACTGGACGCAGACGGCGCAGGATTCCTCCACGCCCACGCCGCAGACGGCGAGCGCCGCGCAGTCGATTCAAGTGGTGGCGGCAGGGACGGTGCCTACGCTGGTGCAATTGCTATTGCAGGGGCAGACTTTTGCGGGTCAAGGAGACCACGACGCCGGAGACCCAGATCGTGTGCAGCCGGTTAATCCCAATTACGCCATGATCGGCTGGCAGGGACTTACGAGTGCGACCTCCTATAACATTTATCGGGCGACGATTCCCGTCGGCTCGCAAGCAACGGGCACGCTCAATTACGGCACGACTCCTTACGCATCAATCACCGCAGCAGCAGCGGCAACCAAGTATTCGGGCTATGTGTCGAGTGCTACGGGCAGCAATGTGGTCTCGGGGATCAATTGCGCCTGGGATAGCACGGCGGAAACCAATTGCTGCAACGGCACGCGGGGTGCGTCGATTACGGGCACAAACGGATCGAACAACGGCACCTTGTCGCCTGGCGATATGTGGGCTGCCACGGGGTATTCATACAAGGTGTCTGCAATTGTCGGTGGAGTAGAAACAGCGTTGTCGGCGGCGCATTACGCGATCTTTATTGCCAATGGCCAAAAAATCATGTGCCTCGATTCATTCAACGATGGCGCCGTGAACTATGCCGCGACGGACGGTGGGACGACGCCTTCGGGCAACACCAAGACGTTGAAATTCTCAAGCAACGGGGGTTCCACCTTCTACTTCAACCCCTACGCGGGTAATGGCAGCACGGAGTTCAACATGAATGCACGCGCGTTCAACTATGTTGAATTGAACGTCAAGGCCAACCAAGCGGGCGACCTGCAAATTGTTTGCGAGAATGAGGGTGATAACTACATCATCATCAAATCTCCTTACACTCCGGCAACCGTAACTGAAGTCTACCTATCAAGTTATGCAACCTTCGTGGTAGGTGAGTACGTACACTTCAAGATTCCGCTTGCAGATATCGCGACCGATGTCTATCGAGGGCGCCAGAATGCCTTTTATAAATTCGGCAGCTTGACAGCGCCGTATGGTCAAACAACGGTGTGGTGGATCGATGACTGGAAGTTTACGACGTGACCGCAGTCACCGGCTTCGAGTGCGTTAACACGGGGGAGGGGTCCTCGTATCCGGGGGCCGTGTTCGCGTGTCACACCGCGATTGCGGCCCCCATCGCCGCGGGCTCCGTCATTGTCGTGCGTGCGTACAAGAGCGCCGACAACTCGACGCCCGTGACCATGAAGGACACGCAGGGCAACACGTATACCCAAATTCAATCGCTCGTCAATACGCCCGGAGGCGTGGGCGATGAATGGAAATATGTGTTTCTTGCGCAAAATGTCGCCGCGCTGCCGACCGCGGGCGTTGACCTTTACACCTCGGCCGCGACGCCCACCAACTCGCCCACGCTAACGTTCACCTCGACCACGGGCGTCAGTGTGGGAATGACCGTCACCGCGTATGGGCTCGCCTGGGGCACCACGGTGACGGGCGTCACGGGCACCACGGTGACACTCTCGACGCCTTCCACATCCTCGATGGTCACGAATTACAAGGTCACCTTCGGAGATTGCATCTATTTTAATCTGCTGACGGGTGCGGGCGGAGGCACAGATTACGTCGGGTATTATGCAACGGTCGTTACCGGGGGGCTTGTTGCTATTCCGTATGGGGGCGCGGGGTATTCTGCGATATTCCAAAACCCCACGCCGATCACAAGCACAACTGCCACAGGCAACGTGACCTCCGGCCCCTTGGGTCCGTTCACGGGGTCGGTTCTGGTGCTGGGCGATTCATTCAATGTGACCGATAGCGGGTCGGCTCCCTACTATCCGGCGCAGGATAATTTGACGCTGCTCGCGAATTATTTTCAATATGCGTCCGCCGGCAACGCCAATCTTGCGACCTGCGGCTATGGGACGTTCAGCAGCCCCTCCTCCATCGCCGCTCTGTTCAGTTCGCAGTCCCCAGGTGCGACGGGCGACACGTACATGAGCGATATTGTCGTGTTGCAGCTCGCGGGCAGCGGCGGAGGTGCGGCGCTCGCCTCCGCACTGACCGCGCCCGATGCGATCTCGGGCACGCTCACGACATCGATCACGATGGCCGCCGCCTTGACGAGTGTCGCGAGTATCGCGGGGACATTGGGCAGCGCGGTCAACCCGCTCCCCTCCGCGCGGCTCACCGCGCCGTGTACGATTTCGGGCTCGTTGACGCCAGGACAAGCCGCGCTTGCCTCCGCGCTGCAAGCCCCCTGTGCGCTGCGCGGACAGCTCACGAACTACGCCAGCGTCGTGTTGAGCAACGCGCCCTGGTACGGTCCCGGCAGTGTTTATGACCCGAATTACTGGGAGGATGCGGCGCCCGTTCCCGGGACGACGTTGTGGTACGACCCGACGTACTTGATCGTGCTCGCCACGGGCGCTGTGATCTCGACGCAGAACCCCGTGACCGCGTTGATGTTCTTTCAAGACGGATCGGAGACGGGCTCGGGCTGGGCACAAGGCACCTATTCGCTCACGCCGGGCGAAGTGTCCTACCTGCATGCGCCCTGTACGATCACGGGGTCGCTGACGACACTCCCGAACGTGTTCTCGACGGGTCTCACCAATCCCTGCACGATCTCGGGCACGCTCACGACGGGCATTGCGCTCACTGCGGGGATCTCAGCGCCGAGCGCACTATCCGCAACGCTCAGCACAGGGATTGCGCTCACCTCCGCGCTCAACGCCCCCTGTACGCTCTCTGCGTCGATTTCGCAGGCGTCGCAGCTTGCCGGGGGAATGACCGCGACCGTGAGCGTGACGGGTTCCTTGAGCACGAGCATACGGTTAGCCGCATCGCTCGGGGCTCCGGCGCTCATTCAGGGGGCGCTGAATGCGGGCCCTGCATGGCGTGCGACGCTCTCAGCGCCGAGCACGATCCAGGGGGCGCTGACGGCGCAGACTCGCTTTGCCTCCGCGCTGCAAGCCCCTGCGTCGGTCAGGGGCACGATCACGACGGCGATACAGCTCGCGCAATCCCTGTACGCTCCCGTGACGATGCGCGGGTCGCTGACGACGAACTTTGCGCTGGCCGCCGGGCTGTCGTCGAAGGCGACAATCACGGGAACCTTGGGCTCTGTGGCGCTATTCGGGAGCACGCGCACGGCGCCGTGTTCGATACGGGGCACGTTGACCGTCGGGGCGGGACTCGCGGCGAATCTGCAAGCCCCCTGCACGATAACGCCCTCGCTGTTCGCGCAAGCGCAATTCGCGTGCAACATGACGGCCCCCTGTACGATTGATCCGTATCTGCGCACCCAGGCGAGCCCGATTGGCATCTATAAAGGAGACCCCACTATGACGGTCGGCGCCCCGTTCCAGGATCAGCCCACCGTGCTGACATTTGGCCCCACGCAACAGGATGTGGTGTCGTTTGACTTCGCACCGATACTGCCCCCGGGCGTGACGTTGCAGGGGGTGGCGAGCTTCTCCGTTGAGAACAGCGCGGGCTCAGACGCAACGCCCGCGATTATTCTTGTCGGCGTCGGTTCATTCGATCCCACGCTGACACAGGTGCTCGTGCCCGTGAACGCCGCGAACGGGATGCTCAATAACGACTACTACATCATCTGTACGTGCGCGACGACGAACCCACAAATTGTGCTCGACCGTTTTGCGCTCGTGCAAATACGAGGATGAACCCGAAATGAATCGAACCCATGACCGTGCCGCCGTCATGTCCTCTGTCGATAAAATGCCCTTCTACGCCCCAGGGCAATTGGGCAAGACGCGACGCCTCACGCCCGAGAAGTATTTGCTGTGTGAGGGTGTGGCGATTGCGCGCACGGGCGAACAGCAATACCGGGCGGATGAACTTGCGCTGACCCCCGACGCTTCAGGGATCATTACGATTCATCGGGTGGCGGAGGAGGTGTTCGACCCCGAATCGATGGCGAGCTTTGAGGGCAAGTCGGTGACCATGGAGCACCCGCCGATGTTTTGCTCGCCCGAGACGTATAAGCGGTTTGAGGTGGGCACCGTGCATAACGTGCGGCGCGGAGAGGGAGTGGAGGATGAGCTGCTGATTGCGGATCTGCTCATCAAAGATCCCAAGGCCATTGAGTGGGTCAACACGCGCCGGCCGCAATTGTCGAATGGCTATGATTCTGAATATGACGATTCCCCCGCGGGTGTCGGTCATTATATTCAACGGCAGATCCGTGGCAATCACACGGCGCTCGTTGACTATGGGCGCGCGGGTTCGCGCGTCTCGACGCGGGATAGTGTTTCATTTTTATCACCCCCAGAGGACAACACAATGAGTGTACGCACACGGTTTGGTCGGATTTTCAAACGAGCGCTCGATGCGGCAACGGCCAAAGACGCACGCGCACTCGATGAGGCAGCGGAGGAGATGGAGGACATGATGGACCCGGGCAACGTGAACAAGCTCGCCGAGTTCCACCCCTCGTCCGACTCCGAGAAACTGAAGGAGGCGATGGACTGGATTCGCGACCGCAAGGCGAAGGACGTTGCGGAGGAGGAGCGCAAGACGGCAGAGAAGAAGGCGGAGGATGCTCGCAAGGCGAAGGACGAGGAGGAGGAAAAGAAAAAGGCCGAGGATGCTCGCAAGGCGAAGGACGAGGAGGAAAAGAAGAAGGACGAGGACAGCCGCCGCGCGACCGACACCGCCGCTCGTATGACGGATGTGATGTCGTTTGCGGAGGTGCTGTGCCCGGGGATCAAGGCTCCGACCCAGGACGCACTCAGCGTCGTCGATGCGATCCCGAACTTTCAGTTCCAGGCGATCACGGAGGCCTGCAAGAACGCGGACACGCTCAAGGTGATCGAATCGACGCTTGCCCCCTTGGGCCTGTCTTCCGTCGCGCAGATCACGAAGGACCATGCGCCCGCGGTGTTTGCGGCATCCACCGTATTGATGAAAGCGCGAAACAAGGGCGTGATGCCGGGGGTCAAGAAAACCGAGGACGGCACGGCGGGCAAGGCCGTCGATGCCAAGACGTTTTCCGACAAAACGACCTCCTTCTGGGATAAGGTCACGGCGACCGCGCCCGTAGCGTCCTCGAGTCGCACGTAATTTCGGCAGCGCACATTTAAGCTCACACACCAACGAGGTTTATCGATATGACTTCCAATGCCATTCTTTTCCGCGCTGCATACGCGATTCCCGGCATGCTCACGCGCGGCACGCACGACAACAAGATCGAGGCGCAAGCGTATAACACAGCGCTCGTCTCCTACCCGAGCACCGGCGCCGCGGGGCAGTTCCTGGCGTTCGGCTGGCCGGGGAAAATGTCCTCATCGCTTTTCGTGCCGCTCGCGGTCGTCGGCGATACGACTCCCTACGGCTGGCTCGTGCGGCCCTACCCGATTTCGGGCGCCAATGCCTCGGACCCGTTGGGCACGGCGGTGCCGAACTGTGCCGCGGGTGTCGCCGCCAACGTGCTGCGCTCCGGGTACATCGGCGTCTTCGTGCAAGCAGGTGCCTCCTCAGTGGCGCAGGGCGGCACGGTGTACGTCCGCTATGCCAACGGCGCCGCGGGCACGCCCGTGGGCGGCATCGAGGGCGCGTATATTTCGGGCACGAACGTTGCGCTCACCACCTGGAGTGGCGGCGCGATGGGGTCGATGTTCATGGGTCCTGCGGATGCCAACGGGTACGCAGAAGTCGCCTTCAACGTCTAATTCAACCACAGCGTAAAACGGAGATAATTGAACAATGCGTAATCAAGATCGATCAATCAAGGCTGCGGTGAATGCGGCGATTGCCGCCGGGCGCTGCCCGACGGTCGTCAACGACCCGAACACCAAGCTCACGCACCGCGAAACACTGAGCCACAAGCGGGTGCATCGTGTGCATGACAGCCTGCAAACCTACGACCAGCAAGCCTTCGACAGCGCGGGCGTGTTCATGATCGGGGAACTTGAACGGCTCGACCAGGAACTGCACATGCCCTTGATCGAGTACACCTGGGGACGGGATATCGACACCCGCACCGATGTGACGATGGCGGATGAAATCAGCTCTTTCACCAACAGCAATTTCGCGGTGACGCAGGGCATTCCGGGATCGAACAAGTCCTGGAGCGGCAAGACATCGACGGCCATCGCAGGGCTCGGGGTCGATATCGGCAAGACGACTCAGCCGTTGCCGATTTGGGCGATGGAGGTCTCGTGGACGATCCCTGAACTGCTGTCCGCGGCGCGTCTCGGGCGTCCGCTCGATACGCAGATGTTCGAGTTCATGCAAGAGAAGTGGCAGATGGACGTGGACGAAGAAACGTACATGGGCGACTCCGTGCTCGGCATGAACGGGATGTTCAACCACACCTCGCTCACCAACACGGGCAACGCGGTCAACGGTCTGTGGGCCTCGGCATCCCCGGCACAGATACTCGCCGACATCAACTCGCTGTTGACGAGCGTGTACACGACGGCGGGCACGAAGGTCGTGCCGAACCGCCTGCTCCTAAGTCCGACCGAGTATACGTTGCTCGTCTCGACGCTTATCAGCACGGCGGGTACCACGTCGATCCTGAAGTTCGTGCTCGACAACAACGCGACGCTCGGCGTGGGCGCGGAGCCGTTGAAAATCTTCCCCTGCAAGTGGCTCGTCGGCACGGGCAACACGCTCGGGGGCGTGGCGGGCAAGGGTCCCACGACCACGAACTCGATGTACGCCTACGACAAGAACCGCAAGCGCATCCGCATGCCGATTGTCCCTTTGCAGCGCACGCCCATCGAGCCGCGCGGTATTCGGCAAATCACGACCTACTTTGGCCGCTTGGGCGGCGTGGAAATGGTGTACCCGGAGACCTGTGGCCGTCGGTCGAATCTCGCGTAAGTCTCGTTTCGTTTAAGACGTTTTCAACAAGGGGTCAAAGCAAATGGCTATCCGTAATGTGCTCAAGTCCTTCCGCTTCAGCCGCCCGCACGCGGCAGGAGCGGTCCGCAATGGTGTTCCGCCCGAACTCGTGTTTCATCCCGGGGTGCAGGAGATTGACGATGACGTGCTCGCGCACCCCTGGGTTGCGGCCGGGGCGGATGGGTGTATCGAGTCGGAGGAGGAAGCGGAGATTCGGGCAACGAATCTTGCGGAAGCGGCGAAGCTCTCACAGCAACTCGCGAATGAGGCGAATGTGAGGGCGCGGGCGGCGTTCAATAATCTCGTGGCCGCGCACAACCGCACATCACCCAATGCGCCGCTCGATGAGCGTTCGCTCGATCTGCCGTTGTCCGTGTTACAGGCGCGGCAGGATCGGCCGCTGACGAGTGAGGAGGAACAGGGGCTGGTAGCGCGGGCACAGGAGGAGCGGCATCAGGCCATGGTGGCGACGAATGCGTCGCAAGCCGCGATGCATCAGAGCGAGGACGCCTCAAAGCTCAAGCGCAAAAAGGCGTAAGCGCGCATGTCAGTCACCCCGCAAAGTTTCCGCAGTACGTTTGGCGAGTTCGCCGATCCTCAGGCGTACACGGATGCCGCCATCACGACATGGATCAATAATGCGGTTGCGTTGCTCGATGAATGCCGCTGGGGCACGATGCTCGACTACGGCACCATGCTGTACGTCGCGCATGTGCTCGTCGTGCGGCGGCGCTCTGCGCTCGCGAGCGCCGTGGGAGGGGTGCCGGGCGAGGTCAAGGGGCCGCTCACATCGCGTACCGTGGACAAGGTGTCCACGTCGTTCGACTCCCAAGCCGTGACGTTTGATGCGGCGGGATTCTACAACTCAACGACCTACGGCCTGGAGCTGTGGCAGCTCATGCTGCAATTTGGCGCGGGACCGTTGCAGGTCACGCAGCCCTGGGGCGACCCCTCCAACACGGATGGGGGCGGGTTTTGGTTCGGCATGCTGCCCGGGCAATGAAGCAAATAGGGCAGCGCGTGTATGTGGTCGAGGACACGAGCGCGGAAGTGTTCGAGGCGCTGCGGGAGATTACGCGCCTGCAGGTGTTGATCGGCATCCCGGAAGCGAATGCGCCCCGGGAGGACTCGCCCATCAATAACGCGACGATTGGGTACTTGATGGAGTTCGGGTCTCCGGCCGCGAACATCCCTGCGCGGGCATGGCTCGTGCCGGGAGTCGAAAAAGTGCTGCCCAAATGCCTGAAGTACATTGAAGCCGCCACCCAAGCGGGCTTCGACGGGGACAAAGGCAAGATGAGGCAGTACCTGAATGCCGCCGGCATCATCGGGGCCAAGGGCGCGGAGAATGAAATGCGCACCGGGAATTTCGTGCCCCTGAAGCCCTCCACGATAGCCGCCCGGCACCGGCAGCGACAGGACGCCGCACCACGGCAGAGCGAGAAGGACTACATGAAATTTTACTACCAGTTGAAGGACGGGGGCGCGAGCCCTGAGCAAGCCGCCACGGTGGCGCAGGAGGAGGTCGGGATACACCCCCTGCTCAATACGCTCGAATTGCTGCACTCGGTCACGTATGTCGTGCGGGATGAGGATCACGAGGCCTACGCTTAAATGCCGCTCATCGACATGACAGACGCCCTGACGGACCCCGATTTCATGGACACGTTTACGGTCGCCCGGCAATCGCAGACGATTAATTCCTCGGGCTTTGCCGTCAACACGCCGACCGTCACGCCCCCGTTGTATGGGGTTGTGACGAGTGACCGAGGCAAACGGTTGCAGCGGGGCACGGACGCGGAGCGTATTGCTCAGACGATTACGATCATCACGACGTTTGAATTGTCCGCAGGCGCCGGCACAGGGCAAACGGCGGATGTCGTGAACTGGAACGGGCAGCAATACACCGTCACGCATATTGACGATTACTCCCGGTTTGGGCAGGGGTTTATCCAGGCCACCTGCGAGCTTCAGTCGGTGAACGGATAAACACACATCAATTATTGGAGTGAACTTGAATGAGTAACCTTGGCCTTTCCGTCAACGATGTCGTTAATGGCACCGTCTCCTTGTCGCCAAGCGCCGCCGCAACGCGCAATTTTGGCATCCCGCTGATACTCGGGGATTCGGGTGTCATCGACACTCAAACGCGCTTCCGCATCTATTCCTCGCTCACCGCCGTCGGGGGCGATTACGGGGGCACGTCGCCCGAGTATCTGGGCGCGCAAGAGTTTTTCGAGAACAATCAGAGCGGCACCGTATACGTCGGCGCCTGGGCGGCGAATCCGACATCCGCGTGGCTCGTCGGCGCTGTGCTGTCCTCCGCGCAGCAAGCCATCGCGAACTTCAACACGATCTCCAATGGCGGCATTGTCATCATTATCAATGGCTCGACGCACACGATCACGAACCTGAACCTTACGGGGGTCACGAACCTGAACGCGGTGGCCTCTGCGTTGACGATTGCCCTCAATGGGGCAGCGACGTGTACGTGGAATGCCAACAATAACTTTTTCCAGATTCTGACCACGTTGACGGGACCCACGGCCTCCATCGGCTTTGCCACGTTGGGCGCGGGCACGGACCTGTCTGTGTTGATGGGATTGAGCGCCACCGTCAGCGGCTCGTATGTGGTGCCTGCGATTGCGGCGGAAGCGCCGCTGGTGGCCGCGCAATTGCTCGCGACCATGACGACGGGTTGGTATGGGCTGTCGTTCAAATCGACTACAGCGATCACGGATGCGCAGCACACGGCGGTCGCGAACTTCATACAAGCCGTGTCGCCGCCGAGGATCTACGGCATCACGACCGCGGAGGGGGCTGTGCTCAATGGCGGCACGGGCACGAGCATCGGCAATTCGCTCACGCTCAACCGCACGTATTGCCAGTACAGCTCTGCGACGCCCGCCGCGGATCTCGCGGCGTTTGGCATCGCATTCACAACCAATTTTCTCGCCGATGATTCCCTGTACACCCTGATGGCGAAGGACGAGTTGGGCGTGCTCGCAGAGAACCTGACCGAGACCCAGGCCGCGAATCTGAAGGCGGCTAATTGCAACGTGTTCGTCGAATACAACAATGGCAAGGCCATTTTGCAATGGGGCACGATGACGGATGGCACGTACTTCGACGTGATCCACGGCACCGATTGGCTGTCGAATGCGATTCAGGTGGCTATCTTCAACTTGCTGTATACGAATCGCAAGTTGCCGCAAACGGACGCGGGCGTGAGTCAAATCGTGGCCACGATTGCCCTGCAATGCGCGCAGGGCGTGGCGAATGGGCTGATTGCCCCGGGGACCTGGAACGGTCCGCCGATTGGGCAGATTGCCACAGGGGACTTTTTGCCCCTGGGGTATTACATCTATGCGCCCCCGGTCTCCTCGCAATCGCAGTCCGCACGCGCCGCGCGTCAGTCGCCCGTGTTGACCTGTTGCATCAAACTCGCGGGCGCCATCCACACGGTCAACTACATCCTCAACGTCAATCAATAAGGAGTTTACTTCCATGCCGACTTATTCATTCAACGATGTGACGGGCTCACTCGTCGGCCCCACGGGCTCGACCCCTTTGGGGTACGGAGAGGCGGTCACGGACGAGGGCATATCCATCGAGCCCAAGGGCGACAAGAACACGATGGAGATCGCGGCCGATGGCAATGGGCAGCATTCGCTGCACGCTGACAATTCGGGCATCGTCACGATTCGCTGCCTGAAGACCTCGCCCCTCAACGCCGTGCTGCAAGCCATGTACGATGTGCAGACATCCTCCTCCGCGCTGCATGGTCAGAACCTGATTACCGTCGCCCACGCGCCCTCGGGCGACATGAACACGGCCGAGCAGTGCGCCTTCTCGAAAAAGCCGCGCGTCGTGTACGGCAAAGTGGCAGGGCTGATGGAGTGGATGTTCGAGTCGATCAAGATCCACTCGGTGCTGGGCACGTACTAAGAGCACGTAACCGATGAGTCTCACACCGACAGAATTCACGAAGGACGGCGTGCGGTATCGCATGCGGGCGCTCAACGTCATTGAGCAGTTGCACCTCAACCGTAAGATCGCCCCCCTGTTGCCGCCGTTGATCCCCGTGTTGATGAAATTGGTTCGGGATCGCGCGGCGGAGGGGGAGGAGAACGCATTCAAACTCGATGTCGAGGGTCTCGCGGCGCTCGCCCTGCCGTTCGCCAATTCGATTGCGGACATGAGCAATGAGAAGGCGGAGGAAATCATCACGATGTGCCTGGGCACGATTTCGCGTTACATCGAGCAGGGCAATGCCTGGATGCCCGTATGGATCGCGAATGCCAAGGCGAGCACCTATCCTGAGTTCAACTCGCTTCACACCGCACTGCCGTTCGTGCTCGAGGTCATCAACAATGCGCTCGGCCCTTTTATTCAAGGGTTCCTTTCCAAGGCGGATACCAAGGAGCCCGAGATGAAGACAACGCTCTAGAATGGGCAGAGCTGCCCGAGGGGGAAAGCTGGATTCTGTTCCCCGTTGAGCACGGGATGTGCAAGTACGAAAGCCTGAAGGACGGCAGCCTCGATCTCGCGGACATCGCCCGCATGAATGACGCGATACAGGTCAAAGCGATTAACGCGCGCATTGCGAACGGAGAGGACAAGTGGCAGACACGACGATCAAAAGCTTCCTAATCAAGCTCGGGTACAAAACCGACGAGTCTTCGATTAAGAAGTTTGAGGACGGCATCGTGCATGCCACGAAAATCGTCGTGGGGTTTGCGGCCGCAGTGGAAGCAACCGCAGTGGCGGTGGCGGTCGGGGTGGGCAGGTTCGCGAACAACCTCGAGGCGCTGTACTTTGCATCCGTGCGCACGGGGTCCGCCGCCGGCAATCTCAAAGCCTTCGACCGTGCTGCTCAGTCCTTCGGTGCGAGCGCAGGGCAGGCACTCGGGAGCGCAGAGGCGCTCGCGCGATTCTTCCGCCAGAACCCCGCGGGCTCCAGCTACGTCAACGCGCTTCTTGGACAGATCGGCGAATCCGCGACCGATCAATCCGGCAAACTCAAGGAAATCCCCGAACTGCTCACGGCTATCGGGCACCTGTTCGCGACCAATACGGCTCGCGGGCAGGCGTTCCTCAACACGCAAATTTCCAACATCCTCGGCATCGATGAAAAAACGATGCTCGCGATTCAGGATGGATCGTTCGCGCAGCGATTGAAGGAGCTGCAAGACCTTTACGACACCCCCGCATTCAAAAAGGCCGCCTCGGGAGCCCACGAGTTTGGCGAGGCGATGCGCCACCTTGGAAATCAAGTCTACCTCGTTGGGATTCAGATCGCCGCTGCCTTGGAGGGCAAACTCGGGGATTCTATTGCGCGCTTTACGCGGTATCTCTCGGGCGGAGGAGGCGACACGATTGCGTCTGCCATCACGAACTTCGCGAATGGGGCGATTAATGATTTTCGGAAGATTGCCAATTGGTGGGATCATAATCATGGGCGCGTCGAAAACCGAATTAGTCAGACCTGGAATACACTCAAAAAGGCGTATGAAGATATCATTCAGCCGACGCTGCTCTGGCTGATCCAGAAGTTGGGGGAATTGGACACCGCAACGAATGGTGCCAGCACTAAAATACTGTTGCTCGTGGGCGTTCTCAAGATGCTTGGCTTGACGCCGATTATCAGCGGCGTTTTCTCTCTGTCGGCCGCGTTTCTCAATCTCACAACATCGCTGCTAGGCCTGAGCGGCGCTCTGGGAACCGTTCAGGCGCTGACCGTAGCCGCCGCAGCCCTCACGGCTCAAATCTCTCTGGTGGTGGGAGCGGGAGTGGGCTTGGGGTATCTCGCCGACAAACTCGCACCCAACAATTGGTTCGCGCAGCTCGGCAATTGGATCGGCGGCACGCTCTATCAGAGCAACAACCCGGAAAGCATCACCTCGGCGCTCAACCGGCATGGACTGCGCGCAGCGGAGAAGGCCGCCATCATGGCGAACATATTCGCGGAGTCGA
>Ga0182016_10003331_pt1 | contig 18431 bp, 8 predicted proteins | sample 712S2MmetaG_FD_120491 | JGI IMG/M metagenome (GOLD analysis project Ga0182016, IMG submission 120491) | Permafrost microbial communities from Stordalen Mire, Sweden - 712S2M metaG | ecosystem: Environmental > Terrestrial > Soil > Wetlands > Permafrost | place: Sweden: Stordalen | collected...
CTTCCTCGGTGTTCACCGTGCCGTTGGTTTTTTTGCGGAACTTCACGATGCTAAATGTGTCCACCTTGCCGCGCCGTTCCAAAGTCGTGTTGTAAAAATCCGCAATGACGCGCTGCATGGCGTCGGCCTTGATGCCCGTGCCCGTGCCGCTGCCGCTGAAGGGCTGTTGATCCGTGCCGTCGGTGTAGATGAAATCGGGGCTGTATTGATCCACGACGTCCATCATGCGCAGCGCCCATTGCGTGGCATACCATTTGGCGTAGTCGAGATGGTTGACGAAAATGCCGGCGGGCGGCGGACTCCACGGCGAATACGCCGCTGCCGTCACGCCCTTGTATTCGCGCAGGTCAATGCCGTAAAGCCGGCGCGGATCGAGTCCTTCCCACCATTTGCCCTTGCCATCGGCCAGCGTGAGATTGCCATCGTAAGGAACACTAGCCTTCGCGCCTTCCTTGTCGCTGCCAAAGGCAGTCTGCCACCACCACCAAGTGTATTCGTGGTGGAACGTCACCCCGAAACGCATGCCGTCGGCGCGACAGGCCTTGGCCCATTCGCCGAGCAAATCGCGTTTCGGGCCGAGGTTGACGGAATTCCACGGCTGATAATGTGAGTTCCACAAATCAAAGTTGTCGTGATGCACACCCTGAATCATCAAGAACCGCGCGCCGGCGTCCTTGTATATTTCTGTCAGCTTGGCGGGATCGAGTTTGACTGGATTCCAATCGCGCAACACCTCTTTGTAGCCGTTTTCAGAAGGCGACCCATATTTCTTCAGGTGATTGTTGTATGCCGTGGTGCCGGGCACATACAGTTTACGCGCATACCAATCGCCGCTCTCGCCGGATGCCTGCGGGCCGAAATGCACCCAGATGCCGAACTTCGCCTGCCGCAACCAGTCGGGCGTGCCGGGATAATTTTTCTCGATGGACGCCCATGTCGGCGCAAACGGTCCCGGCGCAATCGGCAAATCCAGTTTCACTTCCGATGAATTGGACAGCGCTCCCATCGGCACGCTGTCTAGCGGCTGCGGCTTGGAAATCGCCGGCATCGGCTGCAACGGCGGCAGCGCAAAAGCCGGGGCCGACATGGCAAGCACAAGCGATAAAGCGCCAAACTTGAACTTTAAGATCCTAGATAAATTTCGCATGCCGCTTACGATACACATTCCATTGCCCAATTTGGAAGCCTTGCAAATACAGATGCATGGACACAACAACCTCAACGCCAGCCGGGATAACGATAGCCCTGATAGACGTATTGGTAATCCACACCTGAACTGGGGCCGGAAAACGTTTTGACCACACCTCCACTGGCAGCGGCTTTACCGGCAGCAACGATGGAGCCATCAAGCCATTTATGGGATTCAGCATGACCGTCGCAAAACGCCGCAGTGCTGACATTGCCGTGATACATCGCCGGTGAATCGCCCCAACTAAAGGATTGCACCGCCGCGCCGGCGTTGTTCCAGTTTTGCTGCCAGGTGCCGTCATTGAAACCACGCCAGTCGGCGGTTTCCATAAACGCGAAGGTAAGTGAACTCGATTGGATGGCGGAAAGTTTTTTATAAGTAGCTCCCAGCCCCCAATAGTTATTACCCGGATCTCCTGCGATGTTTTGCGATTTTGCGTAGCTGTCATAGGCCCAACCGACAGTCGGAGCTGTTTTCGGCCTGAGCCGGTAACGGACGTCGCCAGGACAATGATACACCCCCGAGTTGGGGGCGTATTGGAAAAGCGGATTGTTAGTTGATAAGAGTCGTTGAATATAGGCTTCGGCATCGACTGCATTCATGCCGCCGAGCGTCACTGAAAACGCAACATCAGAAACTCCCGAAGGCAAATTCCAAAAACCGCCGCCGCTCCAGGTTGAACCATTTGAATAGGGCACGATGGCGTCGTCATTGTCACCGGCATACATGAGGAGCGCCAATGACAGCTGCTTTTGGTTGCTTAAGCAACTGGCTTGAGTTGCCTTCAGTTTTGCGCGAGCCAAAGCCGGTAATAACATGGCAGCCAGAATTGCGATGATGGCAATGACCACCAACAGCTCGATCAAGGTGAATCCAAAAACAGACCCAAAAGATCTTTTCCGGCATATCGAACCCTTTAAGTGAAACTTCATAACATGTCTTGAGATAAAACGGGCGCGGAACTGAGAGCCTCAGCTCCGCGCCACGGAACCCACCCAATTAATGTTTCAAACGGAAGAATTTCGTTCCATTCGCTGACGAGACATTCACTTGATAATGCTGGCCAACCATGCTGACCGCATTGGTTGCCACGGTCCACACCGCGCCCGCGCCGAGCGTGGGGCTGGAATACAGGGTAAATCCAGGGCTCGCCACCGGCCAGGAGAGTGTGGTTGTGCCGCCACTTGCCCTGGCAATCATTGAAACATTGGTGGTCAATACCGTGTTGGGTCCGACAATGTCTGAAGCCGCAATTTCGTCGGCGAGAAGGCGTCCGGAATAAATGCGGAATTCATCGATGGAGCCAGCCATGTAGGGATCGCCGTAAGCCCACCACGGTGAGCGACCGAGCGAACCCGCGAAGGTCCAGAGATTATTCACGGATGGAATGCCCACACCTGTTTGCGATGAAGCCAGCACACCATTGGTGAAAACTTGCTGCACCAAGGTGGTTGGATCGTAAACGCAAACCACATGAACATACTGGCCGCCAAAGCCGGGATTGCCGGTCAAATCCGAATTGCCACCGGCGGTCATCTCAAACTGGTTGCGGCCGTTGCTCTGGTCGTGGATGACATGACGGATATAGCTGCCGCCCGTGCCGCCTCCGCTGCTGAATTCAAACTGGCACACGTTGTCCGGTGAAGTGGCGTCATTCAGCCAGGTTTCAAATGTCACGGCAGTTAAATTCGTCAGGACGCCGGCTGGCAGGCTGACGTAACAGCCGGAAGATCCGTCCAGCACCACATTGCCGCTGCCATCAAATACTGCCGTGCCCTGCAAGGTGGCATCGGCGCCACCGATGGAATCAGATGCCGTGGAACCGCTCGTTTCGCTGAAACTATAACGGTGAATCAACATTGCCAGCGGTGGGCGAAGCACGGTAATGGACGCGGAATTCGTGATGCCTTGATACACCGCCGTCAGAATCGCGGTGCCTGGATTGCCAGCGACCAGCAACTTATTCGCTCCAAAGCTGATGATGTTGGTGTCGCTCGAAGTGACGTTCAATCCGGTAACCGGGAAGATGCTGTTTTTGATGATGTCGAAGTTGCTCAGGCCGGTGTAGTTCACCAACAAGCCATAGGTTTGAGAGGAAGACATCGGCATGGTCGCCGCGACTTGTAGCGCGATGGAAACCAGCGAACCCTGGCTGTTGGTGTTGAAACTGTTCGGACCAGCCAGATAATTCATCGCGATTTTTTGCGGAGTAAGCTCGCCGCTGTAGATGCGGAACTCATCAATCGCGCCGCTCAAATACGGGTCGCCATAAGCCCACCAAGGCGAACGGCCGAGGGAACCGGCGAATGCCCACATGCTGTTGACATTCGGAATGGCAGAACCGGTCTTGACTGAATGCAGCACGCCATTGGTGAAAACCGCCTGCACCTGTGCCGTCGGGTCGTAGATGCAAACCACATGAACGTATTGCCCGCCGGAGCCGGGGTTGCCGGTGAGGTCGGAATTTCCGCCGGAGGTCATTTCGAACTGGTCGCGGCCGTTGCTTTGATCATGAATGACGTGGCGCAGATAGGCTCCGCCCGTGCCGCCACCGCTGCTGAATTCAAACTGGCAGACGTTATCCGGCACTGTGTCGTTTGTCAGCCAGGTCTCAAAAGTCACCGCCGTCAGGTTCGTCAAAATTCCGGCTGGCAGGCCGACGTAAGTTCCGCTGGAACCATCGAGCGTCACCGTGCCGCCGGCGATGGCGGCGTTGCCATTGAGCGCGCCGTCCGCGCCGCCAACGGAATCGCTGGCATCGCTGGTGAAACTATAACGATGAGTCAATGTCGCGGTCGGAGGCACAACCGTGATGGTTTGAGTTGAAGTCTTGCCCGCGTAACTGGCCGTAATGGTCGTGGAGCCTTGCGCCACAGCCGTGACCACCCCGCTCGCGCTCACCGTCAAAACACTCGTGTTGCCGGACGAATAACTGGCAATGGATGCAATGTTCGGTTGAACGGTGAGACCTGAAGCCGTGGCTAAAACCGCCGCCTGCTGAAGTGTGTTTTGCTGCATCGTGAACGCCACCTGCAACTGGATCGAAGAAACAGTTCCATAATTTGTGCTCACCGCGCCGGCGCCAGATGCGTCGAGTGCCGCGATCTGCAAGGGGTTCAGCGCGCCGTTCCAGATGCGAAATTCACTGATGGTGCCGGCCATGTAAGGATCGCCGTAGTTATGCCATGGTGATTGACCAAGCGACGCTTCGTTGGTGGAGACGCTGCTCAAAGGGGTCTGGTTTGCCGGAAAGCTGCTTAGCGCTTCCAAAATGCCATTCGTGTAGATGGACGCTATTCCGTTGACCGGGTCATAAACGCAAACCACGTGCACCGGAACATCACTCAAACCATTTTGCGATGAGACGAACTGGCTGGGATAACCCGAAACGTTGGCCAATTCGAAAAAATTACGCGTGTCGCCCTGATCGTGTATCACATAGCGGAGATACTGGCCGCCGGTGCCACCACCATCGCTGAATTCAAACAGGTGCACGTTGTCCGGCGAGCCCGCGCTGTTGGCCCAGCCTTCAACAGAAACCGCATTCATACCGGCCAAAAGGCCGCCGCCGAGATCGACATAGCCGCCAGGACTGCCATCAAAATTGACCTGGGTTCCGTCAAGGACGGCATCGCCATTCAAAGTCGCCACCACACTCGAGACGGAGTCAGTGACAGTTATGCCGCCGGCGGGCGCGTTAAAACTCCAACGATTTTGCAGCGTTTGCGCGTGGGAGGCAAACGAGACGGATAATAATATCGCGCAACTGCCGACCGTGCTGCGCCATAGATTTGAGGCTTGGTTTTTCATGTCTGTGATTTCTGGTTTTTAGGTTGCCGGAAATGCTGTTTGGCTTGTTTACAATCCGGGTTTCAATCCAACACGCGGAACGGAGATGAAAAGTGCGCCAATTTTTTTGAATTTTCTGGCCGTCGGGAAGTCCGTCAATGTGCCGGTTGCACACCCAGTGCTTCACGCAGCAAAATCTGCGCGAATTGCCAGTCGTACCAGTAACCGAATGCACCGTCACCTCGATCCCGAATATCTTTAACTCGTGCGGCAACGGTTTCACGTGTCTGTGAAAGTTCAAGCTGTGCTTCGTTCGTCCGTCCGGTTTGATAATCGCACAGGGCAAGAATGGTCCGGAGCGTGGCGTGTTGGGCTCCTGTCTTGTCTTCGGCATCCAGACTGCGCCGGCACCACTCCGCAGCTTGAGCATAATCCCCGCAACGATAACACCATAATCCTACGGGTATTCCCGACCACCCATTCATTTGCTTTGGGTCGGTCCCGGTGAAAAAATCTTCCGCTTTCGCCGCCATGGGTTTCAGTTGTTTCATCAACGCTTCGTCTGGTGGCAGCAGCAAACAGGTTTTTAAAATTCTACCGGCGGCATCACCGTTGCTGGTCTCGTCAAAGCCAGCCACCATGGACCGGCAAAATTGCTTGTATTGCTCCCGTCGGCCGCTCTCGACCAGCACCACGCCGCACGCCTGATAATCCAGCGTGACCGCGCCCCACTTGTCCAGCTTGTCAATTTCCATCAACGCCAGATAGCGGTCGGCCGATTCGGCCCAACGCCCTTGCGAAGCCAGCCAGTCACCAACCGAACGGTATGCGGACACGCCATCAAAGCTCGGTTTGGGCGGCGGCGTTTTGATTCCTTCAAGCATCCGGTTGGCGTCCTCAAACTTTTCCTGGCTGACAAAAATGGCCGCCTGGTTGATTTGTTCCCGCGCCTCCGCCTGCTGGCGCAATTCGTTTTCGCGTTTCTCGGATCGCTCGGCTTTTTCGCGCAACTGCGCCTGCTCGCGTCGCGCCTCGTGTTCGCGGAAAAACATCCAGGTGGAAATCCCGAACCCGGCCAGCAGGGTGACGGCCACGACCGCGGCCGCCGCGAAGACCACTTTGTTGCGCTTGACCAGTTTTTGCAGACGGTAAATGCGACTCGGCGGCCTGGCGATTACCGGCTCGTTCTTGAGGTATCGCTGCACATCCATCGCGAAGCCGTTGGCCGTTTGATAACGCCGGTTCCGGTCTTTCTCCAGCGCCATCATGACGATCCAGTCCAAGTCGCCTTTCAACTGGGAAATTAATTTGGGCGGCTCGGCATGACGCAATCCGGCCATCGTTCTCATTTCCGTAGGGCCCATGGACGTGATCATGGTCGAAGGTGCCGGCGGTTCCTTTTCGCGCAGCGTTTTGCGCATTTCATCCCAGCCAGATTGCATCAAAACCTTGCTGTCGAAAGGCGTCTTGCCGGAGAGCAGTTCGTAAAGTAAAACGCCCAGCGAATAAATATCGCTGCGGGTGTCCACGTCGAACCCGCTCATCTCCGCCTGCTCGGGACTCATGTAAGCCGGCGTGCCGACAAATTGTTCGCAAGCCGTGACCATTGGATTCTCCGTGAGCCGGCCCTCGACGGCTTTCGCGATGCCAAAATCAATGACTTTGGGAATGGCCGCGCCGTCAATCATTGTGACCAAAATGTTCGACGGCTTGATGTCCCGATGAATGATGCCTTTCAGGTGGGCGTGCTGGATGGCGTGGCAGACCTTGATGAACAGCTCCAGCCGTTGCCGGGCGTCAAAATTATTTTCGTCGCAAAACTGGGTGATGCGCAGGCCGCGGACCAGTTCCATTACAAAAAACGGCCGGCCGGATTCCGTCGTTCCCGCGTCCAGCACGCGGGCAATGTTCGGGTGATCCATCAACGCCAGCGCCTGCCGTTCCGCTTCGAAGCGCGCGATGATGGATTTGCTGTCCATTCCCGGCTTGATGATCTTGACCGCAACCTGCCGGCGGACGGGATGCTCCTGCTCCGCCATATACACCGAACCCCAGCCGCCTTCGCCCATTTTCTGCAATATTTTGTAATGCCCCAAACGGGTGCCGATCTGATCGTCCACCGCGTCGGAAGAACCGGCCCCGGCTGCCGGAATTTCCGATCCGGTCGGGGTAAAATCCATTTGTGCAGAAGCCACGGCGGATTTTCCGCGCGCAAAAAATTTCTGGGCGTCCTGGTGCAGCGACAACATTTCCTCCACCGCCGAGCGCAGGCATGCGTCGCCGGCGCAGGCGCGTTCGAGAAACCTTTCCCGTTGCGCCGGGTCGGCCACTTCCAGTGCGGCGAGGCAGATCGCTTCCTCCAGCGGGGAGTTGGTGTTCACATTGGCATCTATGAATTAACGCGGATTCCGGCTTCCGAATGCGCCGTGATTGTTCAAATTTGTGAGCGCAGATACCGGAACATTTTTATTTTTGCCAGCGTCCATTGCCGGACGACCGTTCGCAGGCCGACGCCCAAATTCTCCGCCACTTCCTCATTGGTCAGGCCGCCGAAAAATTTCAGCGTCACGATGCGCGCTTTTTCCGGGTCTTCGGCCTCGAGCCTTTCGAGCGCCTCGTTAACCAGCAGGATGTGTTCGTCCGGCGTTGCGGCCGAGATTTCCAGATTCTCGATGAGCACGCGACTTTGGCCGCCTCCATGTTTAAGCGCTGCTTTGCGCCGTGCATTGTCAATGAGGATGCGTCGCATCGCATCCGCAGCCGCGCCGAAAAAGTGCGCGCGGTTCTCCCAGGACCGGTTTCCATCGCCGACCAGCTGCAACCAGGCCTCATGCACCAGCGCCGTGGGCTGGAGCGTCTGTCCTGCCGCTTCACGAGCCATACGCACTGCCGCCATCCGGCGAAGCTCGTCATAAACCAGCTTGAACAAATCTTCCCGCGCATGGTTCTCGCTGCGGCCGGTGGCTTGAAGCAACAACGTGATGTCGTTCATGGGTGCTCCAATTTACATGACAAAATCATTTATGAAACTCCAATTGCCAATAGTGAATGGCGCGAGTTGCAATTCAACATTTAAAAAAGACGCTGAAAGTGAAATCGAACCCAAGACACCACCTGTCCGGATACAACAATGGATCAAGATGATTTTGAACCAAGATGTCATCAGCTTCATCGAGCTTCTACCAGGATTTGCGCGGCTCGTGGAGGTGGATTGAAGTGCCAGAAGAATTGCCCTTAGACTGAGGCGGTTTCTCAAAGCGAGAGCCGTTTTGACCGGTGCGCAAGCGAACACAATCCGGCCAAAAGACCTCGCCGTGAAAGGCTGGAAAGCCGGGCGGCATATTCCCGCACCAAGTCCATGTCGTCAGTCATCATTTACATATACATGGACGCCAAACCGAAAACCGGACAAGCTTTTTTTTGCGGTCTCGAATGCAACCCGCTTGAGCGCCGTCGAGCAAGGCCAGACGGCGGTGTGCATCCGAAGCCCTAGGAGTCGAGCTGCCGGCCGGTGAAATGTTGCACGAGTTTGCACCGGTGGTGTTGGTCGTCCATGATTCCGTGATGGAAGGCGCTTCCAAGAGCATTCCGCCTGTCGGCCAGTTCAGGGCCATCTGACCGTCCGTGAACGTATTGCTCACCACCAACGTGGCCGGAGCAACGATCTGCTGGAGGGCGCCATATTTCAGCAAGGAAATGTATCTGGACGTGGTGGTGGCCGGCTTTGAAATCGTGCGCGGCAAAGGCTGGGTGACCTGTGGCTGGTTCAGTTGCGAGGCAGATTTATTTTTATTTTGCCACCAATCGAGCGGCGTATCCACCGGCAGGGAGGAGAACGATTTTCAGGGTCGCCTTCGCATCAACAGTTTGGTGGTTTTCCTGAATGGATTCGTAATCCGCACCATCAGGCAGGTCTGCGAAGCTGTTCAGTATCCATTTCTTTTTGCCGAGAAAATTTAGCGGCACATCCAACGTGGCGGCGGCATCGCTGTTCATTGCGGCGAGATACCAGCGGTCGCCGGAGCGGCGCGCGATCACGATGGATTTGCCGACCTCGGCATTCAGCACCACTGTTTCGTCCCAGACCGTCGGCAGGTTGCGAAAAAATTCCACGCCCGGCTGGCCGCGATAATTCGCCGGGCTGTCGCACAGCACCAGCAGCGGACTCGGATAGATCACCGTCATCGCCAGTTGACGGGCGCGCGTGCCCATGACCTGCGCCGGGAAGGTCAGCTTGAAATCTTCCGGCTTGCGGTTCAAAAAACCACCCGGCGTGAAGTCCATCGGCCCGAGCAATGCGCGCGTGAAGGGCAGCGTGATGGTGTGCAGCGGTGTGCATTTGTTGCCGGGCAATTTGTTGTATTCATTGCCGAGCACGCCTTCCTGCGTGATGTAATTCGGATATGTCCGCGCCAATCCGGTGGGTTTGTAAGCACCGTGGAAGTCCACCATCAATTTATGCTGCGCGGCAATTTTCAATGCGTCTTCATACCACTTCACGGTTTCCTGGCTGTCGCTGTTCATGAAATCCACCTTCACGCCGGCGGCACCCCATTGTTCCATCGTTGAAAAAACTTTTTCAAAACCGGTCTTCGTCAAATCTTTGGAATGCATCCAGACGAACAGCCGCACCCCGCGTTCCTTGGCATAGGCGAAAACTTCCGGCACATTCATGTGCGGTTCGGGCATGGTGGGATCGGTCTTATACCAGTTCCAATCCATCAATTGATACGGCCAGCCCATCTCGGACGCGAAGCCGATGTATTCCTTTTCGGAAGATGTGTCGCCGCGGGCGTTGAGTCCGGTGAACTGCGGCAGGTTGGTGTTCACACCGGTCCACCACGGATCCCACGCGCAGACGCCGGGCTTGACCCACGGCAAATTTCCGAGCCGGTTCGGTGTGGCGAGATTCGCAATGAGATCGGAATTCACCAAATCCGCCGCCGTGCGCCCAATCATCAAAACCCGCCAAGGGCTCACGCGCGGCACGTCCGACACGACGAGGCCGTTCCAGTTGTTTCGCGACGCCAGTTTGACGCCGACATTTTCCGAGCCGGTGCCGGTGGTGAACATGCCCGCCCAGTCCAGCAAATCCGCTTCCGCCACGGCAACATACGCGGCGGGCGTTTCCACCAGCAGCGGCAGGGTGTTCCATTTCCCCGGTGGAATCGTGCTCAATCTGGCTTCGGGATAATGGTTTTCCGCGCAGGGCGATTCTTCACCGAACCAGCAACGGCTGTCTCCCGCGAAATGAAATTCAGTCAGCTCCTTTGTCAGCGTGAAATGGCCAAGCTGGGAAGCCTCCGGCAAATCATAACGAAACGCGATGCCGTCGTCGTAGGCGCGGACAATCAAGCCAAACGTGCGCACCGGCGCGCCGCGCTCTTCCAGCGTCAGGCGCAATTCTTTCCAGTGATCGCGCACCTCCAGCCGCTTGCCAAAATGATTTTGCCAAGTGCCATCATGCCGCGCGGTTTTGGTCTGGGTGATGACCGCCGTCGGGCCGAGCTTTGTGCCATCTTGAAATTCCAAACCGAGCTGCGAATCAGTCAGCACCAATTTTGAATCCACTGCCACGCGGTAGTGCATGCCGCCTTGGTCCGAAACCATCACCGCCAGCTTGCCGTCTGGTGACGTCAGCCGCATTTCGCTGGCATGAATCGCCATCGTAGAGCCGCTTGAAAAGCTCAAAAGAAAGGCTATAACGAAACTTGCTGATTTCATTTTGTCGGATCGTTGATTGCAGGAGTAATATTACTTCAGCGGCTTGAGCGTGATCAGCACCGCATCGTTTTCGCGGAGGTCGAACTGCTGCTCAAAATTTCCGTCGCGGCCGATTTTTACGGTGCGAGTTTCAATCGGTGCGCCGCTGTTCTTTGATTTGATTTCCGCGACCTGGGCCTTCGTGAGCTGTGCGGGCGTGCCCAAATCGCGATAGGTATCGTAGGCGTCGTTGACGCGGTAGCCGACTTTGTAAAGTTCCAGCGTGTATTTGCCTCTCGGCAGATGCGACAGGTTGAGCGTGACTTTGTTCTTGGGCTGCGACGGCAAATCGCGTTTGTAAAAGACCTGGTTGATCATGTGTTTGCCCGGAAAGGTGTTCGTGAAATCCCAAACCAACGCCTGCACACCGCCGTCCTGGTCGGCGCAAATCCACGAGGACGGGTCGCTATCCTTCAATTCCGTCGGGCCGAGCCGGTTCAAAAACTGATACGCAAAATACGACGGCTTTTTGATGTCCTGATAATTCATCAGTCCGAAGCCGCCATGAAAGGCCTCCCAGCGCGGGCCGGATTCCTCGAAAATATCCGTGAACGTCCAGTAAGACATGGACTGCGCAGCGTCGCCGCATTTCTTGAGCTTGTCCAGGATGTAAGCCGTGCTGTGATAGCTGTCGTGAAACGGATCCGCCGGCGTGTAGGAACTGCTCCATTCGGTGAAGTGCAGTTCCAGCTTGGGAAACGCGGAGTCAGTGATCTTCTGGCGCACCTCTTTCACCTCGCCAAAAATGGAGTTTGGATTTTTGGAAAGCGCTGTGCCGTGGGTGGCGGTTTCATCAAGATAACCGCTTTCCACGCCGTAGGTGTGCGTGGAAACGAAATCCACCGGCGCTTGGTTCGTGTCGCAGAAATGCAGGAACTCGTTTATCCAGCCGCAGCCCGCTGTGCCCGGGCCGCCCACCTTGTAATCCGGGGAAACGCTCTTGATGGCGCGCGCGGTCGCGGCGTAGAGATCAAAATACTGCTGCTGCGTGCCGGCCCAGAATCCGTCCCTGAGGTTCGGTTCGTTCCAGACCTCAAAATACCACGTCTTCACCTCGGCGTCGCCGTAGCGCTCCTTTTCATGCTCGACAAAGGCTTTGATAAAATCCGCCCATTTGTTCATGTCTTTGGGCGGCGTCACATTGCCCTTCCACCAGAAGATGGTTTTCGAGCCGCTGGCCAGCCCGGAGGGCATGAAGCCCAGTTCCACAAACGGCTTCATGCCGATGCTATGGAGAAAATCGTAAAGCTCGTCAATGTATTGCCAGTTGTATTCCGGCTTGCCGTTGTAATCGCGGTAAACGCCCATGTCGTCGGTGAACAAACCGTGCATGCGGATGTATTGAAAACCGCACTCGCGGTGCGCGATGGTCAACTGTCGCTGCCAGTCGGCGCGCAAGCCCTCGTTCGCGCGGCCCGCGCCGACGCAGAATTTGAACATGGTGTTGAGCGGGCCGTTGGTTTGCAGCATGTCCGCCGAGATGAGCCTCGGCGTTTCATTGGTGGCGTCGCCCGACAAATCCGTGGCTGCGATGGCGGTGGCGGCAGCAAGGCAGAAAAGACTGGCGGTGGCGAATTTGTTGAACGTGAACATGTCGGTATTAATATGATATTTGACGGCGATTGTCTTCTTAAATTTTGCTGATGCGGGTGATTTCGTCTTGTCGTTAAAATGAATGGGTCACGCGAGGTGGGGCCGTGTCTTGTTTGAAGCGCGCGGCCCCGGTTGCGTTTTAAAACGACGCGCCCTCACATCGTCGGAAAGCGGTTGCATGGCGCCGGATTCCAAGCCGGAATTGGCTTGCGGCTTTGGCTGCGCGGCGAGCAATATAATAAAAAATGTTCCTGCGCGCCCTCCAAAAAAATCTACTTTGCCGGTTCGCGCTGATCCTTGGGGTGGCAATCGCCGGGGTTTTCCCCGCGCCGGCCGCGCCGAATTATTTCATGCGCACCTGGCAGGTGGAGCAGGGGCTGCCGCAAAACAAAGTCACGGCCGTGGTGCAGACGCGCGACGGCTACTTGTGGGCCGGCACCTACAACGGATTGGCGCGGTTTGACGGCGTCCGCTTCACGGTTTTCAACGACAACAACACGCCGGAACTGCGCAGCAGCCGCATTACGAGCCTGTTTGAAACCGCCGACGGCACGCTGTGGATCGGCACCGAGAGCGGTGATGTGTCGCAATACAAGGACGGCCATTTCACCGCTGTGCCGCTGCACGCCAACTGGAGCGGCGGAAAAATCTACGCCATTACCGCCGACGATGCGGGCGACGTTTGGCTGATGAACGACGCGGGCGAACTGGCGCGCGCGCGGGACGGCAAGGTTTTGTCGCCGCCCTCGGGCAGTGTGACCAATGTCGTATCCCTGGCGTGCGGGCGGGACGGCACGATTTGGGCCGAGCGCGAAGGCGCCGTGTCCGCGCTCAAAAATGGCCGGCTGACCAATGAACTGTCCGCGATCGGCTATGTGCAGGGTTTCTGCGCCGCGCGCGGCGGCGGTTTTTGGGTCGCCTGCAACAACGGCCTTCGCAAATGGAAAGAGGGCCAATGGGTCGCCGATTTGGGCGCCGCGCCGTGGGGCGCGAGCATCGTCCCGAGTTTCATTGAAACTTCCTCCGGCGCGTTGGCGGGCGGCACGCCGGGCGATGGGCTGTGGCTGGTTTTTCCCGATCAGACGAACGCCCCCGCGCTGCATTTCAACCACACCAATGGGTTGCCGTCGGACTGGGTGATTTCGCTCTGGGAAGACCGTGAAAAAAACATCTGGTGCGGCACCGGTGCGGGGCTGGTGGTCATCCGCCGGAGCAATCTGGAAACCATTTCACCGCCGGACAAATGGAAGAGTTGTCCCGTGCTCTCCGTGCTGCCGGCACCGGACGGCGCGCTGTGGGTCGGCACCGAAGGCGCGGGCTTGTATCGCCTGCAAAACGGTGTTTGGACGAATTTCGATCTGGCGCAGGGCATCCGCAATCCTTACATCTGGTCGCTCGCGGCGGATGGCGCGGGGAAAATCTGGGCCGGCACCTGGGGTGGCGGATTGTTTGTGCAGAAGCGCAATGGGTTTGATTTTGCGCCGGGGATGGGAAATTTCCGGCCACCGTTCCCCGCGCTTTTATTTGCCGGCAATGACCTTTGGCTTGGCACGCTTGCGGGCGCGCTGCGTTATCAAAACGGAAAACTCGAGCCTTTCAACGAAATCGCCGGCCAGCCGTTCGGCGACGTGCGTGCCATCGCGCAGGATAAATCGGGTGCGTTATGGTTCGGCACGGCGGGCAGCGGCATGGTTTGTTTGCAGGACGGAAATTTCCGCCGGATCAAAAAATCCGACGGGCTTTCGTCCGACTTCATCGAGTGCCTGCATTTCGCGGACGACGGCGCGCTGTGGATTGGCACGTTCGGCGGCGGCCTGAACCGTTTCAAGGACGGGAAATTTTCCACCATCAATCGCAAGCAGGGTTTGCCCAATGGCGTCATCGGCCACATCGAATCGGACGGACTGGGATATTTTTGGATGAGTTCCTACGACGGCATTCTCCGCGCGAGTGAAAAGGATTTAAACAACTGTGCCGACGGCAAGCTGGCCGAGGTGACGTTTTTGACCTATGGCATCAATGACGGGCTGCCGACGCTGGAATGTTCGGAAGGCCTGCAAGCGGCCGGGGGTAAAACAGCGGACGGCCGGCTGTGGTTTCCGACGTCGAAGGGACTCGTCGTGGTGGATCCGGTCGGCGCCCGAATTAATTTGCGGCCGCCGCCGGTGCGGATCGAGGAAATGCAGGTGGATGACAGACCATTCACGGACGGCTACGACGTCGGGCCGCTGAAAATTCCGCCGGGCCGGCACCGCATTGAATTTGAATACAACGGCCTGAGCTTTATCGCGCCGGAAAAAGTGCGGTTCAAATGCCGGCTGAACGGCTTCGACCCGGATTGGGTGGATGTCGGCACCAAGGGGGTGGTGACTTACAATTACATCCCGCCGGGAAAATATTTGTTCCAGGTGATCGCGTGCAACAACGATGGCGTATGGAACGAAACCGGTGCCGCCCTGAAGTTTGAAGTGCTGCCGTATTTCTGGCAGACCACCTGGTTCCGTGTCCTCGCCGGGCTGGCGACGGTGCTGGGGGCCGGCGGGGCGGTCTGGTTCGAAACGCGGCGGCGGATGCGCCGCCGGCTGGAACAGGCCGAGCGCCATCGCGACATCGAGCGCGAACGCTCGCGCATCGCCCGCGACATCCACGACGACTTGGGCGCGCAGTTGACCCGCATCACCATGATCAGCGAATCGGCGCGCGACGACCTGGACAATCCCGGCCAGGCCATGATCGGGCTCAACCGGATTTACGACACGGCGCGCGAGCTGACGCGCAGCATGGATGAAATCGTCTGGGCGGTCAGCCCGCGCCATGACACGCTGGAAGGTCTGGCCACCTATTTGGAAAAATATGCGCAGGACTGGCTGGTCACCGCCGGCATCCGCTGCCGTCTGGATTTGCCGCTGCAATTTCTCAAGTGGCATCTGACGTCGGAGGTGCGGCACAATGTCTTTCTCGCGTTCAAGGAGGCGCTGCACAACGCGGTGAAACATTCCGGCGCCTCGGAGGTTCACATCCGGCTGGCAGTGAGGGAAAATTCGTTTGAACTGGTTGTAGCGGACAACGGTCGCGGTTTTGCCGTCGGTGAAAAATCAAGAAAGGCCACCTCTGCCCCGGGCCGGGTGGCGTCCGGCAACGGGTTGGAAAACATGCGGCGGCGGCTGGCGGTCATTGGCGGAAGCTGCGAAATCCAAAGTACGCCCGGCACCGGGACGAAAGTGACGTTTTCCGTGCTGATCAAGGCTTCCACCGGCGGAAAAACCGGCCGTTAGGCGGGTGTTTTGGTTTTTTTGGCATCGTTAGTTTTAACGACATGACATGCGTGCGGCTCTAGGCGATAGTCCCAGCATGCAAATCCCCACAGTTTGGCGAAGCTGCCTCCGGCCTGTGATTTCTTGTCACTGCCTTGGCGGAGCTTCGTCCGGCGGGTTGGGATGCTTCTGATCCGAAACCAAAAACTTGTAACAAACCCAGAACCTATGAAAATAACGAGTATATTCAAACCACTGCTTAATCGCATGTGTGTCGCCGCCGGCGTGGCGACACTGCTTTATGGCATCCCCAATGCAGCCAACGCAACTCAAGTCATCCGAGAACTTTGGGATGGCAGCGGCAAAGCCAACATCGCCGGGGATGGTAGCGATGCATCAAGCGTGGGCTTCGACAACAGCAAAGTTTGGGTGGTCAGCCCGGCCGGCAACACGGGCCTTACACTGGATTGCACCTGGAACTTGGACGGCTGGATGGGAGTCGATGAAAATACTGTTCTGGGGGATAACGCCGGTAGTCAAGGAACCTTTGCTTTTTACACGGGCAACATGGGGACGCTCACGAACAAGGCGAACAACAATCTGCCCTACGGCAACTATTATTCCCAGTGTTACGCGACACGGGCTTTGGCCACGAACTCCTACATCAACTTCCAAGCCAATGGCACCTACTACTTCAGTGTGCGCATGTTTAGAGGTATGTCAAGCTGGAGTTGGACTTCCGACCAAATGGGTGGAATCGGGCTGGCTTCAAGTAGCGCCACCAATGCCGACTTCGTCGGGATTGGTATCACTCGGAGCTCTCCTTATTATGCGTCGAATGGAATAACAGACATTGGCGGTGGCTGCTACATCACCGCTGGCACACTGAATCAGGCGGGGACGGGCATGAATATTGACCCTAGCAGTGGTATTGATTCCGACGGCGGCCCGTATTACGCGCGCGCTTACACCGCGACGAATATGTTCACCGACCAACTTGGCCTTCTTGTGGGCTCGTTGACCACGACAGCCGGCGGCGCTTCAACAATGACTGTGAAATTGTATCCCGCGAATGCAGGTCCATATCCGTCGGATCCCTCCACCATCACATGGGATGCGACTTACAGCTTCACCGAAACAAACGTCATGACGCAGTTGCTGGTGTGGGAAAATGGTGGTGGCACAGGCGTGCAGGATGCTCTGCGCGTGGGCACGACGTGGGCTGACGTCATTGGCTTGGAACTGACCGGGCCAATTCAAGCAAACCCTGGCGCCACGGTGTATGCTGGCACCCCGGTCACATTCTCACAAAGCGCCGGCCTGAACAACGGCACCTATCCCATGACATTTCAATGGTATAGCAACAGCGTGGCTATTGCGGATGCGACCAACAGCTCATTGGCGCTGGGGGTCACTACGACTGATTTTACGGCGGATTACACAATCGTAGTGAGCAATTTTTTTGGCGAGCTCACGAACACCCCGCTCCATCTGACGGTCAATCCTGCGGTGAAACCATTCTTTACGCAGCAGCCCGTGTCTACCTTTACGGCTGATGTCGGTGGCACTTATCCAATTACGGTTGGTGTGGATGGCACCCCGACGTTCAACCTGCAATTGACACATGCGGGCACCAATGTCCCGGGAATGACGGCTACTTTGTCGGGAACTGGAACGGCAACGCTGAGGACCAGCCCGCTCACGATTGCGGATGCCGCGAACAGTTTTGCGGTGGTCGTCACGAATACGTTCGGATCAGCCACGTCTCAAGTTGCCAACGTCACGTTGCTTATTCCGCCTGCTGGCAGCTTCGAAGCTGTGGCATTGGCCAATGGTGCTGCGGATATCTGGAAACTCAGCGAGACCACCAACGACATGACTACTAATGGCGTGACCTTGCGCGACTATGTATCGGACAATAATGGCAATGTTCCCAATGAGCCCGGCTATCCCAGCATGAGCAACGTGGTCTTCGGTTCTGCGGGTCCCGGCCCGGCTCTGCCCGGTTTTTCAGGCATAACTTCCATTTTAACTCCTAATACCGGTGGACTAAACGGTCAGGTTAATTTGGCTTCTGGGTTGCTCTACAGCAACAGCATGACGATGGTCTTGTGGATGAACGCGTCCGGGGGTGAAGGCATCATGTATGACAGGAACCAAGACTCGGGTTCCAGTCAGTATGGCATGAACGCCTTCAACGGCAACTTGGGAGCCATATGGGGAGATGGAGCGCAATGGAATTCCGGTATAGTACTGCCGGGCAACCAGTGGATAATGGTGGCCTTGGTGGTTGAACCGAACGAAACAACCCTCTATGCGGGTACCAACGTATTATACGGGCTCACGTCAGTGACTCGTTCCTCTATTGAGGGCACAAATCATCCGAACGCAAGCGGCACACTTCCCAATGGCCGTTTGGTGGTCGGTCGTACGGATTATAGTTGGGCGACAGGTAACAATGCCTGGGCCTATAACCGCGGGTATTACTGCGATGCGGCGATCTTCTACCCGGCGCTCACGCCTGCGGCCATTACCAACCTGTATCTCGCAGGGTTCGGCAAGGGCTTCAAAGTCGTTGGACAATCCGCTCCCACTAACACCATAAGCCTCAATTGGTATCCGACCCTCAAACTTCAGCAAGCTGGTTCAGTCGCCGGCCCTTATACCGATGTCCTTGACACGAATGCAGCGGCAGTAACGCCGCCTTACAGCCAGACGATGTCGAACTCGATGCAATTTTATCGGGCAAGACAATAATAGATTGATAATAGACTGACGCTTAAAAAGGCGAGCCGGCCGGAGTCATGGGACTCCGGCCGGTTTCGCGATCAATATTAAAAAAA
>Ga0182016_10003333_pt1 | contig 18430 bp, 15 predicted proteins | sample 712S2MmetaG_FD_120491 | JGI IMG/M metagenome (GOLD analysis project Ga0182016, IMG submission 120491) | Permafrost microbial communities from Stordalen Mire, Sweden - 712S2M metaG | ecosystem: Environmental > Terrestrial > Soil > Wetlands > Permafrost | place: Sweden: Stordalen | collected...
CCGGCAGTCTTCGGCCCGCGCGGGGTCGCGGCCCCAGATCCAAATCTCGTCGAGATCGAGAATGGCCGCGTGCATCTGCGCTTGCAGGCGCGCCTGGACGCCGGTTCCCACCGTTCCCAGGGCGCGGTCTTTCCGGCCGAGTTCGCGCGCCACCATGGCCGCCGCCGCGGCGGTGCGGACGTCGGTGAGATGGCCGGCATCGGCCAGCAGGGCCACCGGTTCGCCGGTCTCGGCAGACACCAGCAGCATCATGCCATTGCCGGTTGGGAGGCCGCGCCGCACGTTGGCGGGGAACGTGGACGCCACCTTCATCGCGAAGTACCGTCCACCGCGCCGGTAGCTCGATTTCATGTGAACTTCGGCCTGCTCCGCGGCGATATCGAGATGCATCGGCATGGGCGTTTCACATTCGCCGCGGAATTGCGCGATGACAGCGCCGCGCATCAGATCGACAATCTCGGAATAGACCAGGGTCCGACGGATTTCGGGAAGGTTGAGAATTCGCACGGGAGGCCTTGTCTTATCGCGCAGACTCGCCTGGCGGGATGCGGTCGAGCGGCCAATCGACGTAGCGGATCCGTTCGCGGCGCCAGGTGTACGTGATGTGCAGATTGCCGTCGCTCCCCTGGATCATGGCAGGGTAGGAATACTCGCCGGGCTCGCTTTCGAGGGCCTGGAACGGAGTCCAACGGTCGCCATCGCGGCTCACCGCGAGATTCAGCGGACTGCGTCCGGTGGCGGTGTGGTTGTAGATCAGGACGAAGCGGCCGTCGCGCAAGCGCACCACGTCGATGCCGGCGTTGGGATTGGGCAGGTCGATAGGGTGGGCGGCGGTCCAGGTGACTCCGGAATCGGCGGAATCGGCGACGCAGATGCGGCCCATTTGGGAACGCGCGTAGACCCGCAGATGGCTGCCCCCCATGGGGACCACCACGGGCTGGATGATGCCGCTCGCCGGTACGGTGATGGGGCCGTGGCGGGTCCACGTCTTCCCGTTGTCGCTGCTGCGTTCGATCCAGGCGGCCCAGGATTGATAGCTCTCCACCGAAGTTCCGCTGACGATTGCGCCATCGGGCAGCACCAGCGGCTTGGCGCGAATGGGGCCGTAGATGCCGGCGGGAAGATGCTCGGGCGCGGACCAGGAAGCGGCGTCATCGCGGCTGAAGAGGCGGCCGGCGGTCCACTGCTGCGGGCTGGGGCCGAATTTGTAGTAGAGCCACAGAAGTCCGTCGGCGGAATGGAACAGTACGGGGTTCCAGGCGGCGATGTTGGGTTCGCGCACCAGCACCGCGGCGGCCTGCCAGTGGCCATTGGTGCGGCGCGCACCCCAGATTGCGACGTCGGAGCTGCCTTCCGCCTTGCCGCCGAACCATGCGGCCAGGAACTCTCCGGGGCGCAATTCAACCACGGTCGACGCGTGGCAGGACGGCGTCGGCATGGGGTCGGCAACGAACTCGGCGGTCTGCGCCAGAAGCGGCATGGCGAGCAGGAACAGGGCTGCGATTCGCACGAGGCTCCATTCTAACGCGCAGACCCGGCCAGGCGCTATTTCGGGGACAGGCTACATAACCTCGAAACTCCGATCGCCGGGTTGAATTTCGAGGTTATGTAGCCTGTCCCCGAAATAGCCCTCGAAATAGCCCCCCGGCCGCACGCTCGTGCCAAGATGAAATGGCGTGCGCCTGCCCATCGATCCGCTGATTCCCGACATCCTGCAACATCTGCGCTCCGCCAATAATCTGGTGCTGGAAGCCGAGCCCGGGGCGGGGAAGACCACCCGCGTTCCCCCCGCGCTGCTCACGCTCGACGATCGCGAGGTGCTGGTGCTCGAGCCGCGCCGGCTGGCCGCCCGGTTGGCCGCCCGCTATGTGGCGGCGGAACGCGGCGAGCCTCTCGGCGGCACCGTGGGTTACCAGGTGCGCTTCGAGGAGGTCGCCGGCCCCGCGACGCGCCTGCGATTCCTGACCGAAGGCGTGCTCACCCGCCGCCTGCTCTCCGACCCCGATCTGAAATGCGCCGGCTGCGTGGTGCTCGACGAGTTTCACGAGCGCCACCTGGAGGGCGACCTGGCACTGGCTCTGCTCCGCCGCCTGCAGCGCACGCGCCGCCCCGACTTGCGGTTGGTGGTGATGTCGGCCACGCTCGATGCCGCGCCCGTGGCCGAGTACCTCGGCGGCGCGCGCGCGATGCGCTCGGAAGGCCGCCAGTTCCCCTTGGAAATCGAGTACACGCCGCACTCCGCGGCGCCCCTCGAAGAGCAGGTGGCCGCCGCTTTGGGACGTTTGGCCGCGCGGTCCGGAAAGGGCCACGTGCTGGTCTTCCTGCCGGGCGCCGGAGAAATCCGCAGGGCGCAAACCGCCTGCGCCGCGCTGGCCCATCGCCACGGCTGGCTGCTGCTGCCTCTCCACGGCGATCAGTCGCCCGACGAGCAGGACCGCGCCGTGGGGCCCAGCGACTGCCGCAAAATCATCCTCTCCACCAACGTGGCCGAAAGCTCCATCACCATCGAAGGCGTCAGCGCGGTGATCGATAGCGGCGTGGCGCGCGTGGCCAGCCATTCGCCGTGGTCGGGATTGCCGGTGCTGCAGGTGTCGCGCATCAGCCAGGCTTCGGCCAACCAGCGTGCGGGCCGCGCCGGACGCACCGGTCCGGGCTGCGCCATCCGTCTCTACCCGCTGGAAGATTTTGTCCGCCGTCCGGTGCACGATACGCCCGAAATCGCGCGCGCCGACCTGGCTCCCGTGGCGCTGCTGCTGGATGCCATGGGCGCGGCTGGCCTGGATTCGCTCGCATGGCTGGACGCGCCGCCGGCCGCCGCAGTGGAGCATGCCGCCGATCTGTTGCGGCAGTTGGGCGCAAAGGGAGCGCTGGCCCGCGAGATGGCGCGCTATCCTTTGCATCCACGGCTATCGCGCCTGGTGGTGGAAGCGCGGCGTCGCGGCGTGGCCGAGGATGGCTGCACGGTGGCCGCGCTGCTGAGTGCCGGCGAGCGTTTGCCGGCGCGGCAGGAGCAGGCCACGCACTCCGATCTGCTGGTGCTGATGGAGTCGCCGTGGGAGCCGCGCACGGCGCAAACGGTGCGGCAGGTGCGGCGCATGGTCGACCCTCCGCGGCAGCGCGGGCATGACGAAGAGGCGCTCTTGATGTCGGTGCTGGCGGCGTTCCCCGACCGCGTGGCGCGGCGCCGTCAGGGTTCCGAATTGCAGCTTGCGGCCGGTGGACCGGCGCAACTGGCGCCTTCGAGCACGGTGACCGCGGCCGAGTTCCTGGTGGCCGTGGAAGCCGAAGATCGCCGCGATCAGAAGGCCCCGCTGGTGCGCATCGCCAGCGGCATCCAACCCGGCTGGCTGCTGGATCTGTTCCCGGAGCGTATCCGCGAGACCGCGCGCGTGGAGTGGAATCGCGCCGCCGAGCGCGTGGAGAGCGTGAGCGCGTTGTGGTTCGACCAGATCCCGATCGAAGAGAGCCGCGGCGCTGCCGACCCGGAAGCCGCCGCCGCGCTGCTGGCCTCGAAAGCCATGGAAGCCGGGCTGGCGCGCTTCGACGATATCGAAATTGTGGAGGCCTTTCTGGGCCGCGCGCGATTCGCCGCGCAACATGGCGCGGTGCCGCTTCCCGATTCCGAAGCGGCGTTGCGCACCCTGGCGACCGGACTCAAGAGTTTTGCCGAACTGGCCGCGGCGGCGCGTGGAGCGGTGGTCCGCACCATGGAACAACAACTGCCGCCGGCCGCCCGCCGGCTGTTGGAAGAGATCGCGCCGGAGCGGATCAAGCTGCCCCGCGGCCGGTCTGTAGTGGTGCATTATCAGGCGGACCAGCCTCCGTGGATCGCGTCGCGCCTGCAGGATTTCTTCGGCATGCGCGCCACTCCCACGGTGGCGCGCGGCGCGGTGCCGGTAGTTGTGCGTCTGCTGGCGCCCAATCAGCGCCCGGTGCAGATGACCAGCGACCTGACTGGTTTCTGGCAGCGGCTCTACCCGCAGGTACGCAAAGAGCTGTCGCGGCGCTATCCGCGGCACGCGTGGCCGGAGGATCCCCTTTGAGGCGTAGTACGTGAGCGGTCGCTTATAATCAAGCCAATGCTCTTGCGAGAGCGGCCACCGACACCTCCGACGAGGCTCTCATGCCCTTGCTGAAGCGTCTCAAAGCGGCGAGCGACACGACCGAGGTCCGACGGCTGTCCAATCAGATCGAACAAGTGATCTTCCATAAACAATTCAAGCATGCGGGCCGAATCCAAGACGCCGGCTTGCTCGAATCGAAACACTGGATGGAATCCGATCCGAACGTGCCGGCGGGCAAGTGGTGCAAGCGTATCTCGCCGGCGATCTTTACTCGGGATGAACGGAGATCCCGGTGAGCTTCTGTGGGGCAGGCTTCAGCCTGCGGCGGACTTCAGTCCGCCTGCCGCGGATTTCCGGATCAAGTCCCGTAGCCAGACTATTTGCGAAACCGTACCAACCTCAGCGCCCGCTGGCGACCGCGACATCCGTCAACTGACCCTTTTCCAAATGATGCAAAACCGTGGCGTCGTGCGCCGCCGCCGGATCGTGCGTCACCATCACGATAGTCTTACCGAACTCCTTATTAAGTCGCGATAAGATGGTGCGGACGTCCTGCGCGGAGGCCGCATCGAGATTACCGGTCGGCTCGTCCGCCAGAATCAGCGCCGGGTCCGTCACAATGGCGCGCGCGATGGCCACGCGCTGCTCCTGTCCGCCGGAAAGCTGGCGCGGCAGATGATGCATGCGGTCTTCCAGGCCCACCAGCTTCAGCGCCGTGATGGCGTGCTCCCGCCGCTCGGCCTTCTTCAGGTTCGTCAGTTTGAGCGGCAGTTCCACGTTTTCCAGCGCGGTCAGCACCGGAATCAGATTGAACTGCTGGAAGATGAAGCCGATGTTTTCGTTCCGCCAATGCGCGATCTGCGTGTCGGTCATATCGCCCAGAGAATGGCCCAGCACCCGCATCGTCCCCGAACTGGGGCGATCCATGGCCGCGATCAGGTGCAGCAGCGTCGACTTACCCGAACCCGACGGGCCCATCAACACCACAAATTCGCCTTTGTCGATACTCAAGGTGACGTCCTTCAGTGCCACCACGTGAAATTCGTCGCGCACGAATTCCTTGCACAGTCTGTCGGTTTCAATAATCGTTTCGCTCATGGATTTTACGCCTTTGTTCGTACTTTGTCCCCGTCCTTCAGGCCGGCGGGAGCAGCGACGATCACGTCCTCGCCGCCGATGAGTCCCTCGTCGATACGTACGCTTTGATTGCTCACCACGCCCGTCTTCACCGCGCGGCGAATGGCCCGGCCATCGAGCACCACAAACACGGCGCCCTCATGCACCGCCGCCGCCGGCACCATCACCACGGGCTTGGACGGCGCGCTGCCGGCTGGCGCCGGCTTGTCGTCGGAAAGGAATGCCACGCTGGCGTTCATCTCCGGCCGCAAGTGGTCGTCGGGTCTTTCCACCTTCACTTTGATCTGCACGGTGGCCTTCTGGCGATTTGCCTCAGGCGAGATCTCTTTGATATAGCCCGCATACTTGAGGTCCGGGAAGGCGTCCGTGGCGATGACGCCGTGCTGGCCCGAATGCAGCTTGGCGAAATCGTTCTGGCTGATATCGAGCTCTACTTCCAGATCGTCGAGATCGGCGATAGAGACCACATAGCCTTTGGCTCCACGGTCGCCCACGAAACTGGTGGTCACAAATTCGCCCTTCTCCACCGCGCGCTCCAGAATGGTGCCCGTCACCGGCGCGCGTATGACCGTGTTATCGAGGTTGGTCTCGGCGTAAGCCAGCGCGCCTTTGGCCTGCTCCACCTGGCCGCGCAGCGAATCGATCTCTTCCTGCCGCGGACCGATCTTCACCAGTTCGTAAGCCTTCTGCAGCGAATTCACGCGGTGCACCGCCGAATCGTTGCGGCCCTGCGCATCGTCCAGCGATTGCTGCGAGCCCAGATTCTCGCGCACCGTATTGCGCGCGCGATCGAGGCTCACTTTGGCGTTCTCCAGGTCGGCCTTGGCGGAATTCAGATTGGCCAACGCCTGCGCGATTTCCTCCGGCCGCGACCCATGCATAGCCTCGTCGAGCTTGGCCTGCAGGTTGATCAACTGCCCGCGCGCCTGCCGCAGATACGCCTGGTACTCGTCGTCTTCCAGGCGGACCAGCACCTGCCCTTCCTTCACGCGGTCGCCCTTGTCCACGCCGATCCAACTCACCTTGCCCACCACTTTGGCGGCCAGTTCGATTTTGTGCGCCGCCACAATGTACCCCGTGGCATTGAGCACCACGCCGTTGGGCGCGTTGGCGGCCGAAACGGAGGTCGCTCGCGCGGTTTCCACCGGCACGGCTGCATTGAGCTTCGCCGCTACCGTTTGCCACGCTCCTACAGCCAACAGCGAGAGCACACCCACGACGATCCAGCCGGTGGCCCACTTCGAGGCGCCCGCGGACCGCCGCTTGGTGCGGTCGATTTGCAGATTCTTCAGATCGGTGTCCATCAACCCTCCCTCAAGGCGGTCAGGATCTCTTTGCGCGATGCCATGCGCGCGGGGAACAACCCGCCTACGCTGCCCAGCACTACCGCGAAGACGATGCCGGTGAGCATAATACTCGGCGTCACATGAAAAGCAAAAGCCGTTTCCGAAAAACTGGAGTTGCCGATGGAAGTAGTAACTCCGTTCAACGGCAGCGCCAGCAGGCATCCCAATAGCCCGCCCAGCGCCGACAGGAGCGCCGACTCCATCAGAAAGCTGGTCAGAATGCTGCCTTTGGAGAAGCCCAAAACGCGCAGCGTACCGATTTCCCGCGAGCGCCGCGCCACCGCCGCGTACATGGTATTCATGGCGGCGAAACTGCTGCCAACGGCCATGATGATGGCCACCACCAGTCCGGTATATTCGATGGGAGCGGCAGAGCCGGTCTGCTGGTCGTAGTATTCCTTCTCGAACATGGCCTTTACTCCCAGCCGCTGGTCGTCGTTGAGGCTCGCCACCAGCGCCTGGGCACTTATCGCGTCGGTAGCACTTACCAGACAGGAACTTACTGTATCGACGCGCTGTAAGTCGGAACTTACCTGGAACAGGTCGCCCCAGACTTCGCTGCTTTGCGCTCCGCCCGAAGCGTCGAACACGCCGACGATCTCCCAATCGCCGCGTCCGAAATGGACCTTCTTCCCGATTTGCGCCTCGGGAGAGCGATCGGCCACCGACTTACCCACCACCACCTCCCGCTGACCCTGCTGGAACCAGCGGCCGCGTACGAGGTGTACGTTGCGCCGCATCTCGATACCCGCCTGCCCGAGCCCGCGCACCGTGAGGTTGGTTCCACTGGCGTCGGAAGGGCTATCGAGAATCATCACCGTGACCACTTCCATGGATGCCAGGGGCTGGCCGTCGTGCCCCGTGGCAATGCCGGCCTTGAATTTCAGGTCCTGAAACTGACTACGTGTAAAGAGGCTCACCAACTCGGAATCCGACCCCTTGCGCAACACCAGCACATGCAGTGGATCGCCGGACACCGAGAGCGTGCTGCGCAGTCCGTTGACCAGCGCCAGGATGGCCAGCAGCACCGCCACCGTGAGCGCGATGCCCAGGGCCGTCATGATGGTGGTAGTCTTGCGCACTACCAGATTCCGAAGATTGTAGGCGAATGGTATGGACATAGCGTTAATCCGTGCTCCGCAGAGCCTCTACGATGCTGGTGCGCGAGGCATTCAGCGCCGGTACCAGCGAACTTATCAAGCCGATCGCGCCGGCGGTCGCGATACACGCCAGCGCTACCGGCAGTTCGATAGCCTGAATTGGCGGCAGATAGGCGCCGAACGGGCTCTTGACCACCACCCGCATCAGCAGCGTCGAGATGAGATATCCGATGGCGCCGCCGGCAATCGAAATGGCGCAGGCTTCTCCCAGAATCATGCCCAGGATGCTGGAGGGCGTGAAGCCCAGCGTCTTGAGGATGCCGACTTCGCGCACCCGTTCCCGTACCGACATAGCCATGGTGTTAGCCGAAACCAACAAGATAGTAAACATCACCGCCGCGGAGATGCCGATCAGGAACATCTTGATGTTACCCAACAATGCCAGGAAGGCCACCGCGAACGCCTGGGCGGACTCCGTCTTAGTCTGCGCCGTGGAGTTGGCGAACAGGGCGTCGATGGCTTTGGCGATGCGCGCGGAGTTAGCCGGGTTGTCGATCAGGATGTAGTACATGATTACGTTGCCGCGCCGCCCCTCGTTCAGCGTTTGTTCCAGGTATTCGTTGTTGAAATACATGATCTGGCTGGAGCGCGGGCTGTCGAAGATGCCCCGCACGGTGAACTCGTAGTTACCCGGGAAGACAGTGCCGGAAATATTGATCCTGTCGCCCACCTGGAAATGGAATATGTTGGCTAAGTCGCGGCCCACCACGCAGGCGGTGCGTTCCCGCTCGAAAGCCTTCCGCTGATCCTCGGGGATGCTATATTCCCCGAATATTCGGAACAGCTTTTCGGGCTCGACGGCGAAGCGGGCGAAGTTATTCTTGGGATCGCGATCGTCCTTATAGACGCCGCCGAACCAGTTAGCCACCGAGATGCTCTCGACTCCCGGTACGTGTTCGATCTGGGCCTGATAGCCGCGCGGAATGAAGACCGTGAAAGAGACGCGGTTGCGGGTGACCAGCCGCAGCGCCTGGGCGGGCGTGGGATTGCTCAGGTAGAAGGCGTGAAACATGGCGATCATGACGCCCAGCAGGCACATGGAGATTCCGATGCTGGCGACGGTCAGGATGGTCCGGCGCCTGTTGCGCCAGCAGTTTTTGAGGACCAGTGGAAGATACCGTAACATTGCGGCTCCCTTTACAACGGTTCTACGTTACCAGGGGGAAGGACGCGAAACCCCGGATTGGCGACGAACCGGCGGTTTGGCGGATAAGCGGCGGGATTGCCGCGACAGGTGGCGATTTCCATGTCCCCAGATTAGGACTGCGCGGTGCGGAATTCGCCGATTAATCGGCGAACGCCGGGAGGCTACCGGCGAATGGGGGAAGACGTTTCAGGCGCCGAGCCCTTCGGCTAGCTAGCCTGAAGACAAGGGCGGTACGCTTCGCTCTGTCCATCTTCGCCATGTTCTCGAGCCGCCATCGCGCGGCGGGCGGTGCTTCCGCGCCGGGAAGGTCCAGCAATGGCCATTCGGGCTCGCCCCGCTTGATGGACATCGGAAAACGCCGATGAGCCGCGGGCATGTTTCCAACGATTGTTCCGATCAGCGCCTCGCAGGTTTTCAGCAGTTCGTCCAGCGTGACGGTTTTATTCGCCATGCCCTCGAAGCCTCTACCGAATTCCTCCGCGGTGTCGAGACGGGCCGGGGCAAGTACATTCGACACGGGCCGGTCGTGGCTTAGGAGGTAGACGATGAAGGTCTTGCGCAACTCATCGCCGAGGCCTTCGCTCTCCAGCAAGTCCCGCGTGTCGAACAGGCCGCGCGGATGCTGGCGGTCCCGCGGTGCCACGATCTTACCGGCATAGAGGTCGGGAAGCTGACCATCTGGATTTCAGCGAACCCGAACCTGTCTTCCACTGGGGGTGAGCCGCCAGCATGACCGGCGAGCTGCGGATTCCGGATTCGATATTGCCGGCGATCCGCCGCATGGCTGCGTTAATTTCCAGGAGCGATGCACGCCGATCCGCCACCGGCACATAAGTCAGCTCGATATCCACCGTAACCGCTATCGTCCCCAATTCGCGGCGTCGGAGCACAGTGCTATTCTCTGCCTGTATCGGTCGCCGCACCCTCCCCGTCGGGCGTGTGACATCACCCGTCCAGCAATTGACACCAACGCCCTGCGGTCTTAAGATGATTACGTGAATTCAACAATTGCCGCACCGGTTGACTGGGTAGAGGCTGTTGGAAAACTGCGGTTTCCATCGAAGACGGACCATCGCGTTCAAAAATTAATGGACCGACACAATGAATGGCTTTTGCAGGAAGCCGAAAGGGAGGAACTGGAGGCGTTGGTTGAATTGAGCGAGCAACTGTCTCTCGTCCGCGGCGGGGCATTGCAGATTCTAGGCAAGCAGCCGTCGTGAGCGTCTCGGAAGCCCTGTCGCGTACAGTTCGGGCCCGCGCTGGCGGACGATGCCAGTATTGCCTCATGCACGAGAGCCTCCAGGGAGCCACCTTTCACATCGAACACATCATCCCACAGTGCAAGGGCGGGGTCTCCGATTTGGAGAATCTTGCGCTGGCGTGCCCCGGATGCAACCTGCATAAAGCCGGCAGGATTACGGAGATCGAACGGGGTGCCATAGCGACCCTTGCCGACTTGTCGGTCGTAATCTTGCTGGCGGTCTCCGGGTGGCGGGCGCCAGCCTCTGGCCGATGCCACCATAGACCGTTATACGGGCAAGTTGAATATGGCGTTCTCAGGTCGGCGGGCGTATCAGTCGTCACCCTTGCTGGTCCGCAGCAGAGCATACTTCGACGGCGCCGTCGAGCCATCTGAAGGGACGTCACTGCAGCGGGTGAGCTTATTTCGACCCGGGCTGCTTGGGTTGATAGCGAATCTTCTTTGCCTGAATCTGCGGCAGGACGTCGTCGTGCTTTTGCCCTTTAGATGATATCTTTTAGATGAATCTGGCCGTCCTCGTACTGCACGTGAAGGCGCCACCCAGAGATTTTGTCGATATCGGCCCGGTATACAGGTTCTTTGTAGCCAACCACGCGATGAAGACGTGTCTTCGGGAATTTCCGTGTGCGGTGACACTCATGATCTTCCAGTTCTGCCAGTGCTTCAAGAAACCCGATCTTCAGCTCCGCCGGAAGCGTCTTCTCAGCCTGGTAGATCACCCCCCAGGCGTCCAGGAGAGCGCTGGTGCGAGCCACTATAAAGACCTGCCGTTCCTTTGGATCTGGCTGCGATATAGGTCACTGGCAACGGACCGATACGCTCGATCCAGTTCTTCGTGGTGGACCGCCCGAAAGAGAGTTACTAGTGTTCGCGCGAAGACGGGATCCTCGTCAACCGCCGCGATGAGCCGTATGTCTCGTCCGACCCACAAGGAATACAGGGATGAGGAGAAGCCACCCTTTAGCTGAATCGCCTGTGGGCGCCTCGCTCGCGCGAAAAAGCCGCCTCGGTTATTCCGGAGCAGGTCATAGCTGCGATGGAGCGCTACGGCGACGCGTGCACGATCCGCAGAATTCAATCGATTCAGGTCGTTGCGGAACTCCGGCGTCGTCTGTTCAGTAATCGCCATCGGTTCCGCGGCTGTAGCCATACCATCTCTCCACACTCAGCATATCGCAATGGCGCGTCGAACATGACCGGCATCTCACACAACAGGAGATCGGCGGGCGCAAGCCGACTTGGGGATAATGTCAGACTGGGTTTGCTTCGCCGCACTATTGCCTTGATATCTACGGACACGACGGAAAGATCACCTCGAATCACGGCCTTCGTGGAAGTCTCATTCAGCCTCGCAATCACCCCCGAAAAAACAACCGCGCCGCCGGGCGTGAACCCAGCGGCGCGAGAGAATCGAACAGAACTTACTTAATCCCCGAACGACCCGACTTCTTCCCGTTCCTCCACCGCCTTCGGCGCCGGCTTGATGCTAGCCAAAGGAGCAGCGGGCTTGATCTCGCCCAGCGACACCAGGTCTGCCCGGGGTTCTTCCTTGAGCACGTGTTGGCGATACAGTTTCATCATCCGCTCGTTCTCTTCCTGCGCCTTGATCTTGGAGGCGCGCGCGCGGATCTTCTCTTCGGTGGAGTTCTTGGCGATGCCCAGGCGATCCAGATCGTGCTGGATTTCGTTGGTCACGATCGATTCGCGCAGTACCAGCGAGTGCTCCTTACTATTCAGTTGCACCGACTTACCGCCGGCGAAGATCTCATGCCGCCCGTTCTCCTCGTACCACTTGGTGAGCGTGGCCGTCATGTGCATCTTTTCGATAATGTTGCGCCAGCCCACGCCCGTATTGTACGCGCAGAAGGAGATCTCGCCTTCCTGCGTGGCGTAGGGAATGATGCACTGCTCGGTGCGGCGGAAATCGTAATTAAACAGATCCTGGAACCACATTCCGGCGATAAACAGGAAGTTCCAGCGATCCCGGCGGCGCTTTTCGATATCGTCCATGGTGCGGTCTTTGCCGACCTTGCCATAGTTCTTGCCGGTGGCGCCGAACGTCTTGTCCAGCTTCTTAAAGAGGTCGCTCAGCTTGAAGTGCGTGGGAGCCTCGAAAGGATCGTAATTGCGCGCGGTGGCCAGCGCCATCCCGACGATCGAGAGCCACTTGCCGCGGGCGGCGTCGTTTACGCGAGCCACATCGCGGGCCAACTGGTCGGCATTCCAGAACGCCGTCACCGGCTTGGCTTCCTTGGTTTCCTTGTCCACCATCACGGCCATTCCAACGCCGCAGTTCGGGTGGCAGCCGCAGCTCAATTGCCCCCAATCGGCCTGCGGTCCATGCACCAGGTCGCTCCAGTCGGAGAAGGTCGACATGAAGGAAATTGGGAACCAGTCGCGCGCCGGTTCGCCGAGGCCGGTCTGATTCTTCACGTCGTGCGCCAGGTGAGACAGGGTGTAGCGCTGGGCGGCGCGGCGCTCGTCGGTGACCGCCTCGTCGCGGCCCGTGAAGCTCACCGGCTGGTACGAAAGGAACGGAATCTTCTTGGGATTGTCGAGCGCGAACTGCACGATGCGCCCCACCTGCTCGTTATTAATCCCATTAATAATGGTGATGACCGGGATAATGTCGACTCCGTTGGCGTACAGATTCTCGATGGCGCGCAGTTTCACGTCGAAGAGGTTGCCCACCTTGCGATGCGAGTTGGCGGCGTTGCCGATGCCATCGAACTGCAGGTAAGCGTAGCGCAGTCCGGCGTCCGCGGCCTGCTTGCAGAAATCCGGATTCTTGGCGAACTCGATGCCGTTAGTGGCCGCCTGCACGGACGTGTATCCCACTTCGCGCGCGTAGCGCACCGCATCCAGAAAGTACGGCGAGATGGTCGGCTCGCCGCCCGAGAACTGCACCGACATCTGGCGCTTGGGCTTGATGGTGACGGCGTTGTCCAGCAGCGTTTTGATATCTTCCCAGCTTAGTTCGTGCACGAAACCGACCTGGTTGGCATCCATGAAACACGGGTCGCACATCATGTTGCAGCGGTTGGTGAGGTCCACCGTGAGCACCGAGCCGCGGCCGTGCGTGACGGTGCTGGAGCCGTGCTTGTGGAGCGTCGAATCGTTGTGCGCGCGGATGTCGCGGCCGGGGAATACATCTTCCAGGTGCTTGAAAAAAGCCGTGTCGATGGCCATCACGTCTTCGAAGTGGCCGTGGATGGGGCAGTCCTTCACCATCAGGATCTTGCCGTCGCGTTCGATCACCTGCGCTTTGATTTCGCCCGGCTTGTCGGTGTAGAGCACTTCGACGGGCGTCTTGCCGTCCAGAATCTGCTGGCGGATTTCCGGCACGCAGCGGGGGCAGAGCGAATCGGTGGTGCGCGGCCAGCCCAGCGGAGGCTTGGTCTTCTGCCACGATTTCAGGAGGGGCTTTTCCGACCATTTGGGCGTGAAGCCCGGGTTCTGGCCGATCTGATTGAGCTTATCGAAGACGAACCAACCCGCCCCGGCGGCGTATGTCAAAGCTTTCTCTGCGTATTTGATAGGTTTGTGCATCGTTTACCCTTCCTGAGTAATATCCAAGCGCGCGATTTTCCGCTTTTCCAAAGTATAGGGAATCGCCGACCGCGAAGGTACCAAATGGCATTAAAGCGTTGAAATTATTGGTTGTACGGTATCAAGTGGGGTTGAACGGGGCTATTTCGGGGACAGGCTACATAACCTCGAAATACACGGTCGAATTTCGAGGTTATGTAGCCTGTCCCCGAAATAGCCGGCCGGCATCAATCTTGCCCCGGGACGGCCGCAGGCGCACAGGCTTTCGCCGGTACCCTCCGCCAGGTGCAGCCCGTTCTGCGCTTCGCATTCCCAAGCCACTACGCCGCCGCTGCGCTTCACCAGTACGGCATACACCGGAACCTGGAAAAGGCGCCAAAGTTCGTCGCGCTGGCCGTCGCTCAGGAACTCGCCCATGCTGGTCAGCACATACACCGCACGGCGCGCCTCGACACCTCGCGCCGCCGCGCGCACCAGTTCGCCGAACGTACCCGCCAACGCCGTCGATCGCCCTCGCGCTTCCGCCGCCGGCACTGCCGCCAGATCGGGAAAGAATGGATGGCGAATCTTCGATCGGGAGAGAAAAAATGTCATATTTCGCACATCACCGCGAAACCAGTAGTGCCGCGAAAGCTGCCACAGTCTCAGAATTCTGTCAAAATCCGCTGTAGATTGCCGCCCAGAATCTGCCGCGCGTCGGCGCTGCCGATCCCCAACTCCAGCAGGGCCCGAGTCTGATTCTCGAAGACTTCGTGATTCCAGCCTCGTGGGAAAAAGGAGGAATCCGATCCGAATAGCAGCCGGCTGGCGCCCACCACGCCGAGCGCCCGGCGGAACACCGTCGGCAGGTCGAGCCCTTCGTAGCGCATCCACGAATTGCTGCTGGAGGTGTCCAGATAGACGTTGGGACAGAGGTCCGCCAGCATCAGCGCCTCGCGAAAGTATCCCGCGCCGAAGTGCGGCACAATGAAACGGACACTCGGGTGACGGAGGGCCACCGAGTGCAGGTCCAGCGGATTGGAGTACCGCATGTCGTAAGGGGAGGGAAGTCCCAGCTTCTTGCGCACCCCCACGGAGAGCACCCCACAATGCACGAATACGGCGCAGCGGTGGGCCGCCGCCTGCTCCAGCAGCAGTTCCACCCGCCGGTCCTGAATGGAATACAGGTGCATCGCCGGGAACAGGCAAATGGCGTGCAAGCCCTTGGTCACGGTGGCATGTTCCACCCACGGATTCATCATCGCGAAGGCGTAAAAGCGGCCGGGATACGCCGCCGCCGCGGCCATGGTGGATGCTTCGTCCTCCGGAATACTGGCGATCAAAGCCGCCCGTTCCACTCCGTGACTGTCCAGTTCGCCGGCCCACGACCGGGCCAGTTCCGTAGGATCGGCCGGCGGCGCTTCCCACCGCAGCTTGGCAGCCACTTCGCCCGCCGGGATCCCGCAGTGCTCCCCCAGCGCGGCAAAGAAACGCCGCGAAAAGAAGTGCACGTGCGCGTCCGAAACGGTGCAATCACCCCAGGGTGTCTGCATCGGGCTTATTCCAGTGAGTGATTCCCGCCGCCAACGCCAGTTGCGTCAGGCCGGCGACGTTGTTCACTCCCAGCTTCTTCATCATGGTTTTACGATAGCTGCGTATGGTCTGCAGCCCTAGATCGAGCAATACCGCGATATCCTTGCTGGTTTTGCCTTCCGCTACCAGGCGCAGCACCTGCAATTCACGCGGCGAGAGCGATTCCAGCGGACTGCGTTCGTGGGTATCCAGGTCGCCGCGCTGGATCCGCTGCAGCAGCCGGTCGGAAACCTGCGAGCTGAGGTACGATCCGCCGCGCGCCACCGTGCGCAGGGCATCCACCAACTCCGCCGACGATGCCTTTTTCAACACGAACGCCCGCGCGCCCGACCGGATGGCGCTCACCACCGAGTTTTCGTCGTCGTACATCGAGAGGATCACCACTTTCACCCCGGGGCAGTGGCGCAGCAGTTCGGTGGTGGCTTCAATGCCGTTCATGCCGGGCAGTCCGATATCCATCAGGACCAGGTCCGGTTCGGATTTCTTGCAGAGTTGCACCGCATCGGAGCCGTTATCGGCTTCGCCCACCACGCGGAATTCCGCACCCCGTTCCAGGATAGTCTTTACTCCATCGCGAACCAGCTTGTGGTCATCGACAAGAACAATGTCGAACGGCATAGTGATTCCTTATGTTGTTTCCGGCACCGCGGCCCGTACGGTCGTGCCCGTCTTCTTGTTGCTGGTAATCGAAAGATCCAACCCCGCCTGCGCGGCGTAGTGCTCCATGCTCAACAGCCCCAGTCCTCTGGCTCCGCCCAGGATGTCTGCCGGGTCGAAGCCCTTCCCGTTGTCGCGAACTTCCATGGAAGCGCCTGTACGTGTGGACTTTACCGCGATTTCAATGGCGGAGCAACTGGCATGTTGCACGGCGTTCTCCACGGCCTCCTGGGTGATGTGGTAGAAGGCCGAGGCACGTATCGGATCCATCTTCAAACTGGGATCCACATTGATGCGCAATCCACCGCTGAAACGCTCGCGGATGTGGATTGCCAGACGGTCCAGCGCCGACCGGAGGCCGGCCCGCTCCACCGCCGAAGGGTTCAGGTGGTAGCTGTACTCGCGCACCTGCTCCATCATGGTTTCCAGCACCTTCTGGATTTCGGTGATGCGCATGCAGGTTTCCGGCGAGATGCTTTCCACATCCATCCGTGCCAGATCGAGTTGCAGCCCCAGGGCGGTGAGGTTCTGCCCTACCACATCATGGAGGAATTTGGAGAGCGTATTGCGTTCGAACTCCTGGGCCTTCATGGCTCCCAGAACGGTATTGCGCAATTCCTGCTCGGCGGTTTTCCACGGCGTCATCTCGTGCGCCATGGCGCCGGCGTACCGCGTCCCGTCTTTCGCCCGAACCGGGAAAACGGAGATGTACCACGTGGTGTCGCCCCTGCGTTCCCGCAGGTACAGGATCTCGCCGGCGAGCGCCTTGACGAAGCGGCCGGCCCATGTCCTGGCCAGTTCCGCGTCCAGCACATCCAGCGCGCAACAGCCCGTCAATTTCTCGGCCGGCTTACCGAGAATCGGGACGGACGAGCCATAGACGCGGTGGAATACCAGGTCCTCGCGCACCATCCAGAGACACGCCGGGCTTTGTTCCAGAAATGTCTCGGATAGGCATCCGCACTCTTCCATGTAGTCCGGCTAGCTTTTGCGAGCAACTACCTTGCGGGCCGCCGCCGCGATGTCGCGAGCCACCAGCCCGTACTTGTCCAGCAGTTCATCGGGCTGGCCGGATTCGGCGTAGGTATCCTGGATGCCCACGAACTCCATGGGACAGGGCCGCGTCTGGGCCACCACCTGGGCTACCCGGACCCCCAAACCAGTGTCCACCAGGTGTTCCTCGGCCACCACGATGGCCCTGGTTTCAGCAGCGGCCCGCGCGATCGCCTCGCGGTCAATCGGCTTGGCGGTATGCATATCGATCACCCGCGCGGAAATGCCCTCGGCTTCCAGGGTATCGGCGGCCAGCAGGGACTGGGCCACCAGCAGGCCGCTGGCGATGATGGTCACGTCCGTGCCGGCGGCCACCTGGATGGCCTTGCCGATTTCGAACTTCTGATCGGCGCCGTACACGATGGCCGCTTTGGGACGCCCGGTGCGAATGAAAACCGGGCCCACGTATGCGGCGGCGGCCTTCACCAGCGCTTTAGTGGCGGCCTCATCGGCCGGTGCGATTACCACGAACCCGGCCAGCGAACAGGCCAGGCCGATTTCCTCGATGCTCATCTGCGAGGGGCCGTCTTCTCCAATGGAAATGCCGCTGTGCGTCCCCACTACCTTCAAATTGACGTGCGGGTAAGCTGCACAGGTGCGCAGTTGCTCGAAGCCTTTGTTCATGGCGAAGGCCGAGAAACTGGACACAAAGGGGATCTTACCGGCCATCGCCAGTCCAGCGCCCACGGCGCACATGTTGGCCTCGGCGATGCCCAGCGAGATAAAGCGATCCGGGAACTCCTTGGCAAAATAGGTAGTCATGGTCGAATGGGAAAGGTCGGCATCGCAGACTACCACGTCTTTGTTTTCGCGGCCCAGTTCCACTATCGCCCGCCCGAACGCTTCGCGCGTGGCCGGTCCCAGCTTGATTTCGAATTTCGTTTTCGCGGGCATATTATTGCAGCTCCTGCAAGGCTAATTTGACTTCGTCCGGGGTGGGTGCGGTCCCATGGAACTTGGGGTTGTTCTCCATGAAAGAGACGCCTTTCCCCTTGATGGTGTGAGCCACCAGGCAAGTGGGCTTTCCCTTGGTCGCCTCGGCTTCCGCCAGCGCCTTTTGGATCGCCGGGATGTCGTGGCCGTCGAGCTCGATGGTGTGCCATCCGAAAGCGCGCCACTTGTCGGCCAGCGGATCCACGGCCATGATGTCTTTCACGAAGCCATCGAGCTGGATGCGATTGTTGTCCACGATGGCCACCACGTTGTCGAGCTTGTGGAAGGCGCCGGCCATGGCCGCTTCCCAGATCTGTCCTTCCTGGATCTCGCCATCGCCCAGCATCACGTAGGTGCGGGACTTGCGGCCGTCCAGGCGCGCCGCGATTCCCATGCCGAGCGCCAGCGAAAGCCCTTCGCCCAGCGAGCCGGTGGAAGCTTCGATGGCCGGAATATAGCGCACATCCGGATGGCCCTGGTACACCGAACCCAATTTGCGCAGGGTGTTCAGTTGGTCCACCGGTGTCTGAAGGTAGCCGGCTTCGGCCATC
>Ga0182016_10003334_pt1 | contig 18430 bp, 19 predicted proteins | sample 712S2MmetaG_FD_120491 | JGI IMG/M metagenome (GOLD analysis project Ga0182016, IMG submission 120491) | Permafrost microbial communities from Stordalen Mire, Sweden - 712S2M metaG | ecosystem: Environmental > Terrestrial > Soil > Wetlands > Permafrost | place: Sweden: Stordalen | collected...
CACTCGCAATCGATGAGGGTGTCGACGAGCATGCGCTGCTCGGGGGTGGAGGGGCGGAAGCGGTCGAAATATTCGCCGGTGAGTTCCTGGAGGGCGGTGAAGATTTCGCCGCGGATGAGTTGGGTCTTGGCGTCGATGCCGGTTTTGAGGGCATTCATAGAGGAGCGGGCCTTGCCCTCGGCGGAGCAGGGTCCGGTGGATTTTTGCGCGTTGAGGCGATTGGCTGCGAGTTGTTTTGGGGATGCCATAAGACGGGAGGATAACTGGCGGTCAAGGTTTGGGGGTTGAGGCGTGAGGCTAAGTGGGTGATGGCAGGGGGAATTCAGGTGCGAGATTTTGGTGACCGTTAAGCGGCTGTGACGACCACGCGCCCTGGGCGGCGGGCTCGCGGGCGGTTGCGGATGACAATCTCGACGTCCTGGTTGAGTGACGTAAGAAACCGCATCAAGCGCTCCACGGAGAAGCCCTCCAGCCGGTATTTGGAAAGAGCCGACACTTTTGGCTGGTTGATGCCCAGCAGTTCCGCTGCTTTTCCCTGCGACAAGCCCCGGCGATGGAGGACATCATTGATAGCCATGGCCAGACGGACCTTGGTTTGCCGTTCGCCGGCATCTCGAAAGCCGAGGTCGGCGAATACGTTCCCCGAACTCTGTACGATTTTCCTGTGGGGACGCATCGGTCTCCATCCCAGTTCTAGGATACCAGGGGGCGGATGTAATTCGTCGGCCACGCATCGGCGGCGAGTTGATCCCAGCGGAACAAACCTGGACTTCGCAGACGTTTCGGTGCAAATCCGCGGCATGAGCGTTCTACGTCAATTTGACACTAACACTGGCAAGGCCTAGGGAAGGCACCCCCTCCCACGCCAACGACACACCGTATACTTTCAAAGATTGGGGTAGCTTCTCTAGAAAGAAAGTTGGAAGCCGGCATAAGCGTCCCTATATCCACGGTCGTTCGCATTTCATTCCAAGTTTAGATCGCATAACCAATGCAGCGCTCGTCCGGGCCGTCCCGGAAATTGGTAGTTAGCTTGGCACCATGGCACAAATTGACAATAAATGCCATCGAATGGTAGGATGCCAGCATTAGGAGTGCCGTGCCATGCAGACGATGAATATCTCGCTGCCCGATCCTCTGAAGGACTTCGTCGACCACCAGATCGCCGACGGCCGCTACAGCAGTGTGAGCGAATACATCCGCGAGTTGATACGGGACGATGAGAAACGCAAGGCCGAAGAACGTTTGGAAGCGCTACTGCTCGAAGGGCTGGAAAGCGAAGAAAGCGTGTTGACCCGCGGCGACTTCGACGCCATCCGCAAGGAAGCTGTAGCCCAACTCAAGCGCCGCAAGAAGAAGGCCTGACGGCCGCGACGGTCCACAAGCGAGCCCGAGCCAATCGGGATTTGGCCGAACATTACGTTTATCTCGCCGAGACTGCGGGAATAGAAACAGCAGAACGGTTTCTGTCGAGCGCCGAGAGGAGTTTCCGCGATCTTGCGCGGCATCCGGAGATGGGCGCTCCGTTGGCATTGCGTTCGCCCAGGCTTGCGGGATTGCGCAAATGGCGGGTGAGCGGGTTCGACGACGTGCTGGTCTTCTATTTACCCCGGGCCGACGGCGTCTCGATCGTGCGGGCTCTCCATGGCGCGCGCGACTGGTGGGAACTCTTGGGAGTGGTATGAGCACGGCTTCGTCTGGAGCTTCATAACTGGTCACTGGGCTTATGCGATCTCGGAATTCTCTTCAGGGCGGTTTTAGGACGTGCTCTCGGCTCACCTTGGAGAACGCCGTTTTGTATACTGGCTTCAAGATTTCGCATGCTGATTCGAGAATTCGCGATCCTCCTATTGTCGCCCTTGGCTCTCCTCACAGCCCAGGATGATCCCGCACTAGCGGCAGCCAAGGCGCTCGACCAGGAGATCCTGAAGCTGAATACGCTGCCGCAGGACGCCCGGCCGCGCGCGATCCACGATCTGGCCGCGCGTGTCCGGCAGCAGCCCACTTCGTACGTTTCGGCCTTGGCATTCAACCTATCGGCCGATTCCGGTGAATCCGATGGGCGCGAAGCTCTGCAGGATGTGGCCGACACTATGGTGGAGGCGATCCACAGATCCCCGGCCAAGTACGTTGCGGGCAACATGTATACCGTGCTGGCTTCACTGGTCCGTTACGGTCACGTCGAAGTTTCCCTGGACGACCCGAAACATGCCGCAGCTGTTTCTGAACTCGACGCCGACGACCGCCAGCGTGCCGCAACCGCATTCACTTTGCAAGACATCCGAGGCCAGCCATGGGACTCGAAGAACCTACGCGGCGAAGTGCTGCTGGTGAACTTCTGGAGCACGTCCTGTACACCGTGCCGCGAGGAAATGCCGGATCTGGAGCGGCTCTACCAGCGATTCCACGCGCAGGGCCTCGTGGTCCTGGCGATTTCCGGCGACAAGGCCTCCGATCTCCGGAATTACTTAGCCGAGCAAAAGGTCAGCTTTCCTCTGCTAGTTGACCCTGATGACAAAGTAAGAGAGCGCTTCCGAGTGGCCGGCATCCCCAAGACTTTCCTCTATGACCGCGAGGGCCGTCTGGCCGGCCAAACGCTCGACCGGACTACCGCTTCCGGGTGGATCGCGCTACTCAATCGTGCCGGCTTACGTTAACTGCCACCACCGACCGGTTATACCGGCTCTGTGGATGCCGGCGAGTGGCGGCGTTATCGCGTGCGCGTCACGCGAAGGTTCGTAAAATAGCCGCCGGAATTATTACCCACCCAAACACCCACCGATCCGTGCGTGCGGGCGCTCAATTCCTTGACAGCGAGGCAGGGCGTAGTTGAATCGTTCACGAAGACAGTGACGTTTCGGCCGCTCGACGACAATGCGGACGTGAGACCATTCGTCGCCGCCGGGTTCGGGGACGACGGCCTTTTCGCATTGGCCCGGCGAGCCGGCAGAGGCACTTATTGGCACACTCCGTGGGTGAGTGCTAAGTTATTGACGTAAATTATTGATACAATTACTAACTTCAAAGGAAGATGGACCCCCATTGATTCTTTATAGGGAACATCATCCGTTTCGATTTGCCAGACACAAGTTCCCGCTCATATACTCCAACCATGCCGCCGCGTTCACGGCGGAGGGGCTTGGAGCGACGTCCACGGTCAAAAGGTGGGTTTGACATTCCGGCTTGGGGAGAAAGCGCATGGATAGTGTCTTTGAGGAATTAGTCTCGATCGATTCAGAAAGAGCTTTCAAGTTCTTCCTGGCCAGTCTGAGGGAAACCACGGTAACGGAAATATACAGAGATGACGAGATGTTCTATGTAGCGAGTATTCTCGCTCATTACTCTCAGACGTCGCGTTTCGACACCGCATCAATGCCTTGTATGGCTGATCTGTCCGGGGTATTCGACAACTTTATTCTGCAGACCAGCACGGACTCGGAAGTGTTAGAGATCGGCGGATCTCAGGTCCTTTTGTTCGCGGGATTTTTCCGTGATCAGATGCACCGGCGGCACAACGTGAAATGGTATGACCAGGTCGGCCAGTCGCTGTATGAAAAGGCGAGCCAGCATTCAAATAATGGGAAGAAGCGCGAACTGTTTGACCGTCTGTCCGAATCTTTTCCGGCGTGGACAATTGTATGCAGGAATTTGAGCAGGACCCTCCGTGAGAATCGGCTCCTCTTAAAGATTAATTAGGAGGAGCGAACAAGGAAACTGCCGGTTCGCCGTTCCCGCCTACGGCTTTTGTGGAGCGGGAAACGGCGCTGCCGATCCGCCACCATGCTATTGGAATCGCGGCCCAACCTGACGGAAACGGCCGCCGTGCGGTGAACTTTTCGGCAACTAAACGCGTACAACCACTGAAAGGATTTTCGACTTCATGAGATTGCATCGCTCGCTCGCAGTCAGCCTGTTAGGTTTGGCGCTTCTGGCTAACGCCCAGAGTAAGCCCGACCGGACACTTGAGGTGAAGCTGAACTATACCGGCGCGGGAAAAGTGGACCAGAACCACAAGATCTTTGTTTTCCTGTTCGACACGCCGGATTTTATGCAGGGCAACGCGATGCCGATCGCCAATCAGGCAGCTACGGCAAAAGATCAAACGCTCACTTTTTCAGGGCTTTCGGCCGCTACCGTGTACGCGGTCGCCGCGTTCGATCCGAAGGGCGGGTACGATGGCATGTCGGGGCCGCCGCCCGCGGGTTCGTCGCTGGGCATGTACTCCAAGGAACCCGGGACTCCCGGCGCGGTGAACCTCGAGGCGGGAAAGACCGCCCACGTCGACCTGGCCTTCGACGATACCGCCAAGATGCAGTAAAAACATACTTGGCCACAGATGAACACCGATAAACGCAGATAATCAAGCCTCTCCTTATCCGTTCCGTCCGCAAACCGACTCCCTTACGGTCGCGGCTCGGAAACGCAGGTGTCCATCCGCAAACCGACTCCCTTACGGCCGCGGCTCGGAAACGCAGGTGTCCATCCGCAAACCGACTCCCTTACGGCCGCGGCTCGGAAACGCAGGTGTCCGTCCGCAAACCGACTCCCTTACGGCCGCGGCTCGGAAACGCAGGACACGAGACCCCTCATTACAGTCCCACCAGCGCCCTGAACCGGGACTCCTTCACGAGGGCTATGCGGTGGCCGCGCTCGGCTTCGTGATCGACGTCGAGGAGCTTCTGCCCTTTCTCTTCGGCTTTGCAATGCGGCGACCGGTCGCCGAGCACGACGATGTCGGTGGTGTGGCTCACTCGCGCCCTGCACCATTGCGCCTGCCTTTCGCGCGAGCTTTTGGGCAACCGCATGGTGCATGGAAAGGCCGCCCGTAAACACTATGTTTTTGCCGGTAAGGGACAGCATCCTGGCTGGCTTTCGCGCGGGCCGATCGCGCGCCTCGAGAGCGGCCAGCATCTCCGCGGCGCTGGCGAAACACTTTGCACGCGGTCCGATGCAGCGTTGCAGGACCGATTTGGTATGGGCGCTGCAGGGGAGATTCTTCACCTCCTTGGCGGAGATCTTGCGGGCAGCGACCCCGGACAGCAGAGCGGCGTATAACTGGCCGATCTGGTGGACGTCGTCCGCCTGGCGCCAATGCTTGGCGCCTTCCTGGATTGCGCGAGGCGCGAAGCGCGGAGCGAAGGCATCGGCCGCGACTTCTTTGTGCCCGAGGCGATGGAGCGCAATTCCGAAGTCGCCCAGTTTCAATGCGCCGTTGGACGCAACGAATACGTTGCGCGGTGTGATGTCGCGATGGACGGCGCCGCTGGCGTGCATCATAGTGACGGCGCGGAGGAGGTGAACGATCTCGCGGCGCGCGCGCGGCTCCGGCCAGGGTTGCGGATTGCGCAGGAGGTAGCCATCGAGGTCGCCTTCCGCCATGTGTTCGGAGATCAGGCAGTAGACCGGTTTCCTGCCGCCGCCCGGGGCCCATGCGAAGGAGTCGTATACGCTGACCAACGCCGGCACGTGGCGAAGGAGATGGCCGAAGTATGCTTCCCGGTGCCAGGTTAGGCCGTCAACGGTGACTTTCAAGACGCACAGCTTGGGAGTGGAAGTCGCTCCGGTCAAACGGAGGGCCCGGTAGGCCGCGCCGAAGCCTCCCTGACCGAGAAGTTTGTCGATACGATACTCACGGTTCCGAAAGGCATCCTGCACAATCAGGCCGGAGCGAAGCCACAGGACGGAGGCGCGCGTCGCCTTCATGGTCACTGTGGGGAGGGTGGATCGGGACACTCTCGATTCTATTCGGTTTCGGGCCGGGCTGCCGCCCGGCCGGGCAAGCTAAAGCATGCCCCACGTGGGATCAGCGTTGCGCCCAATAACGCTTGCGGGCTTGCACCTGCAGCCCCTTCTGGTGCGCCGTCAGTTGAATGGCGCGGAATTCGGAGAGCGTCACCGGCTTGTCCGACACATAGCCGAGGCTGTACTGATTGCGCAGCTCCTCTTCCAGGATGGCGAACATGCTGTCGACGGTCTGCTTCTTGGTAACTTCAAAAAAGCTTCCGCCGCTGTCCTCCGACATGCGCTGCAGGACGCGCCGACCATCGTGGTCGCCGCCGAAAATTCCGTAGGCGCCGGGGTCGGAATAGAGAATCGAGTAAATCAGCGTGTCGGCGCGCTGCGCGGCCTCGATAGAGTCGTTGACCGAAGCTTCGCTGCCGAAATCCACTCCGTCGGAGAGCACGATGAGCGCCTTGCGGCCGGTCTGCCTTTTCATGATCTCGGTCGAGGCGCGCGCCACCGCGTCATAGAGCAGCGTGCCGCCGCCGCCCTGCATGCGGAGTTGGCGCATAGTCTCGCTGTCGACGTAGGCCATGGCGTCGTCCAGCTTTTTGATGGACCCGGTGAGCGGCTGGCGCATCTGCACGCTGGTATCGAACTGCATGATGAAGGCGTGGTCGATGTTTTCGCGGAAGACGCGGTCGAGGAAGCGCAGGCTGGCGGCGCGTTCCTGGTCGAGCACCTTTACCTGGCTGCCGCTGGTGTCGACCATCAGGCCGAGGATCAGCGGCAGGTTGCTCTCGTGCTGGAAATAGCGGATGGTTTGCGGGCGGGCGTCTTCAGAGAGCGAGAAATCGTCCTTTTCGAGATTGCCGACGAGCGTTCCGGTTTTGTTGCGGACGGTGGCGAGCACGTTGACCACTTTCACTTCGGTGGAGAACGTCGGCTGGTCCTGAGCGGATGCCAATCGCGCGCCGCAAAATGCCGCGCCTGCCTGAAGCATCCCGCGTCTGGTCATTACTCATACTTTAACGCGGACAAGCTAAAGCATGTCCCACACATCACTCATACTTTAACGCGACCACCGGCTCGATCCTGGATGCGCGCCACCCCGGAACCAGCGCGGCGGCAACGGCGACCAGGGCGAGCAGCGCGGCGCCGGCGGCAAAGACCGCGGGGTCGGACGCTTTCATACCGTAGAGCTGCGATTCGACGTACCGGCTCACCAGGAACGCAGCCAGGAGGCCGATGGCGATTCCCGCGCCCGCCATGCGGCCGGCCTCGGCGAGGATCATGCGCAGCACCACCGCCGGCTGTGCGCCCAACGCCATGCGCACGCCGATTTCGGCAGTGCGGCGCGTTACCGCGTGGGCGATTACTCCATAGAGTCCGATGGCCGCGAGCAGCGTGGCAAGGAGGCCGAAGGCGCCGGAGAGCATGGCAATGAGGCGATCAGTGTAGATATCGTTGCGGATGCGCACGTCGATCGACTGCAACTCGCCCATGGGGACATTGGGATCGGCGGCGCGGACTACCTGGCGGATGGAACTCGCGAGGCCGCCGGTGTCCCCCGCCGTGCGCACGTAGAACTCCAGGCGCCCGGGCCTGTTCCACTGCTCGTATGGCAGAAAGAACGTCTCCACCGGTTTGGTGCGCACGTCGATGTGGGTATCGGCCGCCACGCCCACGATCTCGTGGTCGAAGACCGGATGGCTGCTGCCTCCCACCATCAGATGGCCGCCGATGGGATTGCGTCCGGCGAAGTACTTTTTGGCGAAAGTCTCGTTGATGACTACCACTTTGGGCGCGGCGGTGTCGTCGCGCTGGCTGAATTCGCGGCCGGCGCGCAAGGGGATGCCCATGGCCTGGAAGAATCCCGGACCGACGGCGATTTGTTGCGAACCCACGTACTCGTCGGGCTTCGGCTGGTAGCCTTCGATGGTCAGATTGCCGCCGGTATTGCCGCCCCCGAACGGCCCGTCGGCGGCCGAGGCGACGCCGGTTACGCCGCCCATAGCGCTCAGGCGGTCTTGCAGATCGCGATAGAAGCTTACGGCGGAGGCCAGTTGCGGACGAGTGGAGGCGGCGTTGACGTTGAACAGCAGCAAGCGTTCGGTGCGGAAACCGAGATTCACTTTGCTCAGGTTGATGAGGCTGCCGGCAAACAATCCGGCGCCCACTACCAGCAGCAGCGAGAGCGACATCTGCGCTACCACCAGGGAAGCGCGGAATCGCGCGGCGCCGCCGGTCAGCGTACTGGCGGAACGATTATTCATGGCGCCGGACAAGTTGGGGCGTGTGGCTTGTAGGGCCGGCACGAGCGAGAAGAGAACACCGCAGCCGAGGGCCACCGCCAGCGTAAAGCCCAGCAGCGGCAGACTCAGTTCGGCGGTGAGCCATGGGCCCGCGAAATCGCTTGGCAGCACGCGCAGAAGGCCGGCCATGCTCCAGTGAGCGATCAGCAAGCCGAGGGCGGCGCCCGCGATCGCCACTATCAGACCTTCGGCCAATAGTTGGCGCAGAAGCCGCGCGCGTCCGGCGCCGAGAGCCAGGCGGATGGCGATTTCGCGCTGCCGTCCGGCGGCGCGCGCCAGCATGAGGTTGGCAACATTGGCGCAGGCGATCAGGAGCACGAGTCCGACCATCGCCATGAGCACCTGCAAGGGCTTGCCGAACTGCTCGTTCAGTCCATTGATGCCCTGGGCAGCGGGTTTGAGTTGCGCCCGATGATTGAGAAATTCAGCGCGGTCTTTGGGATCGCGAATGCCCTTGCCGTTGGCCAATTCCTGTTCCAGGATGGCATGGTAGGTTACGTTGGTAGCGGCCTGCGCCTGCGAAGGTGGGACACCCGGTTTGAGGCGCGCGAAAAGATTCAGCCAGCGGAATTGGCGATCTTCCATTCCGTCCCACGTGGGGTGGACAGTCTTCTGCATGGAGATGGGCACGTAAAGCTCCGGCGTGTCTCCGGGGCGAACGCCGTGAAAGCGAGCTTCCGCCACGCCGACGACTACCATGGGGTGGCCGTTCAGGGGCAACGTCTGGTTGAGAATCGCCGGGTTGGAAGCGCACTTGGTGCTCCAGTAGGTATGGCTGAGCACCACCACGGGGTTCGATTCAGGCGAGCCATCGTCCGCCGGCGTAAAGACGCGCCCGATGGCGGCGCCCACGCCGAGCACCTGGAAGAAATTACCCGATACCATTTCGGCGGAAGCCTGCTCGGCCGAACCCTGGCGGGTGAGCGTGACGCCCGCTCCCATTCGAGCAATCACGCCGCTGAACGCCGGGTCGCGATCGCGCAGATCGCGATACATGGGGTAGGAGAAGACGGTTTCGTTGCTGTCGCTGGTGGCGCTTCCAGGCGCGCGGTACTCGGTGTGGAGCACCACGAGGCGCTGCGGGTCGGCTACCGGGAGCGCGCGCAGCGTTACCTGGTCGAGGAGGGAAAAGATGGCGGTATTGGCGCCGATTCCGAGCGCCAGAGAGAGCACGGCGACGGTGCTAAATAGCGGACTGCGCCGGAGCGTGCGGAGCGAAAACTGTAGATCCTTCCACATGACTCAATAGACGGATCGGGAGCGCGGAACGTTGGCGATTTGTTTTGGCCAGTCGAGGCCGTAGCGAACCTTTACGGGATCGAGGTCCGGCATTTCGATTGGTGCGGCACCCAACGCCTGGTTAAGGAGGAATGGCAGGCGCGGAGGTGGGCAGCGTGGCCGTTTGAGCCGCTCGACCTCGTCGTGCGGTATCCGCGATGGAAAGGCCCGGTTGCCGGAATCCGTGAGGTGACTGGAATGTCATAATGTGTATTGACATAGTAGACAGTTTCCGCGCTCTCTCGCACCATCGACACCTTTCTCAAGGGGGCAGGGATTCGCTGATCGGCTAAAGGTAAACCATGAACGGAGCTACGGAGAAACACCACGCGCACGAGCTCATCGAGAGGCTGCCTGACTCGCAGATCGCGACGGCGATCCGCTTCCTGGAGTTCATGCTGCTCGATCCCGTCGCCCGCGCTGTGGCTACGGCCCCGCCTGACGATGAGCCCGTGACGGAGCAGGACCGCCGACGTTTTCACGCCGGCCAGGCCTGGTTTGCGCAGCGCGGCGGCAAGGGGATCCCGATGGAGGACGTTCTTGTCGAGTTTGGCCTCAAGCCGGAAGATTTCCCCGGGATGCCGGAAGATAGCCAGTAATGCTGCCCTACAGCATCGAGTGGCTCGACGAGGCCAAGGCCGACGTCCGCGCCATCGACCAGCCCAACGCCATGCGCTTGTTTGAAGGGATTCTCCGTTTTGCGCGGACCGGCGCCGGCGATGTGAACACGCTCCACGGCGACATGGCCGGCGCGGTCCGGCTCCGGGTTGGCGACTACCGCGTACTATTTACTCTCGAAGAGGATGCCATGCGCATCTTCGGCGTCATGCATGGCTCGCAAGCTTACCGGTGAGTCCGGATGAGCTTTTGGCGGACCACAGCATGTGCCTCAGTTGAGGGGCTGGCCATGCCAGGTAAGCTGGATCCGCGACGTGTAACTATAAAACGCGAAACACTGTAACTTTGTAACTGTATTATGCAAGATAAGCGCCCGCGATTGTTTCTCGTCTTCCACTAGCCCGCCACGGCCTTATTTCGGCGGTCGTAAGCACTGTTCAAGCCAGAGCCCCGGAATGCCTGCCAGCGTATACACAGGGTCGCCGCCATGGTAAAAGCCAACCTCTGACACTGTGGTCTGCTGGTCCGCATATCCGAGTTGCTCTGGCCTTAGCTTGTGATGGTATTGCCACGTCGCCTTGAAGTCTTCCAAAAAAGTGCGGTCAGCTACCCCGCACAGCAGCACCCACGGGGAATGCTTCTTTGTAAGGTGTAGGCTCGATCATAGTCTCCTAGTTTCCGCAACCCTGACCTGGAACGCACGGCGCCTTCGGCGGCGATGTTGGTTTGAAGTCCGCTGGATTCACTTGGGTTGGGGTATTGAGCTGGAATTGAACAGCTCCACCGCTTGTTGTGCTGCCGTTCGCCGGGACCGATAGATTCGAGTTTGGGGTTTGGAGCGTGACGGAGTTGGTTCTTTTCCCTGAGCCGATTTCAAGCATCTGCTCAACTGTGCCGCTGGATGCTCCCGCGGGGATCTCGCTCGGCACCGTAACGTACGTACCTGTTCTCAAAACCCCTCCTGATTCTGTAATGCCCGCAACGCCGGCATCGCTCGTGTAGTGCACGACCGATGTGACTTCCGAAGTAATACTTTCAGCCGCCCAACGGTGCCTAACGCAGATACCACTGGGGCCACCAGCAGCACGCCCTGGGCAGCTTCTATGCCTTGCTGCTGGTCAGGCGTCGATGCCTGAAGCGTCGGGGCATCGGGAAAGCGGTAGCTGGTGTATGGTAATATAACCCAGTTCACTGCATGATTTTAGGGTATTATTCGCACCAATAGCAGTATTGGCAACACCCTTGAGGCCACCTAAGACATAGTTCCAGCAGGCGGATAGTCCTTGAGTGCAATCGCGTCCGTTAGGGTCGGTATTCTTGAGGGGATTGTTACGAACGTACGCATACATGTTCCAGCTTTGGGGGTCCACCGGTTGCTGGTCGGCGAAGGGCGAATCCAGGCTTGTCCATCTGCCTTGCGCACTTGAGAAATAACGGAAGCCGAAGTAATCGAGGCCCGTTTCGGCATCGCGTTCTTTGCCGGTGGAAAACGGCGGCTGGTCCTGAATGAATTCCAACTGCACGCTGCGAAATGCCGCTGCTGCCGCCTGAAGCGCCCCGCGTCTGGTCATCACTCATACTTTAACGCGGACAAGCTAAAGCATGTCCCACACATCACTCATACTTCAGCGCGACTATCGGTTGAATCCTGGAGGCACGCCATCCCGGAACCAGCGCGGCGGCGGCGGCGACTAATGCCAGCAGCGCGGCGCCGGCGGCGAAGACCATGGGGTCGGCCGCCTTCATTCCGTAGAGCTGCGATTCGACATAGCGGCTCACTAAAACTGCGGCGATGAGGCCGATGGCGATTCCCAGGCCCGCCATGCGGCCGGCCTCCACGAGGATCATGCGGAGCACGACTGCCGGCTGCGCGCCCAGCGCCATGCGCACGCCGATTTCAGCCGTGCGGCGCGTGACCGCGTGGGCGATTACTCCGTAGAGTCCGATGGCGGCGAGCAGGGTGGCCAGCAGGCCGAAGGCGCCGGAGAGCATGGCGATGAGGCGATCGGTGTAGATATCGTCCTGGATGCGGACTTCCAGGGGCTTGAGTTCGCCCATGGGCACGTTGGGATCGGCGGCGCGGACCAACTGGCGAATGGTGGCCGCGAGGCCGCCGGCATCTCCCGCGGTGCGTACATAGAAGGAGAGCCGCTCAGGCTTGTCCCACTGCGCGTATGGAAAGAAGAACGTCTCTTTCGGCTTGCCGCGGACATCGATGTGGGCGTCGGCTGCCACGCCGACGATCTCGCGATCGAAGACCGGACGATCGTTGCCACCCATCATCAGATGGCCGCCGATGGGATTCCGGCCGGCGAAATATTTGCGGGCGAAGGCCTGGTTGACGATTACCACTTTGGGCGCGCCGGTGTCGTCGCGCTGGCTGAATTCGCGGCCGGCGCGCATGGGGATGCCCATGGCTTGGAAGAATCCCGGACTGATGGCGATGCGCGACGATCCTACGTATTCGTCGGCCTTGGGCTGATACCCTTCGATGGTGAGATTGCCGGAGGATTCGCCGCCGCTGAAGGGTCCGCCGGCGGCAGCGGCGACGCCGGCGATGCCGCCCATGGTGGCCAGGCGGTCTTGCAGGTCGCGATAGAAACTGACAGACGACGCCAGTTGTGGACGGGTGGTGGTGGGGTTCACGTTGAACATCACCAGGCGCTCGGTGCGAAAGCCCAGGTTCACTTTGCTGAGATTGATGAGGCTGCCGGCAAATAATCCGGCGCCCACCACGAGGAGCAGCGAAAGCGACATCTGCGCTACTACCAGCGAGGCGCGGAATCGCGCCGCGCCGCCGGAGAGCGTGCTGGCGGAGCGATTGGTCATGGCGGCAGACAAGTTGGGGCGCGTGGCCTGCAATGCTGGAACGAGCGAGAACATCACGCCGCAGCCCAGCGCCACCGCGAGCGTGAAGGCCAACAGTGGAAGACTCAGTTGGGAGGTGAGCCAGGAAGCGGTGGAATCCTTAGGCAGGAGGCGCAGCAAGGCGGCGATGCTCCCCTGAGCGACCAGGAGTCCGAGGGCGCCACCGGCCACGGAGACGATCAGGCCTTCGGTAAGCAACTGGCGCAGCAACCGGGCGCGGCCGGCTCCGAGAGCGAGGCGGATGGCGATCTCGCGCTGCCGTCCGGCGGCGCGCGCCAGCATGAGGTTGGCCACATTGGCGCAGGCGATCAGCAATACCAGGCCGACCATGGCCATGAGCACCTGCAAGGGCTTGCCGAACTGCTCGCCGAGGCCGTTGATGCCTTGCGTGGCAGGTTTGAGTTGCGCTTTCGATTTCAGAAACTCATCGCGCTCGCGGGGATCCTGCAGGTCCTTGGAGCGCGCCATGTCCGCCTGCAGAATGGCGCGGTAGGTCACGTCGGTGGCCGCCTGCGCGCGCGCCAGGGGCATACCCGGCTTGAGTCGCGCGAATATGTTGAGCCATCGGAAGCTGCGATCTTCCATGATGTCCCAGGTCGGTTTGACGGCTTTCTGCATGGCGATGGGGACGTAGAGGTCGGGCGTGTTTCCGGGCCGAAGTCCGCGGAAACGGGCTTCAGCGACACCGATGACCACTACGGGATGGCCGTTCAGGGTGACCGTCTGGTTCAAGAGCTCCGGGTTGGCGCCGCATTTCTCCACCCAATAGCCGTGGCCCAGCACCACCACCGGATTGGCGCCGGGGGCGCCATCGTCCTGGGGCGTCAGCACGCGGCCCATGGCTGCGCCCACTCCCAGCGTCTGGAAGAAGTTACCGGAGACCAGTTCGGCCGAAAGCTGCTCGGCCTGCCCTTGGCGGGCCAGGGTGACTCCGAAGCCCATACGCGCGATGACGCCGCTGAAGGCCGGGTCGCGGTCGCGCAGATCGCGGTACACGGGGTAGGAAGCGACCGGCTCGTTGTTGTCGCTGGAGCTGCTGCCGGAAGCATTGTACTCGGTGTCGAGCAACACGAGGCGCTGCGGATCGTTCACCGGGAGCGATCGCATGGTCACCTGGTCTAGGAGGGAAAAGATGGCGGTATTGGCGCCGATTCCGAGGGCCAGGGAGAGCACCGCAATAGAGCCGAAGAGGGGACTGCGCCGCAGCGTGCGGAGCGAAAACACCAGATCCTGCCACATGCCTGAATAGACGACGGGGGAATGCGAAACGTTGGCTATTTATATTTGCCGGTGAGGCCGTTCCAGCGAACCTTCACGGGATCGAGAAAAGCGGCCAGTGCGCCCAACATTTTCACCTTGGTTCCAGCCACGTCGTTCCAACGCACCGGCACTTCGAGGGTACGGTATCCGAGCCGTTGCGCGATGAACAGCACTTCCACATCGAAACCGAAGCGTTCCACACGCTGGCGGCGGAAAATCTCGCGGGCCGCCGAGCCTTCGAACAGCTTGAAGCCGCACTGCGTGTCGTGAAACGGAAGGCCGGTAATCAGACGGATTACCAGGTTGAAGAAGCGGCCGCCGAACTCGCGAAACAGGGGCTGCCGTACGCCGATCAGGGAGCGGTCGAGGTCGCGCGAGCCGATGGCGGCCTGGGCGTGCTCGGTCTCAATGGCGGTCCAAAGCTTTTCGAGCTCCTCGATGGGCGTGGAAAGGTCGGCATCGGAAAAGAGGAGCCAGTCGCCTTGCGCCTTCAGCATGCCGTGGCGCACCGAGTAGCCTTTCCCGCGATTGCCGGGATTTTGGAGCAAGCGGACGCCGGCCGCGCGCACTCCCTCAGCGGTGCCGTCGCGGGAGCCGTCGTCCACCACTACGATCTCGGCAAATTCCCAGGAAGTGGCTGCCAGATACGCCTTCAGAGCGGTGAGGGTGGCCGGCAGCCGTTTCTCTTCGTTGTAGGCAGGAATGATGATGGAAATGGATCGTCGCAAACGAAGCCCCTATAGTAACCGATTTCGTTATATTGGGGCCGATTGGCGGACAAGCTGAAGAAGCATGTCCCACGAAAAAAAGAAAATGCCCTCCCGAAGCGCTTGCGCGTTCGAGAGGGCCAAAGGAGCCACCGCTGGCAGATTACCGCGACTTCACAATGGAAACCGGATCGAGCCACTGCGGGTCGGCGAAGCGATACGAAAACACAATCGCGGCCAGCAGCCAGCCCGCCATGTACATTACGCCGCTACCTTCGTCGAGCTGTTGAGACATGATTGCCCACGCGCCCGCGAAAAAGAAAAACACCGAAGCCACAACCATCGTCAGGCTGGCGATAGACACAATACGATTCTGCATTGGTACCACCTCGTTTTCTAAAGTCTTTGAAGTTAGTTGAACCGGCCAATGGGCGCAGGCCTTGCGCCGGCCGTTTCCGGGAAAGTCTTTGGTTACTTTCCTCTTGCCTTCACTTACTAAGACGAATCCATCGCGTTTTGGTTACTCGGGAATTATATAATCGGCAATTGGGTGCAAACCATGTTTTCCTGGCTGTGGTCCGATCCTCTTCCCGCCGGCTCCGCCGCGCCGGACTTTTCGCTGCCGGACGAATCCGGCGGTACGGTTCACCTGGCGGACTTGCGCGGCTCGATCGTGGTGCTGATTTTTTATCCCGGCGACGATACCAGTGTGTGCACCAAACAGCTCTGCCAATTCCGCGACGAGTGGGGCGAGGCGCGAGCGCGCGGCGTCGAGATTTTCGGTGTGAATCCGCAGAACGCGCGCAAGCACGGCGAGTTCCGGCGGAAATACGGTTTCCCTTTCCGGCTACTGGTGGACGAAGGACAAAAGGTGGGAGCGCTTTACCACACCAACGGCCCGATCGTGAAACGCACGGTTTATCTGATCGGCCGCGATGGCGCGATCCGCTTCTCGCGTAGGGGAGTACCGGCACCGCGAGACGTACTAAGTAATGCAATTTGAATTTCCACCAGTTAGTACCAGAAAGCTTGGCGGGCCACGGCGCGCGTGATAAGCTGAGGACAGCCCGTCCTACGCGATCATGTACAACGCCTTCTTCGGATTCACCCAAAACCCGTTCAACATGAGCCCGGACCCTTCGTTCCTGTTCCGCAGTTCGCAGCATGAGGAAGCTCTGGCCAACCTCATCTACGGCGTGCAGAGCCGGAAGGGCTTCGTGCTGTTGTCGGGTGAAGTGGGCACGGGGAAGACCACCATGCTCGAATGCCTTCGGGACTTCCTTCATTCGCAGCAAATCGCCTTCGCCTCGCTGTTCAATTCACGCCTGACAGTAGAGCAATTCTTCGAGCTTCTGGCTTACGATCTGGAACTGCGGTGCAATCGGCAGTCGAAAACCGAGGTCCTGCTTTCGCTAAACAACATGCTGCTCGAAAGAGCGGTTGTCGGCCGCACCACCGTTCTCATCGTGGACGAAGCCCACAACCTGGAATGGGATGTCCTGGAAGAAATCCGTCTGCTTGGCAATTTGGAAAACCGCCGCGGCAAACTGTTGCAGATCGTTTTGGCCGGACAGCAGGAGCTGGATGGCAAAATAGACGCGCCGGAATTCCGCCAGCTCAAGCAGCGCATCGCCCTGCGGTGCACGCTTCGCGGCTTCGATACCGAAGACGCCACCGCCTACATGAATTCGCGCATGGCGCGGGCCGGTCTGGCGAACCAGATGGTCTTCTCCAGCGAGTTGATGGAGGAAATTCGTCTGCGAACGCAAGGCATTCCTCGCCTCATCAATGCAGTCTGCGACAATCTTTTATTGAACTGCTTCGCCCAGGAAACCCGGGTTGCAACCCAGGAAATGCTGGATGAAGTCTCCGCCGATATGCGGCTCGATTACCCCGTCGCCCGCCCCCTCCAAATCGCTCCGAACTTCCCGGAAACCGTGATTCAGCAGTCCCGTGTACGTTTTCGCACAGACTAACTAACTAGCGGCATGGTCCCAAACTGGTGGCCCTTAAATCAGGTGTTTACCCTATATTTGAATTAGGCATTTTCCTATCAAAGTACTAGGTAGGCCCCGAGTTTTGGTGTTTGTCTGCCAAAAAATCCGCTCGATGGTCAATAGGCGATCAGCGCGCATGCGCCCTCGCTTTATGAAGGAGTTCTGGGAAAATGCCTCGATTTGGTCAACGTACATTCGCGTTTGCCGCCGTTTTTTCGCTGTGCTCGCTGGTTTTCGCCGGCACCGGCCCGACGCTGCCGCCACAACCCTGGGACGGAGTCGTTCCCTCCTCCATCGGCAAGACTGGCCCGACGCTGCCGCCGCAACCCTGGGACGGAGTCGCTCCTTCTTCGGCCGTTAGCAAGACCGGCCCGACGCTGCCGCCGCAACCTTGGGACGGAGTCGCTCCATCCTCGACCATCGGCAAGACTGGCCCGACGCTGCCGCCACAACCCTGGGACGGAGTCGCTCCATCCTCGACCATCGGCAAGACTGGCCCGACGCTGCCGCCGCAACCCTGGGACGGAATCGCTCCTTCTTCGGCCGTTAGCAAGACTGGCCCGACGCTGCCGCCGCAACCCTGGGACGGAGTCGTTCCATCCTCCACCATCGGCAAGACCGGCCCCACGCTTCCCCCGCAACCCTGGGACGGGATCGTCTAAAGCAGCTTGCGATCGAGTAAGAAGTTCTCCGGCGCTCACGCCGTCAGGGACGTGAATGTCGACCACGCTCCATCTTTGCCGCAAAATTCTCGTGAAAAACTCAGGGAAAGCCCAAATCTTCCACAATCCCTCTCGAACTAAACACTTTCACGCCTTACAATCGGAAACGTGACGATCCAGCGATTCGTGATCCAGGTGCTCGGATGGGGGCTGGGACTCCCCTTGGAGATCCTCGTCATCGTCGCCCTGCTTCGCGGCGGATTTCGTCGCTATCCAGTCGTTTTTGCGTACCTGCTGGTAAATTTCGTGACCACTCTGGTGGACATTCCGTTCCTCACGCAGTCTTACTTCACTCACGACACCGCAGTCATCCGGCAAGGGGCCAGAGTCTACTGGATCAACGAATGGATTCTGCAAGTCCTGATCTTTGCGACAGTCATCAGCCTGATCGATCTTGCCACCTCGGTGTCGCGGTCGCGACGCGCGATACGTCTCGCCCTGGCGGCCGGAGCGCTGCTCTTCGCGGGGATCACTCTCTGGATTCAATATCTCCCGCCGCCGGTGAAATACGGCGTCTGGATGACTCCCTGGACTAGTGACCTGAGCGTGTGCGCTACGGTTCTGGACCTGGCGTTGTGGATGATCCTGATCGCGTCCCGAGGAAGCGATCGTAAGCTCATGCTGATTTGCGGCGCCTTGGGGATGCAGTTTACGGCGGAGGCGATTGGCGAGGCGATCGTGGCCCTATCGGCAGCCCCCATGTCGCAGGCCTTGGCGCTCACCGGCGCGGTGGTGGCGGTGGCGGGCAATCTGATTTGCCTGTACGTCTGGTGGCAGACGTTTCGCGGCTTGCCGCGGCCGGCGCCGGCCAGCTAAAGCACCACGCCTTGCGGCCGCCGCTCAAAAGGTAGGGCGGACCGCGCGGGACGCCCTGGTCCCGCTCTCCCGTCAAAGAATCAGGTGTCTGCCATCGCGAAGAGGCCGACCAGGGGGTCGGCCGCGGA
>Ga0182016_10003337_pt1 | contig 18403 bp, 17 predicted proteins | sample 712S2MmetaG_FD_120491 | JGI IMG/M metagenome (GOLD analysis project Ga0182016, IMG submission 120491) | Permafrost microbial communities from Stordalen Mire, Sweden - 712S2M metaG | ecosystem: Environmental > Terrestrial > Soil > Wetlands > Permafrost | place: Sweden: Stordalen | collected...
AACATAGAAACCTTCAAATATGACAACCGGATCGTGCGCGCCTTTGGCATTGTCACCGTCATCTGGGGCATCGTTGGAATGCTGGTGGGACTGCTCGCGGCGGTGGAATTATTTTTCCCCGGCGCCAATCTGAACTTCCAGTTCATCACCTTTGGCCGCATCCGGCCGCTGCACACCAACGCGGTCATTTTCGCGTTTGTCGGCAACGGCATGTTCATGGGCATTTACTACTCGCTGCAACGGCTGTGCAAGGCGCGCATGTTCAGCGACTTTTTGAGCTGGTTCAATTTCTGGGGCTGGCAGCTCATCATTGTGGCAGCAGCAGTGACGCTGCCGCTCGGCTATACAACGAGCAAAGAATATGCGGAACTCGAATGGCCCATCAAAATCGCCATCGCGATCGTCTGGGTGGCGTTTGCGGTAAATTTGTTTGGCACCATCATCAAGCGGCGCGAAAAACATATTTACGTCGCCATCTGGTTTTACATCGCCACGGCGGTGACGATTGCCGTGCTGCACATCACCAACGGCATGTCCATGCCTTGGGGACCGCTGAAAAGCTATTCAATGTATGCCGGCGTGCAGGACGCGCTGGTGCAATGGTGGTATGGTCACAACGCCGTGGCGTTTTTCCTCACCACGCCGTATCTCGGTTTGATGTATTATTTCCTGCCCAAGGCGGCGGGGCGGCCGATTTTCTCCTACCGGCTTTCGATCATTCATTTCTGGGCGCTGATCTTCCTTTACATCTGGGCCGGGCCGCATCACCTGCTTTACACCGCGCTGCCGGACTGGGCGCAATCGCTCGGCATGGTGTTCTCGCTGATGCTCATCGCGCCGAGTTGGGGCGGCATGTTGAACGGCCTGCTCACCCTGCGCGGCGCGTGGGACAAGGTGCGGCAGGATCCGGTGCTGAAATTCATGGTCGTCGCCGTGACGGCTTACGGCATGAGCACGCTGGAAGGACCGCTGATGTCCATCAAGAGCGTGAACGCGCTGACCCATTACACCGACTGGACGATAGCGCACGCGCACAGCGGCGCTCTGGGCTGGAACGGTTTCCTGACGTTCTCGATGCTCTACTTCTTGTTCCCGCGCCTTTACCGGACGCAACTGTGGTCCACCAAACTGGCGAACTACCATTTTTGGATCGGCCTGCTCGGCATGGTGTTTTACATCATCCCGATTTATGTCGCGGGCGTCACCGAAAGCTTGATGTGGAAGCAATTCAACAAGGATGGCTTCCTGCAATATCCGAACTTCCTGGAAAGCATTGTGCAGGTGGTGCCGATGTTCCGTCTCCGCGCGATCGGCGGCACGCTTTACTTCGCCGGCATGTTCTTGATGGCTTACAACCTGTATCGCACGGCCAAGGCTGGAAAATTTGAGGCGGACACCGAGGCGCAGGCACCGGCGTTGGAAAAGACCTCCGAGCAGTCGCATGGCACTTACGGCTGGCACCGGGTGCTCGAAGGCAAGCCGCTGTTCTTCACCGCGCTCGCCGTGGTGTCCGTGCTCATCGGCGGCCTGGTGGAAATCATCCCGATGTTCCTCATTCAGCAAAACGTCCCGACCATCGCCAGCGTGAAACCTTACACGCCGCTGGAAGTGCTGGGCCGTGACCTCTACATCCGCGAAGGCTGCCTCGGCTGCCATTCGCAGATGATCCGTCCGTTCCGCTCCGAAACCGAGCGCTACGGCGAATACTCCAAGGCCGGCGAATTTGTCTATGACCATCCGTTCCTGTGGGGTTCCGAGCGCAAAGGCCCGGACCTCGCGCGCGAAGGCGGACGCTATCCCGACGCGTGGCATTACAATCACATGGACGATCCGCGCGCCACGTCGCCCGGTTCCATCATGCCGCGCTATTCGTGGCTGCTGACGCAGAAGCTGGAAACCGATTCGCTTCCCGCCCGGCTGAACGCGCTGCGCAAAATCGGCGTGCCGTATCCCGCCGGTTATGAAAATGGCCCGGCGCAAAAGGATCTGCAGGCGCAGGCGGAAAAAGTGGTCGCCAACCTGAAAGCCGGTTCGGTCACCGCCGACCCGGACAAGGAAATCATCGCGCTCATCGCGTATCTGCAACGGCTCGGCACGGACATCAAATCCGCACCGGTGGCGGCGGCCAAATAATCAACCGGAGAAAAATCATGGAAAAAGAAATTCTCTCACGCGTCGAAAACATCAATGTTTACGGCATCGTTTCGATCTCGATTTTCTTCCTGTTCTTCACCGGAATGCTCATCTGGGCGTTCGCGAAGAAGAAGAGTTATCTGGACAAGATGGGTGCCCTGCCGCTGGACGGCGGCGAGACCAATTCAACCGACAAAATTCAATCCTGAAACCTTATGAGCAACGATCCCAAAGAACCCCTGCTGCTCGATCATAATTACGATGGCATCCAGGAACTCGACAATCAACTGCCGCAATGGTGGGTCTGGCTGTTTTACATCACCATCATCTTCTCGGCGGTGTATCTGGTTTATTATCACGTCGCGAAAGCCGGCGATTTGCAGGCCGCCGAATACGACAAGGAAATGAAGACCGGCGACGCGCTCAAGGGCGCGGCGATGGGCAAGTTCGAGGCGGGCATTCCCGCGCTGATGCCGGCCACCGACGCAGTCGTGCTGGACGGCGGTCGGCAGACCTTCGCCAAATTCTGCGCGCCGTGTCATCGCGCGGACGGCGGCGGTCTCGTCGGCCCGAACCTGACGGACGACTACTGGATTCACGGCAGCAACTTCACCGACAACGTGAAGGTGATCTGGGATGGCGTGCCGGCCAAGGGCATGATCACCTGGAAGAACGTGCTCAAGCCGGATGAAATCTACGGCGTGGCAAGTTACATTTACACACTGCGCGGCGCGAAGCTCGCCATGCCCGGCAAGCTGCCGGAAAATCAAATCCCGGTGAAGACCGGCCCCAGCCAGTTTGAATGATCGACTGGTTTGCCACTCCTGGCCCCGGCATCCTCCTCCGGAGCCGGGAGCTGGCAAAAATAAATTCAATTGTCCGTCTTGAACACCGACCTAAAATCGCCCGACAAAAAAAAGGCAGCCGAAGATAAATCAACGGCACAAGCCGTCAATTGGTCCGACTTCCGCGACCACCTTGCCTCGGCCGACAAATCCGGCCGCCGCAAGTGGATTTATCCGCGTCAGGTCAGTGGACGATTTTTTCGCTGGCGCACCTGGTTCAGTTGGCTGCTGCTGCTAATCATGTTTGCCGGGCCGTTCGTCACCATTGGCGGCAATCCGCTGCTTTTGATGAACATTCCCGACCGCAAGTTCGTCGTGCTCGGCCAGATTTTCTGGCCGCAGGACATGATCATCTTCGCCGTCGCCCTACTGGTGCTGCTCGTCGGCCTCATCATTTTCACCACCGCGTTTGGCCGGCTCTGGTGCGGTTGGGCGTGTCCGCAGACGGTGATGATGGAAATGGTTTTCCGAAAAATCGAATACGCCATCGAAGGCGACGCGCCGAGCCAGCGTGAATTGAACGCCGCGCCCTGGAACATGGAAAAAGTTTTCAAGAAGTTTTTCAAACACGGGATTTTTTTCGCCGTCTCATTCCTCGTCGGCAACGTGCTGTTGAGCTACATCATCGGCTGGCGGGAACTTTACCAGATCATTCTTGACCCGCCGGCAAAACATCTCGTCGGGCTGGGGTTCATGATTGCGTTTACGCTGTTGTTTTACGGCATTTTCGCGCGGTTCCGCGAACAGGCCTGCACATTTATCTGTCCCTATGGCCGTCATCAATCCGTGCTGGTGGATGAAAACACCATCCTCGTCGCCTACGATCACAAGCGCGGTGAGCAGCGCGGGCCGATCAAAGGCGGTGTGAAATCCCAGGAACGCCGTAACACCGGTTTGGGTGATTGCGTGGCCTGCAACCAGTGCGTCACCGTTTGTCCCACCGGCATAGACATCCGCAACGGCGTGCAGATGGAATGCGTCCAATGCACCGCGTGCATTGACGCCTGCGACAATGTGATGGATAAAATTGGCGCGCCGCGCGGCCTCATCCGCTACGCCTCGCTCAACGGCATTGAGCGCGGCGAACCGCTCCGCTTCACCCCGCGGCTCGCCGGCTATGGCGTCGTCCTACTGGTGCTGACGACGGTGTTTGGCCTGATGCTGTTCCTGCGTTCCGACGTCGAGGCCACCGTTTTGCGCGCGCCCGGCTCGCTGTTTCAACAGATGCCCGACGGTCATTTCAGCAACCTCTACACCGTGCGCGTCGTCAACAAAACTTCGCGCGAAATGCCCGTCGAACTACGGCTGGAAAATCCTGCCGGCAGCCTGAACGTGATGGGGTCGGGCAGCATCATCGTCGCCCCGCAAAAGCTGTCGGAAAATTCCGTGCTGATCGAACTGGATCCGGCCGCGATGAAATCCGGCACCACGCCGCTGGTGATCGGCGTTTATTCCGGCGGCAAAAAATTGCAAACCCTGAAAACGGCCTTCATCGGGCCAAGAAATTAAGTCATGAAAACCAAATTCAATCCCTGGCCCTACGGCATCATCGTTTTCTTCGGGCTGCTTTTTTGTGGCATGGCCACCATCGTGACCATTGCCGCCACGCACCGCGAGAGCATGGTCAGCGAAAATTATTATGAGCAGGAATTGAAATTCCAGGACCAGATTGACGCCGCCGCCCGCGCCCAAAAATCCGGTGCCACCATTGTCGCCGATGCCGCCAGTAGCAACGTTGTCATCACCGTGCCGGCGGCGCAGCTCGCACAGAAATTTTCCGGCACGATAGAACTTTACCGTCCGTCCGAGCCGAAGCTGGACCAGGCCTTGCCGCTGACGCCGCGCGCCGATGGCACGCAGATGCTGGATGATTCCCGACTGGCCGCCGGCCTCTGGCTGGTGCGCGCCCGCTGGAATGCCGACGGGGAAAATTATTTTCTCGAACAAAAAATCACCGTCGCCGGAAAATAAAATGGACTTTTGCATCGCCTTCGCGCTCGGTCTGTTCGGCAGCCTGCACTGCGTCGCCATGTGCGGGCCGCTGATGCTCGCGCTGCCGGTGCCGCCCGGCGGCCCGGCGCGGTTTGTCGTGGGCCGGATTATTTATCAACTCGGCCGCGTGGCGACCTACTGCCTGCTCGGCGTCGTTGCCGGCCTCGTCGGCAAATCCATTTTTCTGGCCGGGTTGCAGCGCTCGTTGTCCATCGGTCTCGGCATGGCGATCCTGCTCGGCTTTCTGATTTCAAAAAAAGTTTCCCTGGCCGCGCCCGTCGTCCGGCTGGTTGCCACCTTGAAAGCGGCAATGGCCGCGCAACTGCAGCGGCGCAGTCTTCGCTCGCTCGGCTTGCTTGGCTTGCTGAACGGCCTGCTGCCCTGCGGCCTGGTTTATGTTGCGGTGGCCGGGGCCGTCGCCGGTGGCAGCCTGCGGGACGGGATTTTTTACATGGCCGTGTTCGGTCTCGGCACATTGCCGACGATGCTCGGCATCAGCCTTTCGGGAAAATTGTTTCCGCTTTCGCTCCGCATCAAACTGCGGAGCGCCATTCCGGTGGGCGTCTGCCTGCTGGCCGGGCTGTTAATTTTGCGCGGCTTGGCGCTGGGGATTCCTTACGTCAGTCCGGTTTTGAATTCGTCCGCGCCCGGCTGCTGCTCGCACTAAAGCGTTGCCGCTGAAGGTGGCGCTCCAATTAATACGCGCTGGCGCCATTGTTACCATTAACTGCTATAATTTACCGGTGGTTTAACAGCACATTTTCCTTTTCACTTTTTCCTTTCGCCTTCATCTTGTCGTGTGGATTGTGCTTGGCGCAAACCGTTCCGCCGCCGGTGGAGAATTGGCAACCGGCCGCGGCTGGCCTGAAATTCGCTTTCAGCGTAATTGATTTATGATGTTGTGGTGGAAATATCAGCAGCTCCGGTCGAGCAACCTGAAGACGCGCCTGACGACGATCGCCGAACTGGCGGCGGCCAAGGACGCGGATTCGATCGGGCCGCTGCTCTTCGCCTTGAAGGATGCGGCGAAAGAAATTCGCAGCGCCGCAGCGCTGGCACTGGGGCAGTTTCAGGACAAGCAGGTGGTTGGGCCGCTGATCAAGATGCTGGCAGATCCAACCCCGTTGGGCCGGGCCACGGCCGCCGAGGCGCTGGGCCAGTTGCGGAATCCGGAGGCAATCACGCCGCTGATCCCCTTGCTGCGTGATGCCGATGCCACCGTGCGGACACGTGCCTCCCACAGTCTGGAGCGGCTCGGCTGGCAGCCGGAAACGGACAAGGAACGAACCTGGCAAATCGTAGCGACCGGCAACCTGAACCGCGTGGCGGAACTCGGTTCGGACGGCGTGGAAGTGCTGGCCGAGATGATGCGGAACGGCACGCCGGAAAAACAGTTGTCCGCCGTCAAGGCGCTGGCCGAGATTGAAGACCCGCGCGTGCCCAAGCTGATGCTGGAGGCGCTCAAAAATCCGAATGTCCTGGCGCGGCTCGCCGCGCTGGAGTTTCTGGAGTATTCGGGGAACGAATCCCATTTCGAGGTGGTGGAACGCCTGCTCAAAGACAAGGCGTCGAACATCCGGGCGGCCGCCGTGCCGGCCGCCATTCGTTGCGGTGGCAACCGCGCCGTGCCGGTGCTGATCGGCATGTTGAAGGATGTCTCGTGGGAGGTCCGCCGCGAAGTCATCAAGGCGCTCGGCAAACTGGGCGATCCGGCGGCCATTGACCGGCTGGCCCAGGCCTTGCAGGACCGCGATCATGATGTGCGGGAAAATGCCGCAGTGGCTTTGGGCCGGATCGGCGACGCGCGGGCCATCCGTTCGCTGGTGCTGGCGCTCTTGGATGTCGAAAGTTTTGTGCGCAACGCCGCGCACAGCTCGCTTACCGAGATTGATCCGTATTGGGAAAAAACCGAAGCGGCGCGCAGCACCCTACCGCAAATCCAGGCCGCCCGGAAAAACCGGGAATACTGGATCAGCCACAGCGCCGCGCTTCTGCTTGAAATGATTCCGGCGGATGGCTCCGGGGGCGGAGCGGAAAACCTCCCGGCCCCGGTTCCGGTTTCAGTGCCGGCATCCGAACCTGCTCCACCGGTGGTCATCCCCGCGACCTTGCCGGCGGCGGCCTTTGACATTCTTGCGGATATGCTGGGCGACCGGGATCGCGACCTGCGTTTGGCGGCGGCGGAAGCTTTCAGCCGCCTGAACGAAAAGCGCGCAATCACTGTGCTTGCCAACGTCATCCATGATTCCGATGCGTTCGTGCGCCATGCGGCGGAAAGTGCGCTGACGACATTGACTTGACCATGCCTGCCGCCGGACTTCTCGCCGGGACATGTTCCCAACATAGCTGCGACGGGGAGAACTGTCCATGACATCATTGTCCCATAATTGGATGGTTCTGTCCCGTTGTTGTCGCCGATCCGGCACTTGTCCGTTTCCCAGCCGATAAACTGCTCTGGCACAAGCAGTGCTATGAATTCAGCGTCGGTTAATTTTCAGAAGATAAAATTTTATGTCAGCAGTCAAAACCATACTTTATTGTGAAGACGATCCGATTGTGCGGCACGTCTATAAGAAGCGCATGGAACAGGCGGGCTACCACGTCCTCTACGCGGAAGACGGTCTGGAGGCGTTGAAATGTCTTCACGCGCTTGTGCCGGACCTGGTGGTGCTCGACCTGATGATGCCCAAATTCAGCGGCGAGGAGGTTTTGAAATTCATCTGCAACGAACCCCGCCTTCATGAGGTTCCGCTGGTCATTTTGTCCACCAACCCCGAAGTGGATGAAGGTTACCGGCAGATTTCCGGACGCGCCGATAAATACCTGGTCAAATACCATTGCACCCCGGATATACTGCTGAAAACGATCCAGGAAATTTTCAACGGTGCGGCCCAGGAAAGCTCGAGCGACTTGGGCGGAGATCCGGACACGATCATGTTCGAGAAAATCAAGCAACTGGTCGGCGGCAATCCGGCGGGTTGATTTTTTGCCGCCGGTTTCAGCTTGGCTTGTTTTCCGTCTGGACATCTGGCATGCTCCTTCAGGATCGTTGTGGCAATCTCGCCGCGCGGCCCGAAGGCAACCGTGACGACGCCGGCGAATCAGCAGCACATTTTGTTCGTGGACGACGAGGCGAATTTTCTCGACACGATCCGCGCCCTGTTCGCTGCCTGGAGCAAAAACGCCTGGCAGATCGAATGCGCCACCTCTGCCGACCAGGCGCTCGAAATCCTTAAAACCCGTTCCTTCGACCTCGTCGTGGTGGACGTGAACATGCCCGTGCTCGACGGCGAGCAGTTGCTGCGCATCCTCGCCCGCCGTTATCCCGACCTCAAAAAAGCCGTCATCACCGGTCACGCGACCGAGCAGCGGCGTTCCGCCTGCCTGGCCAACGGGGCCGAGCTGTTCATCGAGAAACCGCGCTCGATGGAAGGCCTGAAATCCGTTTTCACGATGATCGAGGAACTGGTCACCTGGAAACAGCAGGCCGGTTTTCAAGGCATGTTGCGCCGGGTAGGCCTGCAGGATGTCATCCAGATGGAATGCCTCGGCCGCAACTCATCCATCCTCGAAGTCGCGGACCGGAAACTGAACGGGCGGATTTACATTGAAGACGGCCGGATCATCCACGCCGTCGTGGGTGAAATGAAAGGCGAGGCCGCCTTCCAGAAACTGCTGGCGCTGCCCGGCGGTTCCTTTGAATTGCAGCATTTCGAGCCGCCCGGCGAACAGACGATCCAAGGCCAGTGGGAATTTTTGCTCATGGAGGCTGCGCGGGTTCGCGACGAAAGCACGCCGGAAGCCGCCCCCGCCACCGAACCGGTTGTGGCCCCAGAACCGCCGCCCGTTGTCGAAACTCCGGCGGGGCCGCCGGGTTTTTTCCCGCGCGTGGCGGAAATGCTGATTTGTTCCGGCAAGGGTGAGCCGCTTTACCAGTGGCAGTGTGCCGATGCGAAAACCCGCGTGGCGCTCATGGTCGAAATCACCCAGCAGGCCAGGCGCGCCGGGCAATTGCTGGCACTGGGGAAATTCGACCGGCTGGAAATCCAGCTTCCGGCTGGCCGCGCCGTGGCGCAGATAAAACCCGACCGCATGGTCTTCGTGCAGGTAGCCACGGAAACAAAAACGCCTGACCGGATACCATGAACAATTCGATCGAACAATGGTTCGCCAGTTGCGGCGTCATGCCCGGCATTCTCGGCTGCGGCGTGCGTCATCCCGACGGCACCTGCGTCAGCCAGCGTTTCCACGACTCCTGTTCGCGCGAACGCCTGGATCAAGCCCTGCAAAGCCTCGGCGATTCACTGTCCTCGTTTGCCACCCACGGGCTGGCTCCACGCTGGCTGACCTGGACGTTTGAGCAGGGCCAGTTGCGCCTGGTTTTGCACCCGGATGGACGGATGCTCGCCCTGGCCATCCAGCCCGACACCCCGGCCGCCGAAAATCTCGATCTCCTCACCGAGGAATTTCTCACCTTGAATTTCGCGGCCTAAAATTTCAACAGGATGCCAGCGCGCTCCGCGATGTTGACACCGGAAACAATCGAATCGCCCAGCGAAACGCCGTCGCGGTAATGCCCGGCGAAAAATAAATTCGGCGTCTTGGCTTCGATGTCATTCAGTAGTTCCCGGTATTTGCCGTAGCCGACGTTGTATTGCGGAATCGCGCGCGGATACACCGCCGTCTGCGTGAACACGGGTTTGCCGCGCACGCCTAGCAGCACGCGCAAATCCGCCAGCACGGTCTCTACGATTTGGTCCTGCGGCAGCAACGCCAGCTCCGGATACCGCGCGCCGCCAATGTAACTCGTCAGCGTGAGACGGCCCGCCGGCGCGCGATTCGGGAAAAGTGCCGAGGAGAAAATTGTGCCGAGAATCTTGAAGCCCTCGATTTTCGGAATCAACATTCCGAAGCCCTGGCAGGAGTGCGCCACGTCTTCGCGGCGAAAACCCAGCACCACGCTCGCCACCGGCGGATAGCTGATCTCCGCTAACGATTGGAGCGCCGGGCAGCGTCCCGGCAATTTGGTTCCGCCGGACGTTAAACTCGCCGGGTCGGAGACCGGCGTTCCAACAATCTCCAATTCCGCCAACCGATACGCCGTGCCACAATAAATCACCGCGCCAAATTCGCTTTCGCCGCCAGCCGTGGTCACGCGCCAACCCTCGCCGGCTTGCGTGAGCTTCGTGACCGGCGTATTCAATTTCAGCGAATCTCCAAACTGCGCCGCGAGTGTGTCCGGCAAAACCTGCAAGCCTTCGTCAAAGGAAAATTTCGCCGCGCGGTCTTTGGCGACTTCGCCGGATTTCCGGCGTGCACCAAAAATCTGGCCTTTGATCATCGAGCCGTAATTGTCCTCCAACGCCTTGAGCTTGGGAAACGCGTGCGGCAGCGAGAGCTTGTGCGGGTCGCCGGCGTAGATGCCGGCCACAAGCGCGTCAATCGCGTGGTCGAGAAATTCCTGATTGAACCGGCGCACGACGAACTGCCCGATGCTTTCTTCCACGCCATCGCGACGCGGCTTGATGAACGGCTCTCGCAACTCGGCCAGCTTGGCCTTGGCGGTGAACAGCGGCGTGGTAATAAATCCCGGCACCGAACCGGGCATTTCAATCGGACGACCGGAGCGCACGACGTAACGCGCCTCGGCTTTCGGATCGGTGGCGAGCTTGCGCGATTCGAGACCGGCGTCGCGGACGAGCTGCGCGATTTTCGGCGAGGTTTCGAGAATCGTGTTCGGCCCGAACTCGGCGAGAAAACCGTCCTTGCGGATGGATTGGATGACGCCGCCGACGCGTCCGCCCGCCTCATAAACCGTGACCGGCACGCCCTGACGTTTCAGATAAAACGCCGCGGTCAACCCCGTGATGCCAGCGCCGATGATCGCGACGGATTTCATGAAGATGAACCAGCCACAGATTTCCACGGATGAAACGCAAATGAAAACCTGTGGCGGACTGAATCTGTGTTCAATCTGTGTTTCATCTGTGGCTAAAAATTAAATCGTTTTCGAATGCCGCCGTTCGTTCGCCGCGCCGAGCGTGTTGTCGAAACACATCGCGATGTTGCGGATGAACAGGCGGCCGGCGTCGGTCACCTCAAGGCCGCCGGGCCGCAGTTTCACGAGGCCGTCGGCGGCAAACGGCGTGAGCGCGGCGAGTTCCTTTTCAAAATGCTGCTCGAAGTTGATGCCGAGCTTCGCGCTCATCACGCCGAAGTCGAGCGAAAGGTCGCACATCGTCCGCATGATGGTTTCGCGGCGGATCTTGTCCTCGTCGCTGACGATGTAAGCCTTGTGCAACGGCACGTTGCCTGCGTCCACGGCGGCCTGCCACTTCGGCAGTTCCTTCTCGTTCTGCCAATAGACATCGGGCGTTTGCGACACCGCGCTCATGCCGAACGCGTAGATGTCCGAGCCGGCGCGGGTGCTGTAGCCCTGGAAATTGCGCTGCAATTTTTTTTCGCGCTGTGAAATGGTCAGCTCGTCGTTCGGCTTCGCGAAATGATCCATGCCGATATAGACGTATTGATTGCCCGCCGTGAGCCGTTCGATGACCAGCTTGAGAACTTCCAGCTTGCTTTGCGGCGTGGGCAAAACTTTTTGCTCGAGGATTTTTTGCGACGGCTTGATCCACGGCACATGCGCGTAGCTGAACACGGCGAGCCGGTCGGGCTTCATTTCCAAAACGGTGTCGAGCGTTTCGTTGAACGATTCCGGCGTCTGAAACGGCAGGCCGTAGATAAGGTCAAGGTTGATGGAGTTGTAGCCGAGTTCGCGCATCCAGTCCATTGCCTGCTGCGTCATCTCGCGCGGCTGGATGCGGTGGACGGCCTCCTGCACTTTCGGATTGAAATCCTGCACGCCCATCGAGGCGCGGTTAAAGCCGATTTCGCGCAGCGCAACCAGATGCTCGCGCGTGAGCCGGCGTGGGTCAACCTCGACGCTTGCCTCAATGTCCGGCGCGAAGCTGAAGTGCCTGTGGATGATTTCGCCGAGGCGGCGAATTTCGTCCGGCCGCAAAAACGTCGGCGAGCCGCCGCCGAAGTGCAGTTGAACGGCCTTGCGATCCTTGTTCAGCATCGGTGCCATCCGCGCCACTTCGCGGCCCAGCGCCTCGATGTAGGCCATGCCTTTGTCATGGTTAAGCGTGATGACGGTGGTGCAGCCGCAGAACCAGCACAACGTCTCGCAAAACGGAATGTGAAAATAGATTGAGAGGTCGCGCGGCGTGCGGTTGTTGTCCTCGATCTTGGCGGAAAGCTGCTCCCATGTCACGGTGTCGGTGAACTTGGTGGCCGGCGGATAACTGGTGTAACGCGGCCCAGCCACGTTGTATTTTTTCACCAGTTCAAGATCTACGTTCAGCGTTTTCATTTGAAACCTTTCACAGTCTCCACCAAGGCGGCGATATTTTCCAGCTTGGCACCCGGCGTCAGGCCGTGGCCGAGGTTGAAAATGTGTCCGGGCCGGCCACGCATGGCTTCGAGAACCTTCTTCGTCTCCACCGCGACCACTTCCGGCGTGGATTCGGCGATGAGCACGGGCGAAAGGTTTCCCTGCATCGCGATATGCGCGGGAATGATTTTCCGCGCCTCGGCCAAATCCGTCTGCCAGTCAATGCCAAGCACGTTCGCGCCACTGGCGATGAGGTCGGGCCAGTTGCCGTGTGTGCCCAGTGAGAAATTGATGACGGGCAACTTGCCGCCGAGATTGGCGATGATTTGATTCGTCCACCGTCCGCTCGCTTCCTGAAATTCCGTCGGTGCGAGATGTCCGCCGTGGCTGTCGAAAATCTGCAGCGCGTCAATGCCCGTGGCGATCTGCATCTGCAAATACGCGGTGACGGCGGCGGTCAATTTCTCCAGCAGACCGAAAAACGTCTTTTTATCCTCCCGGAAGAGTTGCAGCGCGCGGCTGTATTTCGGCACGCTCGCGCCTTCCATCATGAACGTCGCCAGCGTCCACGGCGAACCGGTGAAGCCGAGCAGCGCGGTTTTATCGCCAAGCTCTTTGCGCAAAATCCGCAACGCTTTATCGACGTAGCTCAACCGCTCAACGACGCGCTCGACGGAAAGTTTTTCAATGTCCACCTTGCTCGTCACCGCGAAGTCCATTTGCACGCCGCCGGTCTCTTTGAAATGGTAGGTTTGCCCCATCGCTTCGGGAATTACGAGGATGTCGCTGAATAAAATCGCAGCGTCAAAACCAAAACGGCGCACCGGCTGGAGCGTCACCTCGACGGCCATGTCGGGATTCTGGCAAAGCTGGACGAAGGTGTATTTCTCCTTGAGTTGGCGATATTCCGGCAAAGCGCGGCCGGCCTGGCGCATCAGCCACATCGGCGGACGATCCACGGGCTGGCAGCGCGCGGCGCGGTTGAAGCGTTCACGGCAGGTGAACGTTGGCACGGCAGATTTGGTTTGGGCGGCGGAAACGGCGGTCATTCTCGCAGAAGAATATGCCCAAATCCGGACGGGCGCGAGCGAGTTTTTACGCAACTTTGTTGAAACACCGGTTTTTAATGAAGAGCTGACAATGAAAAACGAGCCGTCCAATCATGAAGTGCCCGCGCCGGCGGACTTAAAACTAGAAGCCCGTTTGAGCCAGGCGCTGGCACGTCTGCCGGATGCCGCCGTGCCGTCGAATTTTACCACGCGGGTGTTGCAGGCGGTTGAACTGGAGGAATCGCGCCGGTCGCGCCGGTGGAATTGGGGCTGGAACTGGCACGCGCTGCTGCCGCGGGTCGCGGTCACGATGGCGGTGGTGCTCTTTGCCGGGCTGGCAATTCATCACCGCGAATTGACCAGCCGGCGCACCGCGCTCGTTCAAAATGTCGCCCGACTGGCCGGAGCGCAGCCGCTGCCGAGCGTGGACGCGCTGAAAAATTTTGATGCCATCCAGCGCATGAGCCAGCCGCGCGCCGACGAGGAACTGCTGGCGCTCATGCAATGAAGCCTTCGCGGCAGGCGCACTGGTGGCCCGCAGTCTTCGCGGCGGGGCTGATGTTGATTTCCCCGCTGGCCGCCCAGCACGCGGCGACTGCTCCCGCGCCGGCGAAGGGTGTTTCACCGGCTGTCCGCAAACAATCTCCCGTGGATTTTTTCCGGCAACTGCTGGCGATGACGCCGGACGAACGCGACGTTTTTCTGACCAACCGTCCGCCGGAAATCCGCGCCCGCATCCTTGCCAAGGTTGGCGAATACGAGGCGCTCGACCCGAACGAGCGCGAGCTGCGCCTGCGTGCCACGGAACTGCGCTGGTATCTCATGCCGCTCCTGCGCGAGTCGCCGACGAACCGCGCCGCAAAACTGGCGGCCATTCCGGGCGATGTGCGTGAGCTGGTTCAAGACCGGCTCGCGGAATGGACAATCCTGCCCCCAACATTGCAAGATGAATTTCTGGAGCACGAACACATCCTCCGCTATTTCGCGCAAATGGACGCGAGCAATAATCCGGCGGAGGATTCCGGCCGCGCCCCGAGCGAGGCCGAGCGGGCGAATTGGAATACGCTTTCCGAACCTGAGCGCCGGCAGGTCGCGGCGGGCTTCAACCAGTTTTTCGACCTGACGCCCGGCGAAAAACAGGCGGCGCTGAACACCTTGTCCGAAGCCGAACGCCAACAGATGGGAAAAACGTTGCAGGCATTTGACAAAATGCCGGCGGCGCAGCGCGCCGAATGCGTCAGCGCATTCGCCAAATTTGCCAGCATGAGCGATAAGGAAAAGGCCGAGTTCCTGAAGAATGCCGAGCGCTGGTCGGCGATGTCGCCCGCCGAGCGCCAGGCGTGGCGCGATCTCGTCGTCAATGTCCCGCAATGGCCGCCGTTGCCGGTCGGTTTTGTCGTGCCGATACCGGGAGAAACCAATCCGGTAACGAATCACAATTGAAATGGCAAATTTCAAATTCGCCATTTTCCCCGCCGCAGCTTAATTTCCCGCCGTGCATCCGATCCTGTTTCATCTCGGTTCGTTCCCAGTTCATTCCTATGGCGTGATGATGGCGCTCGCCTTTGTGTTTGGATTGTGGACGGCCACGCTGCGCGGGCGGCGCGAAAAAATTTCCGGCGAAACCATCGCCGATGTCGCGCTTTGGATCATGATCGGCACGATTCTCGGCGCGCGCACGGTCTATGTTGTGACTTACTGGAACGACGAGTTCGCCGGCCAGCCGCTGTCGGAAATTTTCATGATCCAGCACGGTGGTCTGGTTTTTTACGGCGGCCTCATCGGCGCAATCACTGCGGGAATCATTTACCTCCGCTGGAAAAAACTGCCGCTGTGGAAGATCGCCGACGTTTTTGCGCCAAGCATCGCGCTCGGCAGCGTCTTTGGCCGCATTGGTTGTCTGCTGAACGGCTGCTGCTACGGCCGTGCCTGCGACCTGCCGTGGGCTATCAGTTTTCCGGCGGACAATCCACTGAATCCGCCAACTTATCCGGTGCATCCCACCGAGATTTACGACGCACTGCTCAATCTTGGACTGTATTGTTTTCTCGCGTGGCTGTTCCGGCGCAAGAAATTCGACGGCCAGATTTTTGCGACCTACCTCATCGGCTATGCGATCACGCGTTCGTTCGTCGAATATTTTCGCGGCGACTACAACGGCGCCCACCATCATTTCGGCCTGACGCCGGCGCAACTCGTCAGCGTCCCGATCTTTTTCACCGGCCTCGCGCTGGCGGCAATTCTCGCGCGGCGCGGCGAAGTGAAACGCGGATAGAGAATCGAGGATTGAAAATGGCAAATGCGATCCATCCTCCATCCTCCATCCTCCATCCGCGCCCAGTTTTCATCGCCGGCCCGACCGCCGTCGGCAAATCCGAAATTGCCCTGCTGCTCGCGGAGAAAATTGGCGGCGAAATCATTTCCGCCGATTCCATGCAGGTGTATCGCGGCCTCGACATCGGCACGGCCAAGCCGTCGCCCGCCGAGCGCGCCCGCGTGCCGCATCACCTCGTTGACATCTGCGACCTGACGGAAAATTTCGACGCCGCGCAATTCATCCGGCTCGCGCAAAAGGCGGTAGCGGAAATCCAGGCGCGCGAACGCACGCCAATTTTCTGCGGCGGCACGGGACTTTATTTCAAGGCGTTTTTGAGCGGACTCGGCGAAGCGCCGGCCACCAATCCCGGACTGCGCGCCGAACTGGAAGCCGCGCCGTTCGAGGCGTTGCTGCACGAACTGCATGAGCGCGACTCGGCGGCTTACGAGAAGATTGACAAACAAAATCCGCGCCGCGTCATCCGCGCCGTGGAAGTGATCCGGCTCACGGGAAAAAAGTTTTCCGAGCAGCGCGCGGAATGGAAGGCGGAAGCCAGAAGTCAGAAGTCAGAAAGGGCGTTTTGTTTAACGCGCCTGCCAGCGGACATGCACGCGCGCATCAACGCCCGCGTGGATGCGATGTTCGCACGCGGATTGGTGGAGGAGACGCGCGCTTTGCTCCAGCACGGCCTTGCCGAAAACAAGACGGCGATGCAGGCCATCGGCTACCGGCAGGTGGCGGAACATCTGCGCGCCGAACGCCCGCTGGCGGAAACGATCGAGCTGGTAAAAAGCCGCACGCGACAGTTCGCCAAGCGGCAACCGACCTGGTTCCGCCGCCACGGAAACATGCAATGGATTGAATTGAAGCCGGAGGCATCGCCGGGAAAATGCGCGCAGGAAATTTGCGAATTGATTCAATCCGCATGAAAGAATGGTCCGCGGTGCAGGGTTTGAACCTGCTTGCAGCACCAATAAAGACAAGGAGAATTTAAGTTCAACACACCGGGGAACGCACCAAGATTCTGACTTGGTGAAAGTAACCTCGGTTTGGCCGTCACTTCCACCTGCTTTCAAGTCCGCAATTCTCGCCATTGTCGGCTCGGTCACTCCTTCCCCGGAGGTCGAGTCGTGAATCTCCAGGACATAGATTTGTGGGGATGGAAGCAAGGGCCAGAGGGGGAGCGGCGCGAAGCGCCGCCCGCCTCGGCCCTTATTCATCAAAATAGAAACATTGGCATTGAGAACATTTACACCCTTTCCCGTGATGGTTTCATCGCCGATGAGGAGAAGAAAGCCGTGGATGCCGTTATCCAAGCCATCCCCTCCCGCCTCAAGAAAAAGATGTTCGCCCTGCGATTAAGGATTGAATGGATGGTCAAATCATATGGGCTCAATCATATCGGCCTCCAAACGATGACCATTCGCAAAAACATCACCGACCGCAAGGAGTTTGAAAAACGGTTCAAATCCATTGCCACGAATGTCTTTCCCGAAATCTATCTGGACTGGCTGCGCGTGTTTGAACGCCAGCAGCGCGGTGCCTGGCACGCGCATGTCGTGGTGGCAACGAAAGAAGACATCCGCACCGGCACGGATGTCGTGGCTCTGAACCAACTTTTGAAGGACAAGCGGGATCGGAAAGTTTCCAAGGCAATTTATTATTCCAGCATCAAGCGGCTGGCCTCGGAAAATCTGCGAGGCATTTGGAAGGAGTTTCGCCGGTTGTGCGGCCTGGGCGAGTTCAAGTCCCGGCGCAAGGGCCGTTATTACAAGTTCGATGCGTGCCATCTGCTGCCGATCATCAGCACGGCGCAGGCGCTGGCCGTTTATGTTTCAAAATACATTTCCAAGGGATTCGAGTTCCGGCGGCCAGAAGATAAAGGCATGAGGCTCGTGGGCAGCACGCGGAACGTGTCGCGGGTATGCAATGAACGGTTCTCGTGGGCGGGTGCGGGTGGCCGCTTATGGCGGAGCAAGTTGGGGATTCTGGCGGGCATGTTGAATATCAAGTCGCTGGATGGGTTTGCCGAAATGTTCGGGCCGAAGTGGGCGTATCATCTGCAACCGGCCATCGCCCTGATTGAATTACCCTATTATGACGACATGAAGCTGGCCAGATTGAACGGATGGGATTTAAGAAATGAACAGGATGAGCCGTGGCCGTGGCCGGATTTGACTCCGCCCGCAGATATTGTGCGGAAAGCGAATTTCAAGGCGTTTGTCATGGCAAAAGAGATTTGGTTCAAACGGCAGGGATTTAAACCGGATCGGGATTTCAAACGGCTGGGCCGGTTCAAACCCAAGCCGGAAACTGACCGACTGCGTCCCGTGTTCAAGTCCTGGCTCGATTACACGGTGGGGAACAATTAACGACCAGCGCAAAACTGTAATAATCCACAAAATTACTTTGGTGGCACATTGGTTTCTCCCTTTGGCGAACCCAAATACAGATGGATAGGATTTTGTTTTTCATCGCGAAGTCTTTGCGCGCAATTTTTTAATTGCAATAAAGGCAGGCAGAATCCCGAAAATGATGATGGGATACCAAATGCTAGCGGCGGCGCGGACCGGATGCAAACCTGGCGGTTGAGAAAGGAACGATTCCTTTTGGGGAAGCCGGCATGAAAAGGGCCGATGGATTTCTCCACCGGCCGGCGCTTATGTGAGGT
>Ga0182016_10003338_pt1 | contig 18401 bp, 10 predicted proteins | sample 712S2MmetaG_FD_120491 | JGI IMG/M metagenome (GOLD analysis project Ga0182016, IMG submission 120491) | Permafrost microbial communities from Stordalen Mire, Sweden - 712S2M metaG | ecosystem: Environmental > Terrestrial > Soil > Wetlands > Permafrost | place: Sweden: Stordalen | collected...
GCGCTCATCACCGCCAACGGCACCTACACCGTCACGCTCGATATCAGCCCCTCGGTGAGTTCTTTGACCTTGGGCGCGGCCACCGGACAGCAATCCCTCTCGACAGCCGGTCAAAATCTGACCTTGGTCCAAGCTGGTGCAGTGGGCACGAACGGAATAATTGAACTAAACGGAGGTGGTTTGTTTGGTTCTTTGACGGTCAGCGGCCAATTGAATTGGACCAGCGGCCAACTGGGTGGCGGCAGCACCGGGCTGGCGGTGGCCACCAACGGAGTCCTGACCCTGGCGGGCCTGCTCGGAACGGATTACGTTCTTGGTGAATTCCTGACCAACGCGGGGACCATTAACTTGCAGAGCGGGAACTTGGAGATCGATTATTGCGGTTCCGATTATGGCCAGTTGATTAATTTGCCGGGAGCGCTGGTGTATTTGCAAAGCGACGTCTCAATTGACGTTGGCTGCCTAGGCCAGTTGAACAACCAAGGGACCGTGCTCAAGTCCGCTGGAACAGGCACGAGCGGCCTCAATTGCATTTTCAACAATACCGGCGCACTCAACGTGGCCAGTGGGGCTATTCTGATGGCGGGCGGAGGTAACCTCAACGGCAATGGCGCGGTGGCAAATGGCGCGCAACTCAATTTTGGCGGAGGCAATTTCGGCGGCAACGGCTTGGACGTCAGCGAGGCCGTAGGGGGACAAATCAATGTTTTTGGCGGAACCGTCTCCTTGGCCCCAAGCAGTCCTTTGCCAAGCCTTGTCCTGACCAACGGCACTCTGACCTTGAACGGAACCGTAACCAATCTGCTGCTGGGCGGGGGCACTTTGACTGGCAATACCACCATCGCCGGCACCTTGACCTGGACCAATGGCATGCTGGGCAACGCCAACACGGCCTTGACCGTGTCATCCAACGCTCTCCTGGAGCTGGCCGGGGTGAACGGGACCGACTATGCTCTGGGAGAGTACCTTGATAATTACGGAACTGTTGAACTGCGTAGCGGTAATTTGCTCCTCTATTGGAACGATTGGGGCGCCGTGAACAATTATCCCGGCGGATTGTTGAATATCGCGGCGGATGTCTCCATAGACAATTCGGATAACGGACCTGGGATCATGAACCAAGGCACGGTGCTCAAGTCCGGCGGAACGGGCGTGACCTCCATCAATTCCTACTTCAACAATACGGGCAACCTGGAGGTGGCGAGCGGCACCGTGATCCTAGCGGACGGCGGCACGCTCAACGGCGGCGGGACCGTCGCGTCCGGGGCGCGATTGAGTTTTGGCGGAGGCAACTTCGGCGGCACGGCTTTTAATCTGACTAACGCCACCGGGGCGGCAGTGGACTTCAGCGGCGCCACCCTCCAGGCGGTGAATTTAAGCGGCGACGGCGCGTTTTCCTTTAATTCGGGAACCTTGACTCTAAACCCATCGGCCCCTTTGCCCGATTTGGTCCTGACCAACGGCACTCTTACCTTGAACGGCACTGTGACCAATGTGCTGCTGGGTGGAGGCACGTTGCTTGGCAACACGACCATCGCCGGCACGATGACTTGGACCAACGGCGTGCTGGGCAATTCCAGCGCAGCCTTGACCGTCTTGTCCAACGCCGTCCTGGTGCTGGCCGGTGTGGACGGCACGGATTATACGTTGGGAGAGTATTTGAACAATTACGGGACCGTCGATCTGCAAAGCGGAAATTTGCTCCTGTACTGGAACGCTTGGGGCAGCGTGAACAATTTTCCCGGCGCATTATTGAATATCGAGGCCGATGTTTCGATCGACGATTCAGACAACGGACCCGGCCTCGTGAATCAGGGGACGGTGCTCAAGTCCGCTGCCACGGGCGTCACCTCCATCAATTGCGTCTTCAACAATACTGGCGTCTTGGACGTGGCCAGTGGAACCGTAGTCTTGAATAATGGAGGCACGCTCAATGGCGACGGCCTGGTCGCAAGCGGAGCGCAACTCATTTTTGCGGCCGGCAACTTTGGCGGCACCGTTTTTAATTTGACCAATGCCCCCGGCGCGCTGGTGGAGGTCAATGGCGCCAACCTTCAAGCGGTGAACGTGACCGGCTCTGGTGATTTCTCGTTCAACTCAGGAAGTTTGACTCTCAACCCAAGCACGCCGTTGCCAAGTTTGGTGTTGACCAACGGCAATTTGACCTTGAACGGCACCGTAACCAACGTGCTCCTGGGCGGGGGCACATTGCTCGGCAACACGACCATCGCTGGCACGATGACGTGGACCAATGGCGTGCTGGGCAATACGAGCGCGGCCTTGACTGTCTTGTCCAACGCCGTCCTGGTGCTGGCTGGGGTGGACGGCACGGATTATACCTTGGGAGAATACTTGAACAATTACGGGACCGTCGATCTGCAAAGCGGTAACTTGCTCCTGTTTTGGAACGCTTGGGGCAGCGTGAACAATTTTCCCGGAGCATTGTTGAATATCGAGGCCGATGTCTCGATCGACGATTCGGACAACGGACCCGGACTCGTGAATCATGGGACGGTGCTCAAGTCGGGTGGAACCGGCGTCAGCTCCATCAATGGCGCCTTCGTCAACACTGGCACCTTGAGCGTGCAGACCGGGACGGTTGATTTGACTGCGGCTTGCACCTTAACGGGCGGCACGCTCCAATTTGGTTTCAACAGCCTGACCAATTTCGGCAAAATAAACCTGTCCGGCACGGCGGGACTGACCGGCACGCTCATTGCGAACCTGAACGATGGTTACATCCCTCCTGTAAACACCTCCTTTACGGTTCTTACTTTCAGTTCGTTCAATGGGGCCTTTACGAATGCCTATTCCGAGTCCGGTGCCATTTGGCAAACCAACTACACCGCCAACTCTGTCTTTCTTGTTGATGTGGGGCAGATACTGTGGGCTCCGCCGGCAGACATCACTTATGGCGCGCCTTTGGGTGCGGGGCAATTGGATGCCTCCACTTCCCCCAGCCTGGCGGGGAGCTTCTCTTACACTCCCGTCGCGGGAACGGTGCTCAATTCGGGCCCAGGTCAAACACTGGCGACCCTGTTTTCCCCTTCAGATCCAAGTTATATTCCGTCCTCCCTCCAGGTGCCGCTCACCGTTTTGCAGGCGCCGCTGGACATCACCGCCACCAACCAAAGCAAGACCTATGGTCAGAACATCAGCTTTGCGGGCACCGAATTTCTGGCCGGCGGTCTTGTCAACGGCGATACCGTGACCAGCGCCACTATCGCCAGCGCGGGGGCCATCTCCAATGCGCCCGTCAGCGGCTCGCCTTACGCAATCACCATCACCAACGTCCTGGGCGACGCCGGATTGACCAATTACATCATCACCTACACCAAAGGAGCGCTGGCGGTGAATCCCGCCCCGCTGGGCATCACTGCGGACAGCCTGAGCAAAACCTACGGCTCCAACGTGGTCTTTGCCGGAACTGAGTTCATCTCGACTCCTTTGCAAAACGCCGAGTCGATCGCCAGAGTCATGCTCGTCAGCGCCGGCGCGATTTCCAACGCTCCGGTGAGCGGTTCGCCCTACAGCATCACGCCCACGGCCTTGGCCGTCGGATCGTTCTCGCCGGGCAATTACGCCATCACCTACACACCCGGCACCCTGACGGTCAACCGCGCCGTGCTAACGGTGACGGCCAATCCCGCCTCGCGCACTTACGGCGCGGCCAATCCCGCTTTCAGCGCGGCCTTCAGCGGGTTCGTGAACGGCGAAACGGCTGCGGTGATAAATGGCGCGCCGAGTTTCAGCACACCGGCGACGGTCACCAGCGGAGTGGGCAATTACAGCCTCGCGCCGTCGCTGGGAACGCTCAGCGCGGCCAATTATGCCTTTGGCCCTTTTATCGCGGGTAGCCTGATGATCAATCCCGCGCCGCTCACCATCACCGCGAATAGCCACGGCAAGACCTACGGCCAGACCGTCGTTTTTGCGGGCGCGGAATTCACCCCCATTGGGCTTTTGAATGGCGACACTGTCACCAGCGCAACGCTGAGCAGTCCGGGAGCCGCCGCCACCGCCACCGTGGCGGGCTCGCCTTACCCCATTACCGTCGGCGCGGCGGTGGGAAACGGTCTGGGCAACTATGCCATCAGTTACGACCCCGGCGCGTTAACCGTCACGCCCGCGCCCTTGACGATCACGGCGGACAATCGAACCAAGATTTTTGGCCAGACCGTAACCTTCGCCGGGTCCGAATTTACCACCAGCGCGCTCTTGAACAGCGACACCGTAACCCACGTGACCTTAACCAGCGCCGGCGCGGCCGCGACCGCCGGCCTGAGTGGTTCGCCCTACAACATTGTCCCCAGCGCGGCGGAGGGGAACGGGATCGGCAACTACAAGATCGGTTACGTGGACGGCCTCCTTACCATAATGGAGCCTTCCTTGAGTTTTGCATTCAGCCAGCCCAACCTGATCCTTGCTTGGACGACCAACGCCAGCGCCTTTGCACTGCTTCAGGCACCCGACCTGGATTCATCCACAAAATGGACCCCAGTCACCAATGACATTACTGTCAGCGGAGCCAGCAATACGGTCTCGATCGACACCAGCAACGGAAACCAGTTCTACAGGTTGAGCGCCCCTTAACTGGCCCTAGTTTGTCACCTTTTCGGCAAAACATGTAGATTGAAACGCGGTGCGAAGCGCCGGAGAATACTCGGCGAGCACGTATGAATGGTCGAAATGCTGTGGCAATAAAGACTCACCGCGGGCTCCTCTTAACATCGGGCGCGGGCTTTACGCTGATCGAGCTTCTGCTGACGGTCGCAATCCTTTCCATCCTGGCATCCTTGTTGGCCGCCGCCCTCACCGCAGCCAAAGGAAAGGCGCGGCGCGCCACTTGCATGAATGACTTGCGCCAAATCACTTTGGGCGTCCGCATGTATTCCGACGATGCCAACGACAGATCACCTACTTCCACCAACGCCTGGCGTTATCCGTACACCTCTTATAAGGAGTTGATGAAGAGTTACGTCAATTTGCGAGGGACATCATCGGCCCAGGACAAATTATTCTCCTGCCCGGCCGACACCTTTTATTATGAATTTAACGGGAAACAGCCGGTTTATGTCGCCCAAAGTTTCAGCTCCCTGGCTGCTTCTGAGTATTCCAGCTATCTTTTTAACGGTGGCAATCAAATGATCGGCCCGGACGGCGGTGCCCGCCCCGGCATTACCGGGATGCGCCTCAGTGCTGTCAAACATCCTTCTAAGACGATCCTCATCTTTGAATACCCGGCTATGGTCCATTTTTCCTGGCATAAACCCAAGTGGCCGAAACAACCGGCCTATTTCCTGTCACCAAGATGGAGCAACTGCATCTTCAGCAATGCCCTGAATATGGCCGGCTTTGTCGATGGCCATGTGAGTTATGAGGCCATTTACTGGAAGGGACTGGCCAAAGAAGGCCCCATCGCCGCGGACTACGATCCCCCCGCCGGCTACGATTACCAGTGGAGTGGAAATTGATATCCTTGGCCAAATTCGTTATTTTATAGCGTCACGTTTGAGTGTGATCTCGTGATCGCTTCCGTCAGCCAGCAGCGGCATACTCCGAACCACCGAGTATCCGTCGGCCTCAAACCAGTAGCAAATTGCCTCTGCTGGAGCCGAGTCCCATTCGAACCAGCCATTCCCATCCGTATTCGTCGTCCAGTCGAATTGCGTCGCAATCTGGTTCTTAAAATCCCAATCGGTCCGGATAACCGCATTCGGAATCGGGGCGCCCGTTTCATCTAGCACGTGCCCGCGCAAAATGTTTCCGGGCGACAGGGTGAAGTTGGCCACGCTGGTTACGCCGCTCAATTCCAACCTCTGCGTTTGCGGTGCAAAGCCCTCAGCCTGCACCGCCAGGTCCACACGCACAGGGCCGCGGTTGGCCAATCCACGGATGACGGCTGCGCCGTTCTCGTTGGTTTCGATCGGCGGTAACGTCGAAATGGAAAACTCATCTACCCCTTCGAGACTAAAGACGCCGTGCTCATCCGTGCGAGCCGACCGCCCCTGGCCGAGCGTCTTAACGCGGGCATTGACAACCGGACGGTTTTGCTGGTCGCTGATCTGACCGGTAACAGTAAATCCACGGTTGATGATCAGCACCAGGTTGGTCAAATCAACTCTGCTCGCTGGGACGACTGGGCGCGTTATTGCGTAGCCGCTCTTTTGGAGGATGAAAGTGATTTCATTGGTGTAGTCCTTGGGGATATAGCTGCAACTCCAGCTTCCATCTTCGTGGTTGGTCACAGGGCAGGTTTGAAAATCCACGTTCTCCATTCGGCCTGGCTGATTTCCGGGGCTTTGAATCATGATTCTCACGCCGACTACCGGCAGGCCGCGTTCATCTGCCACCCAACCGCCCGCAGTCATCGCCCGATCCAGCTTGATCGTATAATCCGCAGGAGTTGTTCCGCCATGAAAGTTTACGACTTTGGGAACATACCCTTCCGCAGCCACAAATACGTTCATCGCCTGTTTTTTAGTTACATCGTCAGGTTCCGGTATGGCGGCAATACCGGTGTTATCGGTGAGCAAATCGTGCCCTTCATCCGCTCCTCCCACCCCGAAATAGCAAGCCTTGATTCTGGCGTTTCTCACCCCAGCGCCAGATTCGGCCTCCATGACCTGGAAATACATCTTCACTGGTTTTTGCGGCGGCGCCGCAGGGGGGCGGAGGCTGCTCGCGGCGGTTCGCGGTCGGCTGGCAACTCCGGTCATGTTGCCGGTGGAGATGGTCTGGGAATTTGACGTCGCTACTTCAGAGATCGGCTCGTTTGGTGACCGGACCAGATGAACGATGCTTACGACAATCACAGAAAGCACAACCGCGCCCGTGGCCAAGTTGAACTTGGATATTCGCAGCAACGAGACCAATGGCCTGATCACTCCGGCCACGCCCACTGCCGCTGGCAATTTCATGGCCGCCAGCCGGGAAACCAGTTGGACCGGGGCGGCGTGGACTGAACGCTCCTCCAAAATCGACTCCAAAACCGCCGCCGCGCAAGCGGAACCGCCGACACCTAATTGTGTCCGCATCTGTTCCAGCGCCCTACTCACCCGCATCTTGGCGGCATCCTCGCTTACCCCAAGCGCCGTTCCGATTTCGCGCATCGCTTTGCGATCGAAAAACCGAAGCATAAGCGCATGGCGGTCTTCGTCTTTCAATTGATTGAGCGCCTCGTCCAAATTTGGGGAGAGTTCCTCCCACAATGTGTTTTCAGATGTGGTAGGTTCCATAACGATCGTCTGCTTCTCACGATTGCTCCGGCGCGTTTCCGACCGCCAAGTATCAATCGTGACATTGACGGTGGTGCGATGCAGCCAGGCCGCCAATTCGGCGTCAGACTGCAACTTGGGGGGATTTTTGGCGAAGCGGATGAAGACGATTTGCGTGACGTCCTCGGCCAGATTGGCATTGGCCAGGCGTCGTTTGGCCACCGAATACACCAAGCCGGCATAACGGCGCACCAGTTCCGCAAACGCCTTTTCCGATCGTTCATCCCTGAACTCCTTCAATAAATCGTGTCCATTCATTCTATTGATGTAATCGGCGCCGTTTTCCAAAGGTAACAGAATGACGCATCAATGGCGCAAAAAACGATTTGCGCTGGACCGCCCAAGCCCTGAGGCAATTTCAGTTGAACCCTTAACTTTCTCCGGGCTTGGAATTAAGGGCGGTCATGCATACCTTGACCGTTTATGGCCAGTGACGCGTCTCTTCCGCGGCGTTCTGCAACTAGCTTCCGCAATCGGACGCTGCTGAAGTTCTTGTACCTCCTGCCCGTCGCTTTTGCGGCGGTCATTGTCGCGGACCTCGCCTACAACCGGGTCACCCACAAACCGCCGCCCGTGCGCCACCTGGCCGGCAAGCCCTTTGCCTCCGTGCCCATCGCCGGCTTGACCGCCAACCTCTTTGCCCAGGGCGAGACTCTGCGCGCTTCGGGCAATGATGTCTTCCTTGAGTTTCGCGATGCGGCCGGACATTTGGCCGATGTGGGCGACGTTTCCCTCATCCTCACTTTGAACATGCCTGATATGGTCATGCACAGCATGGGACGAGTCATGCCCACAGCCACTCCGGGCCAGTACCGCACGACCCTTGAACCGCAAATGGCCGGGACCTGGACGGCCAAGATCAGCTTCACCAATTCCAAGACCAACGGCGAAGCCACCCTCCCCGTCGCCGTCAAGTAAGGGGGCGTCACGGAAACTTCACACGCCCCCGCCCTCTTTTGCTTGCCTCTCCCGGATAACGGTGCCAAAAGAAGCCGATGAAAGCGTTGCAAAAGTGGCTGGTTCTCGGCGGGTTGATTGTCCTTTGCCAAACGGCGGCGGCCGCCGGCAAAGCGGCGCACGTGGTTCTGATCGTTTGGGACGGAATGCGCCCCGATTTTGTTTCCGCGGAGAATACGCCCAATCTCTTTGCGGCGGCGCAAAAGGGCGTGACCTTCACCCGCCATCATCCCGTTTTCGTCAGCTCCACCGAGGTCAACGGCACCGCCCTGGCCACCGGGGTTTACCCCGGCCAGAGCACAGTCATCGCCAATGACGAATACCGCCCGGCCCTCGATCCTCTGGCTCCTTTCGAAACCCAGGGCCTGGCCAACATCCGCAAAGGGGACAAAATTTGGAATGGCCATTATCTGGCTTTCCCCACTATCTGCGAAATTCTCCGTGCCAACGGTCGTCACACGATAGTCGCCGGCGCCAAACCGGTCGCGCTCCTGCATGACCGCGCCACGCGGGCGGCGGATTCCCCGGATGTCGTCTTGTTCGCCGGTCGAACGCTGCCGGAGCAATCGCAAAGCTCCCTGACTGCCGCCCTTGGCCCCTTTCCACCCTCCGGCTCAACGAAGGCTAATATTGACGACTGGACGACAGGCGCCTTGACCAATTCTCTGTGGAGCAACGGCGTGCCCGCTTTCTCCCTGCTCTGGCTGGCGGAACCGGATTGGTCGCAGCACCGGGACGGCCCCGGTGCCCCCAATCCCATGCTCAGCATCAAAGACGATGACCGCTGTCTGGCGGGCGTCCTGCAAACGCTCAAAAAGAAAAACGCCCTGGATTCGACGGACGTTATCCTCGTCTCGGATCACGGTTTTTCCACGGTAACCAAAGCCATCGACCTGGGTGAAGCCTTGAAAACAAACGGTTTTAACACTTTCCACAAATTCCCCTCCAGCGGCGCCTCTCCCGGAGACATTATGATTGTCAGTTTGGGAGGAGCCAGTTTGTGCTACGTAAACGGGCATGACCAGCAGGAGATCGAGCGGGCCGTCCACGTCCTGCAGGCCCAACCTTTCACCGGCGTGATCTTTACCAAGTCACCGGTGGCCGGCGCTTTTTCTCTGGCCGACGCCCACCTCGACTCCCCTTACTCGCCTGACATTGTCGTCGCCATGCGCTGGACGGAGGCTAAGAACCAGTACGGCGCGCCCGGCATGATTTTCCTGGATGGCGGCTCCTTTGCCACCAGCAAAGGTTCGCACGGCTCTCTCTGCCCGACCGAAATGAACAATACTGGCGTTGCCTTCGGCCCCGATTTTAAACCCGGCCTGCGCGATTCCCTGCCCACCGGCAACATCGACATCGCCCCCACGATTCTGTGGATTCTCGGCGTGCCGCAGCCGCAACCCATGTCCGGACGGGTCCTGACCGAAGCGCTTCTGGACGCCGGCCCGGCGCCGGAAGCCACCGCGCCGCGTCATGAAGTAACGTCCTGGCGCGGGACTGATTTTGTCTGGCAACAGTACCTGGACATCTCCACGGTCAACGGGGTCACTTATTTTGATCAAGGCAACGGCGGCCAGGATCCGGCGCGGTAAAGAAGGCCGGCGTCATTTCGCTTCCCGCCACGGTTTGCCTTTTTCGTACTGACTTAGCTGTTGTTCCAAGCTCGCGGCCAGAACGGCATTGCCTTGCGATAACGCCAACTGCCGGGCCCGCCCGGCGATCGTCTTGGCCTCCGCGTAATTCCCCGTTTCGGCTTCGGCCGCCGCCAGAACTACCTGCGCTGCGGGACTCTGTCCCCGGCTCTCCTCATCGGCCGCCTGCGCCAGCGAGACGGCCCGCGCGCCGTCTCGCACGGCGGCGTCCGGCGAAGTCGCCAGGAGCCAGGCCAGTTCCTGTTGCACGGCGGTCCAATTCGGCCGGCTTTTCAAGGCCCTCTCCCACGCGCCCAGCGCCTCTCGGGCGTGGCCCAGTTCAAAATGAGCCTCCCCAAGCAAGTCAAACATGTTGCCATTATCCGGCGCTAAGGCCATTCCCTTTTGCAAAACCTCCACCGTCACTTCCGGTTGGCGGTTGCTGAGAAAGGCGCGGCCCAGGTTGTTGTAAAGGCTGGTGTAAGCCTCCGCCGAGGTCGGCCGCAGGGCCAGAGCGCAATCAAAGTTCGATACCGCCTCGGAGACGCGCCCCATCTGCAACTGCGCGCAGCCCAAATTGTCGCGCAGCGCCGCCAGGAAATCGACGTCGCTGCTGGTTGCGCCGCTCCGCAAAGCCTGTTCAAAGAACCGGGTCGCTCCGGCGTAATCGCCCAACTCCATCTTCGCGCGGCCCATGAAAGAGGTAAACATCGGATTCTGGTTTGAAGTTGCGGCGACTCGCGCATAGAGAGCCAGGGGGTCCTTCCAGTAGCGGATTTGCCGCGCCGTCAAGAAAGCGCAAACGACCACCGCCAACCCGCCGCCCAAAACCAGCCCGGGCCTAAGCACCGGCCGGCGCCGGGCCAAGTCGCACATCCCCCACGCCACCATCATCAAGAGGCCCACGCATGGGAGATAAGTGAAGCGATCCGCCATCGCCTGGTCCCCCGGCTGCACCAGACCAATCGTGGGCACCATTGTCCCCAAAAACCAAAGCCAACCAACGATTAGATACGGCCGCGCCCGCCATTGCCACAGCACAACGCCAGTAATCAAGGCCAGCAGGCCGATGGCGACCGCGACCCTCCACCAGTGCCATTGATGAAATGGATAAAACGCGGCCAGGTCTTCTGGCCAGAACAGCTTGCCTAAATAGCGTTCATAAGAAACAGGCACATTGGCCAGTCGCAACCCGAGTGAGTAATGCGACAGCGATTTAACCGCGCCTTCGCTCTTCGCGGTGAAAAAAGTGGCAACGCTGCTCGCCAGCGCCAAAACAAAAAACGGCAGCTTTTCAACTATGAGCCGCCAGCGGAATGGCGCGGTCGGAGACCAGCGCCCCAGCGGCCAATAATCCAGCAGCAACAGGACAAAAGGCAGCGTCACCAGCATCGGCTTGGCCATCAGCCCGAGAGCAAAACAGAGCACCGCGGCCGTGTAAAAGAATTTACCACTTATACCCGCCTTCTCTTGAGGCAGTAACATCCGAGACCGCACTCCCTCCACATAACGGGCATAGCTCCCAACCGTCAACAATCCAAAGAACATGCTCAAAACGTCCTTTCGCTCCGCGATCCACACGACCGATTCGACTCGTAAAGGGTGGAGGGAAAACAATCCGGCGACCAGGGCGCTGCGCCAGCACGCGCCCGTCAGCCGCTGCAGCACCAGGAAAAGCAAGACCGCATTGGCCGCGTGCCATAGCAGGCTGGTCAGATGATGCCCTGCCGGTCGCAGCCCATAAATCTGGCAGTCCGCCATGTGCGAAACCCAGGTCAACGGCAGCCAGTAGCCCGCGTGCGTCGCGGTAAACGCCCACTTCACGCTCTCCAGGGTCAAGCCGTGGTTCACGGCCGGGTTCTCCGTCACATAAGTGCAATCATCAAACTCCACGAACCCGCAATGCAGCGCAGGCCAGAAAGCCGCCAGCACCGCCAAGGCTAGCAGCAAGCAAATGCCCCATCGCGCGCGTCGATCGGCTTTTTCTTTCATTCGGCTATCACTCCGCTGAGAATACCGTCCTCCGCCACCCGAAACAATTCTCTTGAGGTAGTCGCGCTCTTACCGTCCCCAGCCTGAAATTGTAAACTATAGGAGGCGCCATCAGTCCTCACCTGCCGTGGTCATTCCCTCTCGGTAGGGTGAGACTCTGTCGAACCCTGACTTTTTCCGCCAAAAATCCAGTCACGGCTCAGTCTCACCCAACCGCAACCTGCGCAAATATGTGTGACGCTGTGCAAATCTCGGAAATGGATCACCCGCCGCATTGATTTGCCCGGCCCGCTGCTTACTCTACCGGGATGAATCGATGCTGGGTCTTGCTCATGGGGGCGGCGTGCTGCGTGGCGCTCACCGGTTGTTTTACGCGGCCCGCCGGCATGAACGCCCCGGGTTTCAATTACTTCACTCTCAAAGCCGACCACGTCTGGCAAATGAATCTCCCAGACGGCCAGCGTTTTGACGCCTCGGGCTTGTTTCTCGAAAAGTCCGGTGGATTATTGACAGAAAACGACCAGCAAATTGGCGTCTATCGCGTGCGCTTTGGGCCGGACGCCGGCTCGGTTGATTTGGAGCGCATCCCGGATTGTTTCACGGAGACCCAATTGGCTCCTTTCGCCCGGGAAAAAGAGGGGCGCTACGACTGCGAAGGCGTGACGGAAGACGACCAGGGGCGCATCTATCTTTGCGAGGAAGGCAATCGCTGGATTTTGCGCTGGGACCCCCGAACCAAAGCCGTCGAGCGCCTCAACATCGACTGGTCCCCGGTGGAGAAATATTTTTCCAGCGACCACAATGCCGCGTGGGAGGGCATCGCCATCCACGGCTCAACCCTCTACGTCGCCAATGAGCGCAAGAAAGGCCGCCTGATTGTGGTGGATCTCAACACCCTCAAAGTCACGGACAGTTTCGTCGTCCGCGCCAGTCACAGCATCTGGTACGAGCCTCATTACTCGGACCTTTGCTGGTTTGACGGCGCGCTCTACGCGTTGATGCGCGAGGACCACGTTATTTTAAAAATCGATCCCGCCACCCACCAGGCGCTGGCGGAATACAAGTTCGCCGACATGGAAAATGATCCGGAAGTGGCCTATCACAAGCTTGTCCCGCTCGTTGTGGGAGTAATGGAAGGGCTGGCTGTGGATCAGAATTATTTCTGGCTCTGCACGGACAACAACGGCTTGGGGCGCAAGAAATATCCCAATGACCTCCGCCCCAGCTTATTCCGCTGCCGGCGACCAGATGCGACGGACGCACGGCACTAACCATGGCCCCGCACCGCCCCAAAAAATCCGTGCCATTACTTCTGACCAAGTGTATTCTTTCCCCATGAACACCAAAATGTCCCGTCGATCCTCTCTCCGCACCATCACCGGCGGCGCGGTCGCCCTCGCTGCTGTTTCCAGTCTTCCGAACGGCCTGGCCGTGGCGGAAACCACCGCAACCTCCAAACGCAAAGGCGCCATCAACCATTCCGCCTGCCGCTGGTGTTACAACAAAATTCCCCTGGATGAATTGTGCCAGGCCGGCAAAGAGATGGGCCTCCAGTCCATCGACCTGCTCGAAGTGAAGGACTTTCCCACCATCGAAAAGTACGGACTCATTTGCGCGATGGTCTCCGGCGTGCCGGGCGGCATCACTGACGGACTGAACCGCCTCGAAAACCACGACAAAATCGCCCGCTTTTTTGAGGAAACAATTCCCATCGTAGCTGACCGGAAGTATCCGAATATCATTTGTTTTTCCGGCAATCGCAAAGGCATGAGCGATGAGCAAGGGTTGGAAAACTGCGCGGTGGGCCTCAAACGCATCGCTCCTTTGGCCGAAAAACACGGCGTCAACATCAGCATGGAATTACTCAACAGCAAGCGCAACCACCCTGACTACATGTGCGACCACAGTGTCTGGGGCATCGAACTCTGCAAGCGCGTGGGCTCGGAGCGTTTCAAGCTGCTCTACGACATTTACCACATGCAGATCATGGAAGGAGATGTCATCGCCACCATTCGCGAGAGCCATCAGTACTTCTCCCATTACCACACCGGCGGCGTCCCTGGCCGCGGCGAAATCGACGAAACCCAGGAAACCTATTATCCAGCCGTGATGAAGGCCATCGTGGAAACCGGCTTCAAAGGGTACGTCGCCCAGGAATTCGTCCCGACCCGCTCGGACGCCTTGGCCTCCCTGCGCCAAGGCGTGCAAATCTGCGACGTTTAATTTGAACTTGGGCTGAGTTCTTGACTCACGCCACTTCCCACCCGGGGCGGTAGGTTTCCTTCAGATACTTTTCCGCCTCGGGGGCGTTCTTGAATTTCATCGCGGGGGCGTCCCAGTAGATTTTCTTGCGCATGCGCATGGCCACCAGGCCCAGCAAGCCGATCTCCGTCAACCCCGCGCCATACTCAAATTTGGAACTGGCCGCCGGGCCGCCTTTGCACGCCTCCAGCCAATCACGGTGATGCCCTTTGGAGCGCGGCAGGGTCGGAGCGGGCCGCTTATAGACCTCGTCCTTTGACCCCGGCAAAAGCAATGGTCGCCCACCCCAACCGGCGCAGGTCATCAGGCCTTTGTCACCCACAAAAAGGATGCCGTTGCCATTGGCGCCCAACTGATCGTCTTCCTCCATCTCCTCTGGACGTGGCGGCATCAACCCGCCTTCGTACCACATAAATTTCACCGGCGGCATTTTGCCCCGCGCGCCGAAATGGTAGGTGTAAATGCCTCCCGGCGGAGCAATGTAGGAATCCACTCCGCCAACGCCGCAGGCCTCAATGCTCAAGGGCTCGCGCAAATCCAGCGCCCAAAAAGCCGGATCAAAATTATGGCAAAAGAAATCCCCAATGGGCGCGGTGCCAAAGTCCCAGAAATCGCGCCAGCTTACCGGATTATACTGCGAGCTGTAGGGGCGCATTTCGCGCGGCCCAAGCCACAAATCCCAATTCACCCCGTTTGGCACCGGTTCCTCTGGTGGCCGGCCCGCCAGGTTCTTCTTGTTCCAGCGGGAAGCGTTCGTCCAGGCGTGGACTTCACGAATATCTCCCAATGCGCCCGACCAAATGATTTCGCACGCTTCGCGAATAAAATCGCCCGAATGCCCCTGGTTGCCCATTTGCGTGGCCACACCCGTTTCCTTGGCAATTTTGGAAATCTGGCGCGCCTCCCATACGTTATGCGTCAACGGCTTTTCACAATAGACATGTTTGCCCTGGCGCATGGCCCGGGCGCAAACGTAGGCGTGCAAATGATCCGGCGTCGCGCACAGCACCGCGTCAATGGATTTTTCCTTTTCCAGCATGACGCGAAAATCCTCATAATCGGCCACTTTGTAATTGGGCGTGGTCTCGGAGTAATGTTTTTCAATCTCCTCTTTGAGCGTCAATCGCCCCGAGTCGCTGTTGAAATAAAAGGCGTGCAAATTCTGATGCTCCACCGGATCAGCCACCGCGATGATCTGGGCGTCCTTCTGCTGAAAGAGGGCGTGGACATTGGACTGCCCCTGCCCGCCGCAGCCGATGATCGCAATGTTCACTTTCTCACTGGGCGCGACAAAGTTGGGTCCGCCGAGGACGTGCCGCGGCACAATGCTCAAACCTGCCACAATCGAGGAAGCCGAGCCGATGAATTTGCGCCGGCTCATGCCAGTGCGGGAAACAAGTATCTTTTTCATACTGAATGGATGTTGCTGCTGAGAAAGGGCCAAATGCCCGCATTTGTCCAGCATTTTATCCGGCAAAACCGCGCCGAAAAAACCAACTCTCCTCGCCCGCACGAAGCGCCGGAATACCTGGTCAGGGCATTCGCGTCCAAAAAGAATTACCAGATGTTCCCAAAATGCGCCTTCCCCGGCGCCCCTGGTTCATCGAGCAGTTGAATCGTGGTGGAGGGTCCAAGATCGGGGTCGTTCCAGGAACGCAAAGCCCAAACGACTTTTTTCCCAGGCGTGACCTCCAGCGCTTGGACGGGAGCGGTGGCGGGATCGATCTTTCCGCTCCATTGATTGACCCAGTTATTGATCAGCGTATCACCGTTCGGCAGGCGCGTCGCGATTTGCATGCTGTCAAACTTGTAGTCCGGCACATCGGCGGCGGTGAACTCCCAGACCGTTTCGCCTTTGACATCGATTTCCCGCACCACCTTTCCGCAGACCAGCGTGTGGCCATTGGGCAGGCGCACTGCGGACCATGCCCCGCCCGGCGCGTCGGCCGACCAAACTTGTTGACCGGTTTCGTCGTATTCGGCCACTTTGCGCAGATCCATGTGAGCCACCAGATACGTTCCCGCATCGGTCAGGCGGGCGTGCCGGAATTGGCCGTGCGTGCTCTTGGCATTGCCCACCGGGAGAGGCAAATCCCGCTCCATCTTTCCGGTGGCCAGGTTCGCCACCAGAATGCGGGGTTCCGGACCATTTTGAATAAAGATGACATGATTGGTCCCGATGGGTTGCGCGGTGTGCGTTTCGCAATGGGGCGGCGCGTCGTAATTCCACAGCGTCTTCTTCTCGGGCGTGATCAGCGTCACTCCGAACTGATGGGCGAAAAGAACATTCCCGTTGGCGAGAAGGACCGCATCGCTGATTTCACCCTTGCCGCCGGAGTCATGGTAAGACCAGGCAATCCGCCCCGCCCGCACAATGTACATGTCACGTGTCTTAGCCTCGCCGGCGTAGAAGAAATCGTGCTGGCTCAAACCCCTCCCCGGCAGAACTGCGGGCGCAACGGGTTTGTTCGATGGCGCAACTTCCTGGCCCTGGCCCGTCGCCTGCGCGAGGACCAAAGCCGCGATGAAGGCGCAACTGAGCGGTCGTTTATTTCGGTTCATAATTCAAAAAAAACCTCTCCGTCCATCTCAGTCGCATAAATGGAAGAAACGCGGAGATTGGCGTTGGGGACAAAACACTTTTGCGGGTGCATGGCGGCAATTTTTTGCCGGCGTGTGGTGGAAGTCAACGGCCTTCTCAAGAGACGGGCGCGGATTCCTCAAAACGAAACAGGCGGAAAAAAAGGCCGGAAAGATCATTCTATCCCAGCGTGATGTCTCAAGGAAACCTCGCCGCACGCTTCAGCCCCATAAACAAGTTGCCTCGTTCCCTCCCCCTCTCCTCCACAAACTTGTGGAGGAGAGGGCCGGGGAGAGGAGGCTCTTTTTTTTCGGGGGGGAGAGTTGATGGAGAGCGGTTCCTTCCAAAAAAATTTCTCTTCATCCACGTCACATCAAATGAGCGCGCCCACTGCGCCCTTCCATTTCCGGCTAGAACAGAACCGTCCGTATCACTGGCTAACGGTTTGGTAGAAGCTCCAACCGTCATTCATCGGGAAGAACATCTCGAACCAGTTATTGGCGGCAATCGTATTGGTGGAGATAGGCTTCCAATCGCTCAGATTATCGGATGCCAGCGTGGTAAAACGTTGACCGTTGGTCCCCCAAAAGACCAAGTCAAACATTCCATTCGAGACGTTGGACACGCTCAAACTGTTGGGCGGATACGTCCAGTATTCAAAAGCGCCAATATCCGGCGCGGAACCGAAAGGACGCGGGTAGCCCCGCTGATCAGTCGGCGGAAAGCTCGCCGGATCGCCATGATCAATCGCAATGCTGCCCGGCAAAAGCGGAATCGTGGGAGTCGGCCCGCCGTGATTACCAAGCGTCCCCAGCTTCGGATCAACGCCGTTGAGACTGGTGGAATTGGTCAAAAACCCCGTCGCATCCGAATTAAGATTGTAACCAGCGTCAATAATCGGCCCAAAAGCATTGGTCTTGCCCGTAGCGCAGGAAAGGATCGAATTCAGAAGGGTGATCTGTCCCGATTCGATAGAGATAGTGTTTCCCTCAAGCTGACCAGGCAGACCATTTGTTCCATTTGGTGGATACGGAGGCACCCTCTGGGGCGAGGCCAAACCACCCGCCCCTTCATCTCCTGCCATGGAAGAATTGCCGACGAAAGTGGCATTGGTCAGGTAAGCAAAACCACCAGCAACGCAGATGGCCCCCCCTGCGGCGCTTCCGCCGTTGCCACCGTTGCCGCCACCGCTATAGGCACCACCAAGACCCGATGCGCCATTGTTGCCAAATCCTGCCCGAAGCGTGTTGCCCACGAACGTGCAGTTCACAATGCTCAGTATCCCTCCACCAATAAAAGCACCACCACCAGCAGCTTGCCCACCGCTACCACCATTGCCTTCTGTGGCAGCGTCATAATTTACTGTGCCAGCGCTTCCGTCCCCCCCAAAAGCCACATTATTAAAAAATGTCGTCCCACGAAGCAAGACGTTGCCAGACACCGAGAACAAACCGGCGCCGCTTGCGTCGCCGCCAGAACCACCCGGTTGACCCGGCCCAGGAGCCAGCGCAGCCTCACTACAGGAATCTCCGCCCGGACTTGCCGTGGAGGTATTTGAAACAATAATTGAATCAATGATCAGGACTCACGAGTGGTACGTTCTCCCGCTGAAAACAGGCTTCACGGGGTCATTTTTCCAATTCCAATCGGGCCAGTTGGAGGGCCGAACCGACCCATTGATCAGTCAAGCGGCGGAAGCGC
>Ga0182016_10003341_pt1 | contig 18395 bp, 12 predicted proteins | sample 712S2MmetaG_FD_120491 | JGI IMG/M metagenome (GOLD analysis project Ga0182016, IMG submission 120491) | Permafrost microbial communities from Stordalen Mire, Sweden - 712S2M metaG | ecosystem: Environmental > Terrestrial > Soil > Wetlands > Permafrost | place: Sweden: Stordalen | collected...
CCGAAGTCCAAGACGCACGTGCGGTCGCTTCTGCACGGGCTTGTGGAGTTTGCGATGTGGTCCGGTATCTTGGACATCAGCCGCAATCCCGTCTCCCTCGTCCGCAACATTGGGGCAACACGGAAGGTGCGAAAAGCCCGGAGCCTCACAGCGGAGCAATTCCACTCTCTGTTGCGAGAACTGCAAGAACCATTCGGGACTATGGCGTTGCTCTCTGTGTGCTTGGGTCTTCGCTTCAGTGAGGCGCTTGCGCTTCGATGGAGTGACGTGGATTGGCTCGGATCAACGTTGAGCATCCGGCGCGGCATCGTGAATCAGATTGTGGGCGATGTGAAAACACAAGGGTCCGCAAAGACATTCCATCTTGCGGGTGAATTGCTGGAGCGCCTGAAGTCCTGGAAACAGTCTTCCCAATTTTCGGGGGCTGAGGATTGGATCTTTGCCAGTCCGTTCAAACTCGGCAGACTGCCGTACTCCTACACCGGCACACGGCAAGAGCTGGAGCGGGCATCGAAATCCGCCGGAATCGGGCACATCAGTTCACACGCTTTCCGCCACACCTACCGCTCTTGGCTGGACGCTGTGAAAACCCCGATTGCGGTGCAACAAAAAATGATGCGGCACACGGACATCCGCACGACCATGAACATTTACGGGGATGTGGTCACGGATGAGATGAGCACAGCGGGCTTGAGGGTTGCTGAGTTGGCATTCCAGATAAACGGAGCGCAAGCAGAGCGCGAATCGAGCTAAGTTGTTGATTCTATGGTGGACGCGGTAGGAATCGAACCTACAACCTGTCGGTTAAGAGCCGAATGCTCTGCCAGTTGAGCTACGCGTCCAATTAGTCTCGATCAGGCGCAAAGCGGAGACCCTTGCAAAGCCTGATCGGGGGAGAAGTTTCTATCATCCCTTGAAGAATATAGCACAGCCGGGCAGCCGAATCCAAAGACCAACGCGCGCCGGTGAAAGGGCTGTTTGAGCCGCGCAAATTCGAATCGCGAGGCCGCTTTTCCGCACATTTTCAGGCAGCCGTCTCAAGAGGGACTGTTATTTACCGGTGATGAAAATGGCGAATCGGAATTGGCCGCAGAGTCCAGTGTCCCCGCCAAAGCGCGGTCGAAAAGATTTCAAAAAGTGAATGCCAGGCCAGCGCCAATACTGCGCTGATCCTGGGCAAAGACAATCAGGGAGCCATCGCTCAAGAGATACGGCCGGTAACCTTCGGCGAGCAGATTGCGCAAATCGAGCAGAGCATCGATGTTGCTTGTTCCATCGTGGCGCAGGTGGATGGCTTGGCGGAGATGAAGGTTTAGGTAGGGCTCGGCCGTATCCTTCACATAGGGTGCAACCCTGGTGAGGGTGTCGTCCGGCTGCCAGCGATAGCTGGCGCTCCAGTGCGTTCCTGTGCCGTCGAGGGTTCCGGAGAGAGAAATCGAGTACGATTGGACTCGGCGCGGACGGACCGCGGCAAGTATTTCGGCCAGTCCCGCGGGCTGCGAAGGGGAATCATTTACTGGAATTATCAGGGCCCCGCCGTTGGCGTAGGCGATGCGGAGCTGGTTTGTCCCAGGCAAGCGGCGCTCCACACTGGCCAACATACCCGCGCCTGAGTAGTCCGGCCCAGCCGCGCGAACGATCCCGCTTGCCCGGTCGAACAGAACAGGCGTGTCGAACGTATTGGCGAAGGAGCTGTCCGCCGCGAAGTGACTCATCGCCTCGATAGCCGGGTTGTCGATTTTGTCGTCGAAGACCAGAACCGCCATGCTGGTATGATCGGTGCGTCTCTCCCATCCGATCTCCTGGTGCAGGCCATGTTCGATGGCCAAGTGTCCATCGCGCTCTGAAAGCCGGGGCAGCCAAGCTTGAGCGCCGGGATCCTCCGCGGCTCGGGAGCCGGGTATGGAGGTGGACACGCGGTAGCGAATCTCAGACTCTCCATCGCGCCAGCCAAGAGTGGCGAACGGCAGCGCGGCAATGGCGGTGCTGGAGGAGTTACCGGCAAAGCGCGCCAGCACTTGCGTGGAGCCAGCTTCGGCTTCGATCTCGTCGCCGAGATTCAATGTCTCCCAGCTTCGGATTGCGGCTTCGTCAAGTCCCTCGGAGCCGGCAGAGTCTATCTCCGGATGAATGGCGACGGCGGCTACCGATTGAACCGATCCGGCATAGCCCAGATCCTGGCGGAAGCCAAGCATCGATTCCATCCCTTCATCCGTATTAGGGGAAAAATCGACGCGCGCCAGAAACTCCCGGCTATTCACAGGCGTGTCTTCGACTGTGGCGGAGAATCGCTCGCCGCTCTCGCCGAAGGTTCCATCCTGTCCCGTAGCCATCAGACGAGCCTTCAGTTTTGGAGCCGCACCGGAACCGTCGGAAACAACCACCAGAGGACCGTCCTCGAGCCAGCGCAGCAAGGGGCGGTTCGCGGCTGAGCGCAACGTCCAGGCCCAGTCGTCTTTTTGAGCGTTTACGTTGCGGGGCTCAGCAGGCAGCCACTGCATAGCTTCATACAAGGTGCTGAGGGTGAGATTGACAACCGTGCCGGCGCGGACGCGGACGTTTTCACGCAGCGAAGGCAGGAAGGATGTGCCCATCGCCTTGAGCGCATAGCGGCCGGGAGTGACCGGCGTAATGGAAAAACGCCCATCTTCGCTGGTGTATACGCTGGCAATCACGGTCAGGTCGGGGCGCAGCAACTCGACGACCGCACCGATCTGCGGTACCCCGGCAGAGTCGCACACCAAACCCGAAACCGACCCTGGAGCAGCTCCGCAGACAGGAGTGCTTGCCACGGCGATCAGAGCGGCAAAGAACACGAGATGGACCCTACGAATAATCACGACCACGATAGGTGACCTCGCGGCGTCCTGGCAAAATGCTTGCAAATCCAATTCCCGCAGGTTTCCGAATCTTCAGTCCGGTAACCGTGAATCGACGGGTACATACTATTCCACGACAAAAGGCGCCGATTGTGCAATCTCTTGTTTCGAGATTGTATCGTTAACGGTAATCGTCACCTTGTACTTTCCTGGTTCAAGGCCGGCCATGGGGAGGGTTTTCTCTACGGTTAACTGATCGCTGTGCGATCCAAGATCCTTGGAATCCAATTGCTTTTCTAGAATCACAGCGCCGGTGGCGGTCTGGGTGATCCGGTAGGTCACCGTAGCCTGGTTGCTCTTCGTTGCATCGTCAATGCCCAGATTATAGACCTGCATCCAGAAGTTGAGCTGTTGGCCGCGCTTGAAGTTGACTGGGGTGGCCCGGTTGGGCGATACCCTGGGGCAAATATGCGTATTGCCTATGACGCAGGAGCCGGCGCCGATCTCGCGCGAGGACACGGTGTTCATTTCATCTGCCAGGATCAGCGAAGAAGTTGCCAGCTTCTCATCATGGTAGGTGGGAACCTCCAGGCTGCTGCCGTAGAGCCCCACATGATCCGGGTTGTTCACGTCTTTGACGGCAATATCCAGCCGGTAAAGGCCGGGAAGCAGGGGAATGGCCTTCCAGTAGACAGATTTACGTTCCAGGGTCTTCTCAAGCAATTCGGCCGGCTGCTCCACCTGCACCGTGTCTTCGAAGGTCTGCACCGTCTTGTGTGTCAGCGTGGTCACCTTGCCCAGAATATTCACGAAGCCCTTGGCGACGCCGTCCTTGGTCACAAATGTTATGTCGCGGTTCTTCATTTGCAGGGTGATTGGCACCAGAACCGTGCTTTCCGTCACTTTGACGAAGTCGGTGCGCACGTCGAAGGGGAAAACCGGTCCGTTGAGAATCTTGTGCTCGGAAATGAAGCTTTCCAGATCCGCGAACTTGATGGGCGGCGGGGCCATGATCTTGGCAGCCAGCTCGATGCGGTCGAATTGCTTCGCCTGCTCCGTAGTGTTCATCTTGCCCAGACCAAGTTGTTCAAGTCCCCCGGAGAAGCGATCCGCCTTTTTGGCTCCGCCCATCTCTTCCTCTCGCGTGAGGCCGACATTGGGAGTGTGCTTGAGCGCGTCCTTTTCGCTGCGGTCGATGGTGAAGTGATAGTCGCCGCACTGGCAGGTATCGACAAACTCGAGGTCGATGTTCTCGCCGATGCCCTCAAGATAGCGGTAGTGCCAGGTCTCGAAGGGAAAGACCGAGGTCTCGCCGCCGCCTTCTTCCATGGGCCGCTCGTAAGTGCCGCCGGAGGGATGGGAATCGATCGAGTCCGGCTTGCCGAAGGCGATGTAGATGTGGCCGCGATCTGTCCGCCAGCCTGGCTTGCCGGCGGCAAAGTGCTCGTTGGCGTAGGCAATGCGGCGATAGTGCTCTTCGCGGAATTCGTTGTCGGGCGAGTCTGGGCTGGGGTTGCGGCGCAGCCAGAACTGCTCGATAAAGGCGTCACGCTCCTCATCGTTACTGAGCGATTTAAAGGCTTTGGTCTCCTCGTCGGAGATGATCCATATCACATCCTGATTGAGCCAAGTCTTGTAGGCGCCGTGAAGTTCGCCTTTGAGGGCCTTATTGGCCGCTATTTTTTCTTTGTCTGAGCGTTCGCGCTTGAGAGGATCCTGCTCCTGCCCGGAGGAAGGTTGAGCCGACGGCTGCGCCTGAGCGGACGAGTTGTCCGTTTGCTGGGCCGACAGACCGGCAGTGGGAACGAAAACCAGGCCGCAACTCAGTGCGGCAAAAAGAATCGTACGACCGTTATGCGTCATTGCCTTCAAAACTCCTGCGAACCTTTATTCTACGGGTCCCGGTGGGGCTGGGCAAGATTCCGTATGGAGCCGGCTGTGAGTTGGACGCGGAAACGCCGCGAAGGTAATCTGAATAGCTAGGGGGGAAGCAGGGCAAAAACGTCTCTGAAGCGAGGTTTTGAGACCCGGAGGGCTGTTCGAGCGTCCAAGAAATGACCAGCAGCTTTACGCGGGTGGCGCCAGCCGGCCCTTTCGCGGGAAATCCAACCTGTCATGACCGGCAGCCAACGAGCGGTTCGGTAAACGACAAATGCCGAATTTGCACCCGCCGGGAACCTTGCCGGGAACAATTGCGTACACTGGGTCAGGAGACGTCTGGAGCAAGAATCTCATATGAAAAAGATACTCTTGATTGTTGCCGCCGTATTGGTTGCCGCCGGACTTGTGGCTCTGATGGTCTACAAGCAGCAGTCGGGCTACACCAAGGTTCTGACTGCAAAGATCGCCCGCCAGGATTTGGCCACGGTGGTTAGCGGAACAGGCCAGATCAAGCCCAAGACCTATGTGAACCTGGGCGCCACCGCCATGGGCCGCGTTACCCACCTTTATGTCAAGGAAGGGGACATGGTGAAGAAGGGCCAGACGGTCGCCAGCATTGAGAACGTGCAGCAGGAGGCGAACGTTGCCGGCCAGCAGGCCGCCATCGCCGCCGCCAAGACGGATATTGCCTCCTATGTGGCGGCGGAGAAGACCGCGGAGGCCAACGTCGAGCACGCCAAAGCCGATCTGGAGCAGAAGCGGCTGGACTGGGAGCGAGCTCAGGGCCTTTACCAGGCCGGGATCATGGCCAAGCAGGACTTCGACGCCAAGAAGGCCGCCTTCGACACGGATGTAGCGTCTGTGGCGCAGGCCGTAGCGCAGTTGAACCAGGCCAAGGCGCAGACGGACTCGGCCCGCGGCCACCTGGCAACCCAGTTAGCCAGCCTGCGTTCTCTCCAGAATGCGCTCGACCTGACCATGGCGGTCGCGCCCTTTGACGGGATCGTGACCAACGAACCGGTTCGTGAAGGCGAAACAGTGGTGGAAGGAATCCAGAATACCGAGGGTTCGACGTTCATGACGCTGGCGGACATGAGCGTGGTCACCGCGGAGGTCAAAGTTGACGAGACCGACATCGTCAATATTCAACTGGGTCAGCCGGCCGAGATCACCGTGGATGCCCTGCCTGGCAAGGTCTTCAAAGGACATGTAACCCTGGTGGGCGATCAGGCGCTGCTTCGCTCGACAGGCATTGCCACCTCGCAGTCGACCACCGGTACCGAAGAGGCCAAGGACTTCAAGGTGGTGGTCACGCTGGACGCGCCGACTAGCGAGCTGCGCCCCGGACTATCCACCACCGCCAAGATCACCACGGCGCACAAGGCGAACGTCCTGTCTTTGCCGATCCAGGCATTGACCATGCACAACCCGGATGACGACAAACCCAAGGGACAGGGCGATGTGAAGGCAGCCTCCAACCCCTCCGCATCCGCTTCGAATAAGAGTGTGCCGATCCAGGGCGTCTATGTCGTCGATAAAGATGCAAAAGGCAAGCTGCGGGCCAAGTTTGTTCCCGTAACGACCGGAATCACCGGCGCCACCGACATCGAGGTGCTGTCTGGTCTCACCGATGGGCAGGAGATCGTTACCGGCCCCTTCAAGACTTTGCGCGCATTGAAAGACAACGCGCTGGTGAAGCGGGACACCGCCAAGCCGGTCACGCCGTCTTCAGGCTCGTCTTCATAGCGGCAGACGCAGGCCAATGCAGGACGTAAGCCATCGCAACGCGGATTTAGGCATTACTCAGGTAATTCGAACCGGGCGGGCGGCGCCGGGCAAAGGATGAGAATCGGATGGTTCTGGACAGTATACGCACCGAAGGAGTTGAGCAACCGGCGGCCAAGCCGCAGGGCAACGTCATTGTCGTCGAGGATCTATGGCGCACCTACGATATGGGCTCAGAGCAGCAGGTGCAGGCGCTGCGCGGCGTCTCCATGAGTATCAAGCACAATGAATATGTGGCCATCATGGGGCCGTCGGGCTCGGGCAAGTCGACGCTGATGAATCTCATCGGCTGCCTGGATACGCCCTCCAGGGGCAGCTATTGGCTTAACGGCCAGTTGGTCAGCGAACTGGACGACGATCAGTTGGCGCGCATCCGCAACAAAGAGATCGGTTTCGTCTTTCAGACATTCAATCTGCTGGCCAGGGCTTCTTCGCTCCACAACGTGGAGTTGCCGCTGATCTATAACGGCACGCCCGCGGCTGCGCGCATTGCCCGCGCCAAGGAATCGCTCACCGACGTCGGGCTGGAATCGCGCATGTACCACAAGCCCAACGAGCTCTCCGGCGGCCAGCGTCAGCGCGTAGCCATCGCCAGGGCGCTGGTTAACCGGCCCTCTATCATTCTGGCCGATGAGCCCACCGGCAACCTTGACTCGAAGACCGGGCTCGAGATCATGGCGCTGTTCGACACCTTGCATGCCCAGGGCAACACCATCGTGCTGGTCACCCACGAGCCGGATATCGCCGACTACGCCCATCGCGTCGTGCATATCCGCGACGGCGAGATCTTCTCCGACGAGCCCTCTAAACGCTTCCGTTAAGGAGCTTCCGGGCAAGACTGAGCCGAGCAAGGCGGCTCCTTTGGCCTCGCCATACGAGGCATAAAGCAAAAAGTGTGTGTCGCGTAGCGGGCCTCGACGGGAGAGTCCGCATTCCGGGACATGCACATTTTTGTGCCGGTGAACGGCCAAATCGAGAAAATCAAGCAATCCGGCGCACCAATTGAGCCAAATGACGGGTAAAATCGTCTTTACAGCAGGCAGAGTCGATCTTACCGGCTGCCGCACAGCTTTTGGGGACTTCGGAGCAATCTTGTTCCGCAATGCCCCATAAGCAGGGAATCCCCTTGACGATGAAACCAAAACTCAGTTTGTTGTTGCCTTCCTGGCTCAAGTTTGCCGCAACGTCATTTGTCCTGTTGTTTGCCGCGCATGTCTACGGCCAAGCCGAGCCGGGCACAATACCGGAAAGTGCTGTCCCCCCCAAGCCGCCTGCCAGCGGCTCTACGCAAGGTGCGCCGGCCAAAGACGCCGGGAGCGCGCCTGTCCCGAAGCTGCCGGACCGCGCTCAGGCTTACTATCACCTGGCGTTGGCCAACAGCTACGAAGAAGATGCCGCTGCCCTGGGCCGTCCGGAGTTGGCTTCGCAGGCCATCGAGGAGTACAAGCTGGCGCTGAATGCCGACCCCAACTCTCCGCAGTTGAACGATGGACTGGCAGATCTTTATCTCCGCACCGGCCGCGTACACGACGCCGAAGCCACTGCCCGTCAACTGCTCAAGGGTTCGCCCGACGATATTGAGGCGCACAGGTTGCTGGGGAAGATTTATCTTCGCCAGTTGAGCGACGCATCCAACGCGGTGTCTTCGTCTTCGCCCGCGGGCAACGCGCTGGACCTGGCTATCGCCGAGTACGAGAAGATTGTTTTGCTTCAGCCCAATAGCGTAGAAGATCGCATGGTTCTGGGACAGCTTTACACCGTCAAGCACGATGGAAAGAAGGCGGAATCGGAGTTCAAAACCGCCCAGGCGATCGAGCCCGAATCAGAGGATGTTGTGTTGAACCTGGCTCGTCTCTACGGCGAATCTGGCGACCTTGCTCATTCGGCCAAAGTAATTGAATCGGTTCCTGTTGCCGACCGCAGCCCCAAAATGGAGTTTGCCCTCGGCGCGATTTACGACCAGTTGAAACAAACGAAGGACGCAATTGCCGCCTATCAGCGCGCAGCCGACATGGAACCGGGAGACGAGCGCACAGTCAACGCGCTGGGGCAGGCGCTGCTCAACGACAACCAACTCGACGAGGCGCTGAAGCAGTTCAAGCTGCTTGCCGATGCCGATCCCGAGAATGCGGAGGCTCTGGTCCACATAGGTGAGATTCAGCGCCGCCAGGGAAAATATGAGGATGCTCTGGCCACCGTCCGCAAAGCGCGTAAGCAGGATCCCACTTCACTTGAAGCCGGCTACAACGAGGGGCTCCTGCTGGACGTGCTGGGGCGCTTCGATGAGGCTGCGCAGGTGTACGAGAAGATGGTGGACCTTACTTCCCACGCCAACGGCGCCTACACGAGCGATGAGAAAAAGAACCGGAGCATCTTCCTGGAGCGGCTGGGGGCGGTGTATCACGAAGAAAACAAAACCGATCAAGCGATCGCTACTTTCCAGAAAATGATCGAAATGGGGGGCGATGCGGCTCTGAGCGGCTACCAGGGACAGGTGGACACCTATCGGGACGCGAAGCAGTTCGACAAGGCAATCGAGATCTCGCGCAAGGCCGTCGAAGCCAATCCGAAAAATCGCGAGATCAAACTAATGCTCGCCTCTGAACTGGCGGACCAGGGCAAGGCCGATGAAGGCTTGGCTTTGGCCAAAGGCCTGCTGGCGAACGCGGACGAAGATCGCCCTGTATGGCTGGCGCTGGCCCAAATGAACATCCGCCTGCGGCGCTGGAAGGATGCCGACGACGCCCTTACGAAAGCCGGCGCTCTCACCACGAAAAAGGAAGACCGCATCTACCTGCTGTTCCTGAAGGGCGAGTGGGCGGAGCGGCAAAAGCACTTTGAGCCGGCCGAGCAGTTCTTCCGCGAGGCGCTGGATCTGGATCCAGCGAACGCCATGACCCTCAACTATCTTGGGTATATGCTGGCCGACAAAGGGATAAGGCTGCCAGAGGCGCTGAAGTTGATTCGCAAGGCTGTCGAGCTGGAGCCAATGAACGGCGCCTTCCTCGATTCGCTGGGCTGGGCCTATTTCAAGCTTGGGCAGTACGAATTGGCCGAAGACAATCTGCGCCAGGCTGTCGAGCGCGACCAGACCGACCCAACCGTTCACGACCACCTGGGCGATCTGTACGAGAAGACCGGCCGGATCAGGCTTGCCGCGGCGCAATGGGAACTGTCGCTCGCGGAGTTCGCGAAGTCAGCTCCCGACGATTTGGAGCCGGGTGAAATGGCCAAGGTGCAGCACAAGCTGGAAACTGCCCGCGTAAAGCTGGCGAAGCAGGAAAGCGCCATCGGGCAACCCAAGCCGGAATAGGGGCGCAAAGGGGTTTGAACCGCTACCGGCAGGATCTGGATCGGAGAATCGAGCCACAAAGCAAAACAACGGCGGCTTTCCTGGAAACAGGAAAGCCGCCGTTCATTCGATCGGCCTTGTAAAGTTCTACTTGGCTCCCGCCGCCGCGGAGGCTATGTAGAGATCCACGTTGCTCTGGTCCACTACCGAGGTGCCGGTATCCACAAATACGGGGTAGGGCGCGAAAGAGTCGGCGCTATGGTCCCTGGTGAGATCCTCGGGCGGATCGTGGTAGATCTGGTCCAGCGCCTTCAACCCTACATAGGCCATGGTGAAGGGCTTCTGGGCGATTGTCGCGTCGATGGCGCCCGACTTGATTCCGTCGAGGGTATCCTGGTCCACGTCCCATGCCAGCAACTCCCTGCCGCCACCGCCCCGCTTGATGGCATCGGCGACCGTCTTGCCCGACGACGACTCCAGGCAGACATAGGCATCGATCTTCTGGTCGCCGCTGAGCGCCATGGACTCCTGCGTCCAATCGAAGGCATTGCGCGCATCGCCCTTGATGTCAACCACGGCTGCTATGTGAATATCGGGCCGGGTGGCGAGAACTTCCTTAACACCCTTCAGCCGCTCGTCGATGTTGGGTTGGTCGCCCAGAGTGAAAAATACTACGTTGCCCTTGCCGCCCAGCTTTTCGATGATCCGCTTGCCGCCTAGCCTTCCGGCCTCCAAGTTATTGGTTCCAATGAAGTACAGCCGGCGGCTGCCCGCGGCATCGGAGTCGATGGTAATAACGGGAATACCGGCATTGATGGCAGCATCGATCTCCGACTGAAGAACCGTGGCGTCGGAGACCGAGATCAGGATGCCGGCCGGCTTGGCCGCGATCGCATTGTGCAACTCGGTCAACTCGGCCTGGGAATCGTATGTATCCGGCCCCACCACCCTGGCGGTGACTTTGTATTGCGATGCTGCCTTGTTGAATCCCGCCGCGGCCGTCTGCCAGTAGGGCAGCTTCATGTTCGTCGCAATCAGGTAAAAGACCTCTTTGCTGGAGTGTCTTGCGCCGCACCCCATTGTGAACGCCATTGCCAGCGCCAGCATGGCCAACGCTGTTTTTTCGATCGCTTTCATGCCTGCCTCCATGTCGAGACCCAAAAGATCTCCTGGGCCACCGCGCGATATGATTCTTGCGAGTGCCCTCCCAAAAAGTTGGCTGGATAGTACGCCCGCACGAGCGGCGTTGTCCATCCCCATACCGGGGGAAGGATATAGCACCGGCTACCCTGCAAACGGTGATTTGGCGCACGCAATCCGCACCTCCCAGATGCGAAGTTTCAAATTGGGGTATAACCAGTTGTAAAGCGGGAAATGAGCATCGACGATGAACGAGGAAACCATCTTGACTGCCAAACTGCCCTCGGGGATCGCTGTTTGCGGAGTTGAAGCCAGCAAACTGACGCAGCGCGTTCATGCCGAACCGCCTCATCCCTATCGGACCCCGTTTGCCAGGGACGGCGCACGCATACTCCACTCCCGCGCCTTTCGCCGGCTGGCGGGCAAAACGCAGGTATTCACGCGCCTGCCCGGTACCCCCCCCGCCGACCATTTTCGCAGCCGTCTGACCCACACGCTTGAAGTGACCCAGATTGCACGCACGCTGGCTGCTGTGCTGGGGCTCGATGACGAGCTAGTCGAGGCGCTGGCGCTGGTACACGACATCGGGCACCCGCCTTTTGGCCACGCGGGCGAAAAGGCTCTCGACCACTGCCTGCGAGGCTTTTCGCTGGGCTTCGACCACAATCTTCATGCCCTGCGGATCGTCACATGGTTCGAGGAGCGTTACGCTGCCTTTCGCGGCCTGAACCTGACTTTGGGGGTGCGCGAGGGTATCGTCAAGCACTCTCGCGATTACTCCGCGTTGGAGCACCCGGAGCTGAGCGAATACTTTCTGGACCAGCAACCACCGCTGGAGGCCCAGTTGATCGACCTGGCCGACGAGATTGCCTACCTGACCGCCGATCTCGACGACGGACTCGACTCGGGAATCCTGACGCTGGAACAGGTTCGCGAGGGCGTGCCCCTGTTTCGCGGCTTTTACGATGCGGCGGTAGGGAAGTATCCGGCCGCCGCTCCCAAGCTGACCGTAAATGAGGCGCTCAAAGGGGTTCTCAACGCGCTGGTGACCGATCTGTTGAACGAAGTGCGGGCGCGGGTGGCGGCGATGGGCGCGGCGACTCTGGACGATATTCGCCACGCGCCCGAGCGGTTGGTCACGCTCAGCGCCGGCATGGAAGCGGAGCGGGCGGCGGCGAAGGCATTTCTTTACTCCAGCCTATACAACTCCTCCGGCATGGATGAGGCGCACACACACGCCGAAAAAGTCGTCGAGGGCCTGTTTGCCGCGCTGGTCGCCGACCCGGGGCTGCTGCCCGAGGACCACCGCCGGCAGATTCCAAGCGAGGGCCTGGCGCGCACCGCGGCCGACTACATTGCCGGCATGACCGACAGCTATATAGAGGAAGTCTGGGGTCGCTGCGGGGGGTTGTGAACGGGCGTGGCCGATCCGTATAGAGTGTTGTATGCGGATTTCTGGTTTCCTTTTTGTATTGAGCGGGCTGGTGCCGGCCATTGCTGTGTTGGCGGCGGGGCAGGCGGTCGCGTCAGGGCAGTCGCCTGTTGGCGGCGGACAATTTGCGGTCGAAGCGCCTCAACTGGCGATCCTGGACACCGACATCGGCGATGATATCGACGATGCCTTCGCGCTGGCCTTGGTGTTGAAGAGCCCGGAGTTGAGGCTGTTGGGCGTGACGACAGCCTTCGGCGACACCGGGTTGCGGGCCAGGTTGGCGGAGCGATTTCTGCGCTCGACCGGGCACCTTTTTATTCCGGTTTCTTCCGGCGTTCCAACGAAGGCGGACAATGTCTTTACGCAGTCTGCATATGCACTCTTTCCCGATGCCGATTGTGAGATCCTGCTCCGCTCATCCTATAGTGAAGACGCGAAACGATATGAAGAATGCGTCCGGAGCAGCAAGAAGCACGAAGCGGTGGACTTCCTTCTTCGTGAAATAGGCTGGCATCCTGGCGAGATTACGCTCATCGCCATCGGCCCTCTCTTCAACATCCAGGCGGCTATCGAACGTGACCCGGACACCTTTCGCAAGTTGAAACGAGTGGTGATGATGGGCGGCAGCATCTACCGGGGCTACGACGGGCGCAACGGCGAGCGCCGGCCACCCGATGCCGAGTGGAATATCAGCCGCGACCCGGCAGGGCTCAAGGCGCTGCTGGCTTCCGGCGTCCCGGTCTTCATGATGCCGCTCGACTCGACGCAAATCCACCTGGAGACAAAGGAGCGGGAGGCGATCTTCTCCCATGGTTCCCCGCTCACCGATCAACTGACGCTTCTCTACCACCAGTGGCTGGCCGGGACTGAGGGGCACCCGAATGCGCCCACGCTGTTTGACCCGGTGGCCGTGGCCTATGCGGTTCGCCCCGAACTGTGTCCGATGACGCCAATGCGGCTCGAAGTGGATGACAAGGGGTTTACTCGGCCGGTAGACGGCGCTCCCAATGTTCAAGTCTGCCTCAAATCGGATGAGAAAGGGTTTATGGAATTGCTGATGGGCAGGATCGCAAAGGATGAAGCCCGCTGAACTGGAAGCGCGATGGGCAAAGCGGTTTGTTTGCACTGGATTCGGGGCGCTCTTGCGCTTTCCAGAACAGAAGCCATTCAAGTGTGAGCACGGTCACTTGCAATTCCATTGACAGTGCCGGAGAGTTGGTGAAAAATGGCGGGTCGAGCCAATTCGGACCGTGGGATGCGGTGTACGGAGGGAAAAGTGAAGATCGCTGGAAATTTGAAAGCTTTTGGAGTCTTGGCTTTGGTCTGTGTGGGGCTGCTGGGTATTGGACTAATGTTTACCGGCTGCAAATCGGCGCCCAGCCTGACGGCAACTGACGCGCAGGCTCTGATCCAGGCAAAGTACGACCAGACCGCCCCGGTGGGCGCCAACATTGCAGTGAACGACCTGGGCATGAGGCAGGGAGCGACGGCCAAGTACTGGACGCGGACCACGATTTATCCCAACAGGATCTGGGCCGACTTCACCCTGACAGCCGACGGGAAGAAGGTGCTTAAGCTCCAGAATGGGGGCGATGTGATCAAGTGGCGTCCGGAGAGCGCCGACGACACACACTATTCCATAATCGTGGTCACCGTGGCCGCGAATCATCTGAAAGCCCACGACGTGCAGGATCCGCAGGACGAAGTGGGTGGAACCAAGAGCGCCGTGTACACCGAAGCGGTGAATCTGGATGGCGTGCCCGGTCCGCTGCAAGACATCGCTCACAATCCGGGAAACAGGCTGAGCGGCAAGAGGACGGCGACGTTTGCGCTGGATGGCGGGGCCTGGAAGTTGGCCAGCATCCAGTAATCGGAAAGTATCTTCGTGGGGCGACGTCAAATGCATTGGCTTCGCCGCCATTATTGTGTCCATCGTCACCGATCCGGTAGCCGGAGTTTACTCGAAGTGGACTGCCGGTGACGAGGCGGCCAGGCGTGTAGTGAGCATCTCGCCGGTAGCGCTTGCCCAAAGGGTCGCGGCTCTGTCGCCGTCCGGGCCGCCATCGCCGGCAAGCCCTGCTGCAATGGCCGAAATTACTCAGCAGAAACGAAGTTTGTGGGGAGATTTCGTTTGACCTCTCCCGCGATTCTTGATATTGTTAGAAAGTTCCGCAAGAACGCCTCCGAACGTGTGTCCTGACGAGGAGGTTGTACGGGCAGCCCGGCAGGCAATGAAGTGGCCGGAGTTGGTCCCAAGGCCAGTTGAACTGGCCAGACAAGTCCCAGAAGCAGCTCTCTTCTTGCGGAGGGCAGGGGCAAATCGCTACGGCGCCCGCGCGTTCTCCACCTTGGAGGGCTATGCGGGCCGGGACCGCGAAACGGAGTTGGCTTTGCCTGCGAAGAGCGTGGAAACGCCCGGCCACCGTCCCGGTTTTCGTCTGAGATGGGAACGAAGGCAGACGCGAAGCAGTAACAATAGGGCTTCTGTGCGCGTGCGCAGCCGGGAAAGGTTGTGCGCATTGGCGGCAGAAGGCCTTATAGGGCTGCTTGCGGCTGGCGAAGTTGGAAACAGCAGGGTTTTTTGACGGGGTAAGGAGTTTCAGTTTGCCTACATTCAATCAGTTGGTTCGCAAGGGGCGCACGGCCCCGCGGTACAAGACGGCGTCGCCGGCTTTGCAGGCCTCGCCGCAGCGGCGCGGCGTATGCACCCGCGTGTATACACAGACGCCGAAGAAGCCGAACTCGGCGTTGCGCAAGGTGGCTCGCGTGCGGCTGACCAACGGGATTGAGGTCACCACCTATATCCCCGGCATCGGCCACAACCTGCAGGAGCACTCGATTGTGCTGATTCGCGGCGGCCGCGTAAAGGATCTGCCCGGCGTCCGCTATCACGTGGTCCGTGGCACGCTGGATTCGGTGGGCGTGGCCAACCGCAAGCAGAGCCGGTCGAAGTATGGAGCCAAGCGCGCCAAGGGTGGCGCAGCGGCCCCGGCCAAGGGTAAGAAGTAGCAAAGGTTCCGGGGCGGAGTTCAGAACCCGGACTAGGGCAGTGAATGGCGCGAAAGCGCGAGGATCTAGAGGATTATGCCGAGAAAAGGGCACATTGCGAAGCGGGAAGTTGCGCCGGATCCAGTTTATGGGTCCACGCTGGTCACCAAGTTTGTCAACTCGATGATGTGGGGCGGCAAGAAGTCGACGGCCCAGGGCATCTTCTATCAGTCGATGCGGAATCTCGAGGAAAAGGGCGGCGGTGACGATGCTCTGAAGCTCTTCAAGAAGGCGGTAGAAAACTGCAAGCCGCTGCTTGAGGTCAAGACGCGCCGTGTGGGTGGCGCAAACTACCAGGTGCCGATCGAAGTGAATCCCGACCGGCGCACGTCGCTGGCCATTCGCTGGCTGATCACCTACGGCCGCAATCGCGGCGAAAAGGGAATGATCGACAAGCTGAGCAATGAGCTGCTGGACGCGGCCAACGGGCGCGGCGCCGCGATGAAGAAGAAGGAAGACGTTCACCGCATGGCCGAGGCCAACAAGGCCTTTGCTCACTACCGCTGGTAGTAATCAGGGACTAGGGACTTAGGGACTAGGGACTTAGTTCGGCTGGACAGGGAAGAATTAACCGCGGGCTAAGTTGCCCGCAAGGAAAAATGCCGTGCCTCGCACTACACCGCTGAACCGCTGCCGGAATATCGGAATCATGGCGCACATCGACGCCGGAAAGACGACAGCGACAGAGCGCATTCTGTTCTATACGGGCATCACGCACCGCATCGGCGAAGTGCATGAGGGCACGGCGACCATGGATTACATGGAGCAGGAGCAGGAGCGCGGCATTACCATCACCTCGGCCGCCACCACCTGCACCTGGCGCGACGTCCGCATCAATATCATCGATACTCCCGGCCACGTGGACTTTACCGCCGAGGTGGAGCGGAGCCTGCGCGTGCTCGATGGCGCGGTGGCGTTGTTCGACTCGGTCAGCGGCGTGCAGCCGCAGACGGAGACGGTATGGCGGCAGGGCGACAAGTACAAGGTTCCGCGCATTTGCTTTGTCAATAAGATGGACAAGAACGGCGCGGATTTCGAGCACGTTCTGGAAACCATTCGCAAGCGCCTTGGCGCGCGCCCGGTTGCGCTGCAGATTCCTATCGGCGCAGAGGCCGGCTTCAAGGGCGTCGTGGATCTGGTCGAAATGAATGCCGTCGTTTGGCACGATGAGGCCATGGGCGCGAAGTACGATATCGAGCCGATTCCCGCCGATTTGCAAAAGAAGGCTGAAGCCTTCCGGTTGCAGTTGATTGAGATCATCGCCGAGACCGACGATGTGCTGCTCGAGAAGTTTCTCGAAGGCGAGACCCCGACGATCGCCGAGCTGAAGGCCGGCATTCGTCAGGCTACCATCGACCTGAAGGTTTTCCCGGTTCTCTGTGGGAGCGCGTTCAAGAATAAGGGCGTACAGACCCTTCTCGACGCCGTCGTCGATTATCTGCCCAGCCCGCTCGACAAGCCTCCGGTGGAGGGCATCAATCCCTCCCATCCGTCCGAGATTGTGATCCGCAAGGCGGACGACAGCGAGCCGCTCTCGGCCCTGGCCTTCAAAATCATCAACGACCCTTTCGGCAAGCTCTGTTTCGTTCGCGTCTATTCGGGATCGCTCAAGACCGGTGACACGGTCCTCAATCCCCGCACCGGCAAGACCGATCGCGTGGGCCGTCTGGTCAAGATGCACGCCAACAAGCGCGAAGACGTCACCGAAATTTATGCCGGCGACATCTGCGCCTGCGTGGGCCTGAAGGAATTGAAGACCGGCGATACGCTCTGTGCACCGCATCACCCCATCGCGCTGGGCGCCATTACTTTCCCTGAGACTGTGATTTCGGTGGCCATCGAGCCCAAGACCAAGGCCGATCAGGAGAAGATGGGCGTGGCTCTGGCGCGGCTTGCCGACGAGGATCCCACCTTCAAGGTGCGCACCGACGAGGAGTCCGGCCAGACCATCATCAGCGGCATGGGCGAGTTGCATTTGGAAATTCTCGTTGACCGCATGAAGCGCGAGCATAAGGTCGAGGCCAATGTAGGCGAGCCCAAAGTCGCTTTCCGGGAAACAATCCGCAAGAAGGCTGAGGCCGAGGGCAAGTACATTCGCCAGACCGGCGGCTCCGGCAACTACGGTCATTGCAAGCTGCGCGTCGAGCCCAACACGCCGGGCGCGGGCTACGAGTTCATTAACGAGATCAAGAGCGGCTCGGTTCCCAAGGAATACATCAAGCCCATCGACCAGGGCGTGCAGGGCGCTATCGAGCTGGGCATCCTGGCCGGCTATCCGCTGGTGGATATCAAGGTGACCCTCTACGACGGAAGCTACCATGAAGTGGACTCGAACGAAATGGCCTTCAAGTTTGCCGGTTCGATCGCTTTCAAGGAAGCCGCCCGCAAGGCCAGCCCGGTTCTGCTGGAGCCAGTGATGGCGGTCGAAGTCACGGTTCCTGAAGAGCACATGGGTACGATTATTGGCGACATCAACTCGCGGCGCGGGCGCATCGAGGGGATGGAGCATGTGGGCGGATCGCAATTGATTAAGGCGATTGTGCCGCTGAAAGAGATGTTCGGCTATGTGAACGACATTCGGTCGTCCACGCAGGGCCGCGCCTCCTACTCGATGCAGTTCGCGCGGTACGAAGAGGCGCCGCGCATGATCGCCGACGAAATCATCGGCAGGTCGCAGGGGAAGTAAGACAAGTAGTCACTGGACAGTGAACAGTCTGGATTGTGATGGATTAATCCGATGCGGCTGGAGCAAGTGGGAAAAAACTGTTAGCTGTTAGCTGACAACTGTAGGCTGATTTTTTGGGGCTGGAGCCGGATAGCCGGCGCCTCAGGTTGAAACGGGCAGTACGAGCTACGAAAGGGACTTGGGACTTTTATGGCGAAGGAAAAGTTTGACCGGTCTAAGCCGCACGTGAACGTGGGCACGATCGGGCACATCGATCACGGCAAGACGACGCTGACGGCGGCGATCACCAAGGTATTGGGCAAGCACAACCCG